>LWDU01042778.1_pt1 | contig 18979 bp, 22 predicted proteins | sample 727161 | NCBI WGS metagenome assembly LWDU01 (sample SAMN04566230, study PRJNA314399) | hydrothermal vent metagenome | isolation source: deep sea hydrothermal plume seawater | place: Mexico: Gulf of California, Guaymas Basin | collected 2004-07-11
ACTTCAAATCTTAAGACTGAGCAAAAAATCTTTTTATGTGAGCATGATACTGATGCATTTAGTCGTTGGGATAATGCACAAGCGTTATGGTTGTCATTAATACTTAATCCTGAGCAGATTGATAAGGGCGCGTTGTTTAGTGCTTTTGAAAATATTCTTACCAAAGAAACTGATAATGCTTTGGTAAGTGAATTATTAACACTGCCATCAGAGCGATTGATTCATTTACAAATGGATGAGATTAATATTACTCAAGCCAGACAAAAACGAGAAGCGGTTATTGATAAAATCGTTCAGCGTTTCAAGCCTGTCTTACTTGGTATTTATAATAGGTTGAATACTGCTGATGTGTTTGAACTCACACCAGAGGCGGTAGGTGCTCGATCATTAAAGAATATCTGTTTGTCTTATTTGGTTAAAGCAGGTGAATTTGAGCTGGCCTATCATCAGTTTGAATCAGCCAGTTGCATGAGTGATCGTCTGGCTGCTTTTAATGCTTTATTGTCAGTTGATAATTCGTATCAGGATCAGGTGATTCAACAAATGTTTGCACTTTATCAAAATGATGTTCAAGTAATGGATAAGTGGTTTGCTGCTCAAGCATTAGCACCTGGAAATGGTGTGGATGAGATTAAGCAACTAATGCGGCATGCGTTATTTTCATTTAACACACCGAATCGATTGCGTAGTGTTATTGGCAGTTTTGCCAGTAATTTTATTCAGTTTCACAATCAGCAAGGTTATGAATTACTCACCGAGGTGATTATTAAGCTCAACACTTCTAACCCGCAAATTGGTGCACGATTGGTGAGTGTTTATAACCATTGGAGGCGATACACGCCTGAATTACGAGATTTGCAAAAGCAACAATTAGAAGCTATTTTATCTACTGAAGATTTATCCAATGATATTTTTGAAATTGTTCAGGCAGCGTTAAAGTGACAATACAAGATTTGAGTCAGTTACTTATCAATAAATCATTTACTATTTCGGTAGCAGAGTCTTGTACAGGTGGTAACTTGTCTGCTTTGTTAACTAGCATTTCTGGTTCGTCCGTCTATTTTGATCGAGGTTATATTACTTACAGTAATCAGGCAAAAGTAGACATGCTCAATGTGCAAACAGCATCACTGAAGAGTTTTGGTGCAGTAAGCGAACAAATTGCCACGGAAATGGTTAAAGGCGTTATGAAAAATTCCAACAGTGATATCGGTGTGTCTGTTACTGGTATTGCCGGACCAACGGGTGGTACAAAAAACAAGCCTGTAGGCATGGTTTGTTTTGGTTTTTGCATACAAGATAAATGCTTTAGCATCACTCAAAATTTTAAAGGAAATCGAGAAACTGTGGTGGCCAGTAGTGTTGATTTTGTTATACAGACTTTAGTCGATGAACTATCCGCATAAATTTAGTGTTGCGCCAATGATGGATTGGACCGATAGACATTGTCGATATTTTTATCGCTTAATTTCTAAACATACGCAACTCTATACCGAGATGATTACCAGTAAGGCTATTTTACACGGTGATAAAAAGCGCCTACTAGACTACCATAAAGATGAGCACCCGCTGGTATTGCAGCTGGGCGGTAGTGACCCAAGCGAGATGGCACAGTGTGCTAAAATTGCCCAGGACTGGGGTTACGACGAAGTCAATATTAATGCTGGCTGTCCATCAGATAGAGTGCAATCCGGAAGTTTCGGCGCTTGTTTGATGAACGCGCCACAAGTAGTGGCGCAGTGTGTCGATGCGATGAAGCAAGTAAGTGATGTCCCTATCACAGTAAAGTCTCGTATTGGTGTTGATAATATGGAAAGTTACGAAGAATTGACTCATTTTATTACTACCGTGAAAGAAGCAGGGTGTGGTGTTTTTATTATTCATGCGAGAAAGGCTTGGTTAAAAGGCTTGAGTCCAAAACAAAATCGCACGGTTCCACCGCTTAATTACGATTGGGTGTATCGACTTAAGAAAGATTTTCCAGATTTAAACATAGGTATAAATGGTGGAATTCTAAATCTAGAAGAGGTGCAAAATCATTTACAGAAAGTAGACAGTGTAATGCTGGGTAGGACGATTTACCATCAACCTTATTTATTAAGCAATGTGGATGAAAAAATTTATGACCAATCATCCTCAATTGTAAGTCGCGAACAAGTATTATTAAGTTTTATTGATTACATGAAAGTACAGCATCAACAAGGCGTACCTATTCGAACAATGACAAGGCACATTTTAGGCTTGTATCATGGGCAGAAAAATGCCAAAAAATTTAAACGCTTATTGAGCGGATCCAGTGTTGAATTAGACCACTTGTATGAATGGTTGAGTTTTATAGAAACGAAGTTAGATTAAGATTATGGCTGATGAATGGATTGTTAGTATTGATATTGGCTCAAGCAAAATAGCGGTTGTAGTTGCCGAGGAAAAATTAGATCGATTGCATGTTATAGGCTACACTCAGGCTAATTCGTCGGGCGTTGAAAAAGGCTTGATTACCAATCCAGATTTGGTTTCTTCAGTGATTAAAAAAATTATAAACAAAGTTGGTGAAAGTTGCGATAAAAACCTTGACAATTCTAATGCCAGCATTAATATTTCTGACAATCGTTTAACCGTTACTAATCACAGTTCTCGCGTACTTACTAAAGGCAGTGGCAAGATTACCCAAAAAAAAATGAGTGAAGCCATAGAGACTTCTTCTGCCGTTCTAGGTATAGCTAATAATGAAGTACTTCATAGTGTTGTTAATAATTTTATTATCAATGAGGATACACCCGATAGTTTGATTACTAATCAACCAATTGGAATGCAAGCGCGAACAATAAGAGCAAATATGCACATTGTAAGTGTTGCTGAGCGCAATGTTGACAGTGTCATACAAAGTGTTTCCAATAGTGGTTTAGGAGTGGCACAAGTTGTTCTAGATTCAATGGCTATTAGCGAGGCATACATAACTGAAGAAGAGAAAGAGGATGGCGTTTGTTTGGTTGATATTGGCGCTGGAGTAACTAATTTTTCCATTTTTAAAAATGGAGGAATTACCCATAGTGCCGTTATTCAATTAGGCGGTGAAAATATTACCAAAGACATTGTTTATGCATTTGGTACCTCATTTGAAGAAGCAGAAGATTTAAAAATTAAACACGGTCATGTTAAAAACAATTTATTAACAGAAGAAAAATTGATACAATTTTCTCAAGGACCTAACTCCCAAGAATGTTATTTATCAAATTACGATTTAATAGAGGCAATCAAAAAGTCGTATCTAAAGTTGTTTGCTTCTGTTAAAAAAGACATTAATAAGCAGGCAAAGTGTCGATTAAAGGCGGGTTTTGTTTTAACGGGCGGTGCATCAAAAATACCAGGCTGTGCTGAATTTTTTATGAAGTCATCAAGAACAAAGACAAAGTTAGGTCGGGTAAATGAACAGAAAATTACTGGCAATGTAAATATGATTTCCGATTCAACTTATGCATCAGCACTGGGCTTATTATTGTATGAGGCTGATGAATCTCATTTAGAAGTGGTACAATCACAAGAAAATTTGGGAATTTCAAGGTGGATTAAAGGTAAATTAAAGCTAGGTGAGTTTTAAATCGATGATTAAGCAAAGAACAATTAAAAAAACAGTTAAAGCACGTGGTATTGGTATTCATAGTGGTAGCATTGTTAACATGACACTTGTCCCTGCAGAAATTGACCATGGTGTGGTGTTTAGACGTATGGACGTGGGTGGTAAATTGGTACGAGCGCACAATGCTTTTGTTAATGAAGTGGTACTTTCTACTGGACTTGAAAATCAGGGAGTTAAAGTGTCAACGGTTGAACATTTGATGAGTGCATTTTCAGCGTTAGGTATTGACAATGTTTTGGTTGAGCTGGATTCGTTCGAAGTGCCAATTATGGACGGCTCTTCTGCACCGTTTATTTTTTTGGTGCAATCTGCAGGTATTGAAGAGCAGGACGCGCATAAGAAGTTTTTTGTTATTCATGAAGTAGTAAAGGTTAAAAATGATGATGGTTGGGCTCAAGTCTCCCCCTATGAGGGATTTAAAGTAACACTTGAAATTGATTTTGATCATAAAAAAGTAAAAGAAAGTGGTCAAAAACTTAGTATTGACTTTGCGCAACAATCTTATTTAAAAGAGATTTCGCGCGCCAGAACCTTCGGCTATATGAAAGACGTTGAGACGATGCAAAGACAAAATCTGGCACTTGGTGCGAGTATGGATAATGCCATTGCTTTGAGTGATGACGATGTTTTAAATGAAGATGGTATGCGCTATCAAAATGAATTCGTCAAACACAAGATATTAGACATTGTAGGCGATATGTATTTATTAGGCTCTAACTTAATTGGTCATTATGAAGGCTACAAGACTGGACACTTGTTAAATGATCAGCTACTTTCGGCCATTCTTGAAAGACCAGACACATGGTCAATCGAGACCTTTGAGTCTGAAGATTCACCCATCCAATTCTACTCTGAAGATTGGCAAAATTCCTTATAAACAGTAATTTTCCCTAAGTGCTCCTTAGGTATAATTAATAAGTTTTTTATTCTTGAAATAAGCAATGAAGTTAAATGGCGCTCAAATATTGGTAAAAAGCCTTAAGAACGAGAGTGTGGAGCATATCTTTGGATATCCTGGTGGTGCCGTGTTGCATATTTATGATGCATTGGATGCACAGAATGATATTATGCACATTCTTGTTCGTCATGAACAAGGTGCAGCTCATGCCGCAGATGGTTATGCCAGAGCAAGTGGTAAAGTTGGTGTTGTGTTGGTGACTTCAGGTCCAGGCATTACTAATGCAGTTACAGGTATTGCAACGGCCTATATGGATTCTATTCCAATGGTGGTTATATCGGGGCAAGTACCTTCACCACTGATTGGCAACGATGCTTTTCAAGAGGTTGATGCAGTAGGCATTACTCGTTCTTGTGTAAAGCATAATTTTTTAATCAAAGACATTGATCAAATTGCTTCTACCGTGAAAAAAGCATTTCACATTGCCAGTACTGGTCGCCCTGGCCCAGTCTTAATTGACATTCCAAAAGACATTACCATTGCACAAACTCAGGAGCCAACTTACAGTGGTGTGGTTGATATGCGTTCATACCAACCGATTGTTGATGGTGAGCCAGAGCAAATTACCAGAGCGGCTGAGCTAATTTTATCGTCAAAACAGCCTATTATTTATGCAGGCGGTGGTTGCGTGATTGGTAATGCAGATCAAGAGCTTAGAGAATTTACCCGTCAATTGAATTTTCCAATTACTCAAACATTAATGGGTTTGGGTGCTTATCCGGCGAATGATGAGTTATTTTTAGGCATGTTAGGCATGCACGGTACCTATGAGGCTAATATGTCAATGCACGATTCAGATTGTGTGATTGCAGTCGGTGCAAGATTTGACGATCGAATTACTGCAAATATAGATAAGTTCTGCCCAACGGCAAAGATTATTCACATTGACATTGACCCTTCATCCATTGGTAAAAATGTTGCTGTGGATGTAGCAATTGTGGGCGAAGTAAAATCTGTTTTGCAAGATCTAATTACGGCTTTAAAAGACAAGAAAACAGCCGATATTTCCACTTGGTGGTCTCAAATTAAACAGTGGCGTAGTGTTGATTCATTGGCTTATCAAACCAAAGAAGGTGTAATCAAACCTCAAACCGTAATTGAAACTTTGTATGAGGTTACTAACGGTAAAGCTATTGTTACCTCCGACGTGGGTCAGCACCAGATGTGGGCAGCGCAGTATTATCATTTTGATGAGCCACGCCGTTGGATTAATTCCGGCGGTCTGGGTACAATGGGTTTTGGTTTGCCCGCAGCAATGGGTGCTAAATTGGCCAAACCTGAAATGGATGTCGCTTGTGTAACCGGCGAAGGTAGTATTCAAATGATGACTCAAGAGTTGTCAACCATGTTGCAATACAATACTCCGGTAAAAATTATTAATTTGAACAACGGCTATTTAGGCATGGTTCGCCAGTGGCAAGAATTCTTCTACGAAAAACGCTATGCTATGTCATACATGGAGGCTTTACCTGATTTTGTCAAATTAGCAGAAAGTTATGGTCATATTGGTATTAAAGTGGAAAAATCAGCTGATTTGAAAGACGCGATGATTGAAGCCTTTAAACAGAAAGACCGTACTGTATTTTTGGACATTATCACCGATCCTAATGAAAACGTATTCCCAATGATTCCATCGGGTGCAGGACACAATGAAATGTTGTTGGCGGGGCGCGATGAAATGGCTTCAATTAATGACGAGGGGCTTAATCTAGTATAATCATGAGACACATTATTTCAGTATTGTTAGAAAATGAAGCTGGCGCTTTATCTAGGGTGGCAGGGTTGTTCTCGGCTAGAGGATTTAATATTGAATCACTGACTGTTGCAGCAACAAACGATTTAACACTATCACGCATGACTATTGTGAGTGTGGGGAATGATAATATTATTGAACAGATTGTTAAACAACTATATAAGCTAATTGACGTGGTTAAGGTGACAGACCTGACAGCAACAGAACACATTGAGCGCGAATTGTTATTGGTTAAGATTGATGTCAATCAAAACACCCAAGCGGACATTGATAAGAAAATTGATGAATTTTCAGCCAAAATTGTTGATGTGTCAGAAGACACCTACATCATTGAGCTGGCAGGACAAAGTAAAAAAATTAATGATTTTTTAGATTCACTTGGTGCATTTAAAATTTTAGAGGTTTCTAGAACAGGCGTTACCGGCGTTTGTCAGAGAAGGGAAAGTTAAATAATAAAGTATATTAAGTGCGTTAAATACAGAGGAAAAAAATGAATAGATATTACGATAAAGATGCAGATTTAAACATTATTAAAGGCATGAAAGTTGCAATTATTGGGTATGGTTCACAAGGTCATGCTCAAGCAAATAACTTACAAGATTCTGGTGTAGAAGTTGTAGTTGGATTGAGAGATGGTTCTGCCAGTGCACAAAAAGCAACAGGTGCTGGTTTGAGCGTTAAGTCAGTCGAAGACGCAACCGCATGGGCGGATCTAGTGATGATTTTGGCGCCCGATGAATTTCAAGCTAAAATTTATACCGATAATATCGAGCCAAACCTTAAAGAGGGCGCAACACTGGCTTTTTCACATGGTTTAAATATTCATTATGAAATGATTACCCCAAGAGCAGATCTTAATGTCATTATGATTGCTCCTAAGGCGCCAGGTCACACAGTGCGTTCAGAATTTGAAAAAGGTGGTGGTATTCCTGATTTAATCGCTGTACAACAAGATGTATCTGGCACAGCAAAAGATATTGCATTATCTTATGCGTCAGCAATCGGTGGTGGTCGTACAGGTATTTTGGAAACTTCGTTTAGAGAAGAAACAGAAACAGATTTATTTGGTGAGCAAGTCGTTTTATGTGGTGGTACAACAGCTTTAGTTCAAGCGGGTTGTGTTTACACGAGCTGAAGCTAATTGTTGATCTTATGTATGAAGGCGGTATTGCTAACATGCGTTATTCAATTTCAAACACGGCAGAATATGGTGATGTGACTCGTGGGCCACGTATTGTAACTGATGAAACTAAAGCGGAAATGAAGAAAATTTTGGGCGAAATCCAAGATGGTTCGTTTGCTAAAGAGTTTGTGGCTAATGTGGGTGACTTGCCAGCACGTCGTGAAGTTCAGCGTCAGCACAAAATTGAGCAAGTGGGTGAATCGCTACGATCAATGATGCCTTGGATTAACAAGATTGTCGATCAGAGTAAAAACTAAAAAAACTTTTAAAACGCCCAACTTAGTTGGGCGTTTTAATTTATAAAGCGCTATAATCGCAACATGATAAGTCAAAAAGTAAAAAGCACTCCTCATGGGGTTACTAAAAAAAGAGGGGTTTATTTGTTGCCAAATGTCTTGACAACGTTTGGTTTGTTTTCCGGCTTCTTTGCTATTATTCTTGCAACCAAAGGTCAGTATGCGGATGCTGCCGTTGCTATTTTTGTCGCCATGCTGTTTGATGGCTTGGATGGCCGTGTCGCACGTCTTACCAATACTCAAAGTTCGTTTGGTGAGCAATATGATTCAATGGCAGACATGCTTTCATTTTGTGTTGCGCCAGCACTGTTGATGTATTTTTGGCAATTTTCTGATTTGGGTAAAATTGGCTGGCTAGGGGCTTTTGTTTACACGGCTGCTGGTGCTCTACGTTTGGCTCGGTTTAATGCCCAGATTAATGTTCAAGACAAGCGTTATTTTCAGGGCTTACCTTCGCCAGCAGCAGCAGCATTGATTGCCGGCATGGTTTGGGCTAAGCAAAATATTGGCGTCACTGATTATGATCAATACTTAACGCTAGTCAGTTGGATTATTTTGGTGGGTGCTGGTGTACTAATGGTGAGCAATGTTCGTTATTACAGTTTTAAAGAAATTAACTTAAAAGGCAGGTCCTCTTTTAAATTGTTGTTGATTGCTACATTAATTATTATTGTGATAACACTATGGCCCAGTGCAATTTTATTTATTTTCTTTTTTATTTATGCATTATCAGGTTTGATTATGACCATGATTGAAGTGAGGAAAAAACGACAATTTAAAAAACGAGTAAAAAAGGCTTAATATTGCTTTATAATTCGCACTATGAGTCAACAAGTTACAATTTATGCGTTTCCACAAGGCAATCTCTTAGTCTTAAAACGATTATTGCCGTAAGGCAAATTAACTCTCGCACGATTGAAAAGTCTTGCACCTCAAAACTTAAACATAACAACATAAAAAAACACAGGAGGCTTGATGCCTGACAAACTAATTATTTTTGATACAACACTTCGCGATGGTGAACAATCACCTGGTGCGTCAATGACTAAAGACGAAAAAGTACGCATCGCTAAAGTATTAGAAAAAATGAAGATTGATGTGATTGAGGCAGGTTTTGCCATTGCATCAGTGGGTGACTTTGAAGCGGTGCAAGCCGTGGCTAATGCCGTTAAAGATTCAACCATTTGTTCACTTGCTAGGGCACTTGATAAAGACATTGATCGTGCAGGTGAGGCATTAAAAGGCGCTAATTCAGCCCGTATTCATACGTTTATTGCTACCAGTGATATTCACATGAAAATGAAGTTAAATATGACACCTGATCAAGTGGTTGAACAAGCAGTTAGATCAGTTAAACGTGCTAGGCAATATACCGACAATGTGGAATTTTCACCAGAAGATGCAGGCAGATCTGATGAAGATTTTCTTTGTCGTGTTATTGAAGCGACAATTGACGCAGGCGCAACGACAATTAATATTCCCGATACAGTAGGTTACAACATACCGCATCAGTTTGGCGCAACAATGAAATCATTAATTGAGCGCATTCCAAATTCAGATAAGGCGATTTTCTCAGCGCATTGTCATAACGACTTAGGCCTTGCTGTTGCAAATTCCTTGTCTGCTGTGTTGAATGGCGCACGTCAAGTTGAATGTACGATTAATGGTTTGGGCGAACGTGCTGGTAATACTTCGCTAGAAGAATTAGTAATGGCGGTGAGAACACGACAAGATGTGTTTGACTGCGATACCGATATTGATACCACTCATATTTTAGCGGCGTCACGTCTAGTTTCTAGTGTGACTGGTTTTATCGTGCAACCTAATAAAGCAATTGTTGGTGCCAATGCTTTTGCTCATGAAGCAGGTATTCATCAAGATGGTGTTTTAAAACATCGTGAAACTTATGAAATTATGCGTGCAGAGGATGTTGGTTGGAATGCTAATAAGTTGGTCATGGGTAAGCACTCAGGCCGTAATGCCTTTAAAGTGAGACTAACCGAGCTCGGCGTAGAGTTTGATTCTGAAGAAAGCCTCAATGATGCCTTTAGACGATTTAAAGAATTGGCCGATAAAAAGCACGAAATTTTTGATGAAGATCTGCAAGCTTTGGTATCAGAAACACAAACTGAAGCGAGTGAATCAATCAAATTGGTGTCTTTAAAAGTTTGCACTGAAACGGGTGAAGAAAATACCGCAACGGTTGTTTTGTCTGTTGATGACAAGGAACAAACCGCTACTGCAAAAACCTCAGGTGCAGTGGATGCTACTTTTAGTGCTATTAGTTCATTGGTGGATTTTGAGATAAACCTTCAATTGTATTCAGTCTCTAACGTAACCCAAGGCACAGATGCATTGGGTGAAGTTAACGTACGTTTGGAGCATGATGGCCGTATTATTAATGGTCAAGGTGCTGATACAGATATTATTACTGCCAGTGCCAAAGCCTATATTCATGGTTTGAATAAAATCATGGCAGCAACCGACAGAGCGCATCCTCAAGTATGAATGAAGCATTAAGATCTCGTTATTTAGAAGTATTGGATGTTCCTGAGTTTTTGCGTACTCAAGCCGGAGCTGAAGATTTTAGTCTTCAAAAAATTAACACACAGTGCTTGGTGGTTGAAGTTCAAAATTCACGTTCGTTTTGTCAAACGGGAAAATATCAAGATTTCTTATTTAAAATGCTCAGTGCAATCGGCCTTAATCAAGTTGATATTAAATGCGTTAGTATTAATGCCGACGACTTGACTCGTACGCTTGGTCAGTACAACGCTAAAGCAGTGCTACTCATGGGTAAAGGTTTAACTTCTTCCTCATCAAAGCATTTTGTTATGCATCATCCTAGTGAAATTTTAATGAATGAACGGCTCAAGCGTGAAGCTTGGGAAGTACTTAAAAATATTAAAGCATGTCTAAAGTAGATTACACACTAGAAGGCTACAATCGTCCAAAACTCACCACACCTAATGGCGAGAGTAAATTACTCATGCATTCTTGTTGCGCACCCTGTGCCGGTGAGATTATGGAAGCTTTAGCTGCTTCAAACATCGATACAACCATCTTTTTTTACAACCCAAACATTCATCCAAAAGAAGAATACGAACTGCGTAAAGAAGAGAACATAAGATTTGCACAAAAACTTGGTATGGATTTTGTTGATGCGGATTACGATCAAGATAATTGGTTTGATCGTACCAAAGGGCAAGAAGACGAGCCAGAGCGTGGTGAGCGTTGTACTACTTGTTTTGATATGCGTTTTGAAGTTACTGCACAGTATGCCAAAGAGAATAATTTTGATTTGATTTCTTCAACATTGGGCATTTCACGTTGGAAAGACATGAATCAAATTAATGGTTGCGGTGCTCGTGCTACTGATTCTTATGAAGGGGTTTCTTATTGGGATTTTAATTGGCGCAAGCAAGGTGGCTCATCCAGAATGTTAGAACTTTCTAAGCGTGAAGAGTTCTACCAACAAGAGTACTGTGGTTGTGTTTACTCGTTAAGAGATACCAATCGTTGGCGCGTGTCCAAAGGCCGTGAAAAAGTTGAACGTGGGGTTAAATTTTATCAAGAAGCCAAGTTTAAATTAGCCCAGCAAAAATAACAATAATGCTTTTTGTGCGTGTAGGCGATTTTCGGCTGCATCCCATACTAGACTTTGTTTGCCATCAATCACATTGGCACTCACTTCTTCACCACGGTGAGCCGGCAAACAATGCATAAACATTGCTTCTGATTTAGCATTTACCATTAATTTAGTATTTACTTGGAAGTCTTTAAAAGCCAATTCACGTTTTTTCTGTTCGTCTTCTTGACCCATACTGGCCCAAACATCAGTTACTATTAAATCAGCTTCTTGACAGGCGGTTTGCGCATCGTTGTGTAAATTAATGCAATCGGCGTATTTATCTACAAAACTTTGTTTTGGTTCGTATCCTTTAGGTGTCGCAATATTAAGTGTAAAACCAAAGACTTTAGCTGCTTGCATGTAAGTATGGCACATATTATTACCATCGCCAATCCAAGCAACAGTCTTTCCTTTGATTGGACCACTGTGTTCCTGATAGGTCATCATATCGGCCAATAACTGACAAGGATGTGATTCGTCTGATAAAGCGTTAATAATAGGTACTGATGAGTGTTGGGCAAATGTATTAATGTCATCGTGGGATGACACACGCATCATTACAGCATCCACCATTGAGCTGATTACAATAGCACTGTCAACAATAGGTTCGCCACGACCTAGCTGAATATCCCTGTCTGATAGAAATAGAGCGTGCCCACCAAGTTGCGTCATTCCTGCTTCTTGTCAAAGACCATTGCTAACGTTTTATTCTGCAAGGTATTATTAATATCTCCTGCTTTATGTTGATTTTTCAACGCAATTGCTTGATCAATGATTTGTTGTAAATCATGATTGGATAAATCGTCTAGATTAATAAAGTGTTTTGTCATTGTATTTTTGTTTTATAAGGAATCTATCAATTCACAAACCGTATTAAGAATAATATCAGCTTCAGTTTTACTCATTACCAACGGTGGTAATAGGCGAATTGATTGTCCAGTAATGTTAATTAGTAATTTTTTATCAAGTGCTGTATTTAACAAACTTGCGCAATCTTGATTAAGCTCAATAGCAAGCATAAGGCCTTTGACACGTATTTCGACAACTTTGTCAGACGTGGATAGTTTTGATTCAAAGCCCGATAGTAGATACTTACTCATCTGTACGACATTTTTCAGCAATTTATCTTGTTCAATAACCTCAAGCACTGTTAGCGCTGTTTTGCATGCCAGTGGATTACCACCAAAAGTGGAGCCATGTGAACCGGGCTGAAACAAGGTAGCTGCTTTACCTTTAGCCAAGCAAGCGCCAATTGGCATACCATTACCCAGGCCTTTGGCTAGGGTTAAAATATCAGGAGTGATGTTGTTATACTCGTGAGCAAATAATTTTCCAGTACGGCCAATGCCTGTTTGCACTTCATCAAGTATTAGCAGCCAATTATTAGCCTGGCAAATCGTCTGTACTTGATTTAGATAATCCTCTTTAGGAATAATCACACCGCTTTCACCTTGAATAGGTTCCAACATAATAGCCACAATATTGGCATTATTTACATGTGCCGTAATAGCATCAACATCATTAAAGTCAATGTGAATAAACTCACTGACCAGTGGTGCAAATCCAGATTGTACCTTTGGGTTGCCAGTAGCGGATAAAGTTGCCATGGTACGACCATGGAAACTTTGATTGGCAGTTAAAATAATTGGATTGTTAATGTGATTAGCATGAGCGTGCAAACGTGCAATTTTAATTGCCGCTTCGTTAGCCTCTGCACCCGAATTGCCAAAAAATACAGCATCCATCTTAGCCAATTTACACAGTTTTTTTGCTAAAGTTTCTTGGTGTTCTATGTGGTACCAATTACTGGTATGGATTACTTTTTGCGCTTGTGATTGAATAGCGCGTGATATTTCTGGATGAGAATGCCCAAGCCCAGTAACTCCTACACCACAAAGTGCATCCAGATATTGATTTCCTTTAGTATCCGTCAGGTAGCAACCTTTACCTTTAACAAAGGTAACTTCAAGCGGTGCATAATTTGACATTAAATAAGACATAAAAGCCCCAAAATGGGGCTTTTATTACCAATCAGAAACTAAATTATGATTGGTATTGTAAAGGTGGTGCCATTTGATCGTTGATTTCATCCAATTCTTTTTTATAACCTTCGTAGAAATGACCAGCTGGTGGACTAACCCATTCTTCGTATGAAAAACCATTTGCTTCATTGTATTCTTTAAAGGTATTTTGTAATGCAATTCTTTTTGCGCTTAATTCATTGGATTCTTGACTAACTGCGTCCATTTTTATCTCCTAAATGTGGAATAAGTAAAACATTAATTATAACCTACTCAAAATAACAATAAATACTTAATACTTATAAAGTATTTATGCCACAATATAAGTGGATATTTTATAACTAGATAAGGAGCGCTTATGCAATTAAATATTTCTGGTCATCATCTCGATATCACTGAGGCAATCAAGCAACACTCTACTGAAAAACTCTCTAAAATCAAACATCACTTCGATCATTTAATTAATATTAATATGATTTTAGGTGTAGAAAAAGACATTCAAAAAGCCGAAGCAACGATCCATATTAGTGGGGCAGATTTATTTGCAAAAGCTGAAAGTAACAATTTATACGTTTCTATTGATCAAATGGTCAATAAATTAGACGCACAAATTAGAAGACACAAGGAAAAACTAAACAACCATAGAAAGAGTTAGACGTTAGTTTAGTTGACGCAGGTTAGGGAGTTATCCTCTGCGTTGCTTAAAAGGAGTAACAGTTAATGTCAGAAGTTGAAAACACTTCTTTCGAAGATTGCCTTCAAAGACTCATGAGTTCTTTGAAGGCATCTTTGTATGAGGAAGCCACCTCTCAACTTTCCGGTCTTCATCCGGCTGAAATCGCTCGTCTGTTAGAAGCCGTTCCTCCAAAAGAAAGGAGTAAGCTCTGGCAGGGTATTGATTCTTCTACTCAAGGATATATTCTTAAGGAGCTTAGTGAAGACGTCCAAGAGCAATTACTAATTAAAATGGACGTTAGTTCGATTGTGAAAGCTACTGAAGGCCTTGATATGGACGACTTGGCAGACATCGTACCTAATTTGCCAGAATCAGCATTACACAACTTATTACTTACTTTGGATCACAAGCACAGAGACCATCTAAAGAAAGTTTTGTCCTATCCTGAGGACTCTGCCGGTGGGCTCATGAACATTGATATTATCACCGTTCGCAATAATGTCAATGTACGCACTGTGATTCGTTATTTGAGATTATTAAAAAAAATGCCAATCGATACCGATCAGGTATTTGTGGTGGATAGGTCTTATAAGTATTTAGGCGCTATTCATATTTCTACTTTGTTAACCAATGAAGCCGAACAAAACATAGATCCGTTAATCAATAAGACTCTAAAACCTATTCCTGCCGATATGCCTGAAAAAAAAGTAGCGAATCTATTTGAGCATCGTAATTTAATTTCTGCACCCGTTATTGATGAAAATAATCAACTGATTGGTCGTATTACTATTGATGATGTGGTTGACGTTATTCGTGATGAAGCCGAGCACTCAGTGATGTCTATGGCGGGTTTGGACGAAGAAGAAGATGTATTTGCCCCTGTGATACAAAGTACCAAGCGTCGCAGTATTTGGCTAGGGGTTAATCTCATTACTGTTTTTATTGCAGTCTTTTTTATCGGGTTGTTTGAGGTAACATTACAAGAAAAAATTGCACTTGCAATCCTTATGCCAGTAGTGGCATCCATGGGTGGCATTGCAGGCACTCAAACTTTAATTTTGGTAACACGTGGTATTGCAACGGGTAGGGTAACCACCTCCAACCTTAAAGTGCTCATGAATAAAGAAGTAGCCATTGGTTTTTTAAATGGCATTGTGTGGTCATTGGTCATTGCATTGGCTACTTACGTTTGGTTTGAAGATATCATGCTCAGCGCCGTCATTGCACTGGCCATTGTTGTTAATCTTATTTTTGCGGCTTTTTCCGGTGCATTTTTGCCATCACTACTTATTAAATTTAAAATTGATCCCGCACTTGCTGGTGGAGTAATTTTGACCACCATTACTGATGTAATCGGTTTTGTGGCTTTCTTAGGTTTGGCTTCACTGGTCATCTAAAATTCTAATCTTGTGAAGCTGTATAAATATGCCGTTTGTGCTCAAAAAATATAAGGCAGTTAAAGGCAAAAAAATTCAGCAATTTTTACTCGATGAAGCAGGCTTATCATTATCTGTCTCTCAAAAACTTTTATCTAAAAATAGAGTGTTTAACGACCAGGGAAATACCTTAAAAAATGGACAAATTTTAAAAGGTAAATATGTACAGGTAGCCGTATTTGAGGGCCATACAAGGGGCTTAAAACCACTATTTGAAGTTGAGGATTTTGCCGTCAACTCGAAAAACCACGCCCTATTGTTTGCTTGATGAGATAAGACATCATTTTGGTGATAAAGCAGACTTAGCGCATCGAATAGATGCTGAGACTTCAGGACTGGTTTTGGTGGCTAAAAACAAGCAAGCAAGTACCATACTAAAAACTCTGTTTGAAAATAGAGAATGCAGCAAAGAGTACTTAGCTCTCGTAAAGGGCCGGTTAGAAAATAAGATCACTATTGATAAACCCATATCAAAATCAAACAGCGCCATTGTAGTAAGGGTGACCTGTGGAAATGCACAGGGTAAAGCATCGATAACCCATATTCAGCCTTTAAAATTTAACGAAAAAGATAATACGACTTTGGTCAAGGCAATGCCCATCACAGGCAGACAGCATCAAATTAGAGTACATCTAGATTCAATCGGCCATACGATTTTGGGTGATCCAATCTATGGAGTTGATGATCAAGTGGCCGATCAATGCTTAAGAAAAACTTTATCAGACGAACAAAGGGTTGAGTTAACAGGTGCAAAGCGACTAATGCTACATGCCAACCATTTATCGTTTATTTACAAAGATAAAGAATATAGTATTACTTCAAAATTTAGCAAATTTTACGAATGAGCCAAATTTCACAGTAGGAAATCACGTAAATTGATAAAAAACAGCGTAAAAACGCTATTTTTAGGCTAAAAATAAGCTATTTTAACTAATTTTTAAGAAATTTTGGAAATAATTAAAATCAGAAGTCTTTGGTGGAAATATTGTTAGCTTCTAACCAAATTCTAAATTTTGCTTGTATTTCTTCCAGTGTTTTTTGATTATCCGACTCAAAGCGTAGTACCAAACATGGCGTGGTATTGGAAGGGCGTACCAAGCCCCAGCCATTAGGATAATCCACTCGAACGCCGTCAATCGTAGTGATCTCGGCACCTTCAAAGTTTACATTTTCAGCCAATTTATCCATTGCTGTAAATTGTTGGCCTTGCTCATCAAAATGAATATTAATCTCAGGGGTGTTGATACTGTCAGGCAAGTCGGCAAAAACTTGCTCGCAAGTTTGATTGGTTTTTGAGATGATTTCTAACAATCTTGCACCAGTGTAGAGTGCATCGTCAAAGCCGTACCAGCGCTCTTTAAAGAAAATATGGCCACTCATTTCACCACCGAGTGCAGCGCCGGTTTCTTTAAGTTTGGCTTTAATAAAGCTATGCCCTGTGCGTGACATGATTGGATCACCGCCATGCTCAGAAATGTCTTTAGGCAGTAAAGACGAGCACTTAACATCAAACACAATTTTGGCGCCTGGGTTACGTTCAAGAATATCTCTTGAATATAAAATCATTTGACGATCTGCCCAAATCACATTGCCTTTGTTGTCAATCAGGCCGAGCCTGTCGCCATCACCATCAAAGGCAAAACCCATGTCAGCGCCGGTGTTTTTTACCTCTTGGATAATATCAACGAGATTTTTTGGTTTAGAAGGGTCAGGATGATGATTGGGGAAGGTGCCATCGACTAGGCAAAATAGCTTAGTGACTTTAGCACCGAGTTGCTCGAATAGTTTTGGTGCGATATTGCCCGCCACACCGTTGCCCGCATCAACAACAATGTTAAGTGGTTTGTCGAGTTTGATGTCTGATTTGATACGATCAATATAATCTTGCTCAATGTCAACTTTGGTTGAAGTGCCATGACCGGTATTAAAGTCATTGTTTTTAATGCGCTGATACAGCTCTTGAATACGATCACCTGAGAGTGTTTCGCCAGCAATCATAATTTTAAAGCCGTTGTATTCGGGTGGATTGTGCGAGCCGGTAATCATTACGCCCGAGGTAGCAGCTTTGGTATAAGTGCCGTAATACACCAATGGTGTTGGTACCATGCCGATATCAACAATGTGACAACCACTTGATTTAAGACCGTCTTTTAAAGCGTCCATCAGTCCAAGACCGCTTAGGCGACCATCACGCCCCACAACGATACCGCGCTCACCTTTGGCGATGGATTCGCTACCAATGGCAAGGCCGATAAGTTTGACTGCATCGGGTGTGAGGTCTTGCTCAACGACGCCACGAATATCGTAAGCTTTAAAAATGGATTGTGAAATTGGCATGCTGATAAAATGAATTCAAATAAATAGTTTATTTTAATCACAAAGAGTACGCTTAATGAAAGAACAGTTTGAAGTAATTGCACTTGATAACGAAATAATGACACTCAAGGTGGATCGCTCAGGCGGGTGCCATAGTTGTGAGGCAAGCAGTGGATGTGGTACGGGAATATTAGCTAAATATTTTGATCATTATTCTGTGTTTAATAAACCTGTAGAAAATGGTGTGGCAGTGGGTGATTTTGTGACTTTAGAAATATCATCAACTGAGTTATTTTCTCGTGCATTTATGCTTTACATTTTTCCAATACTTTCGTTATTCGTAGGAAGTGCTGTGGGTATGAATTTATATCCATCAACAGAACTGTGGCAAATTAGCTTTGGTTTAATGGGTTTTATTGGTGCACTTTTATTGGTTAAATATTTTCTAAAGTAGGCCTTTAAACGTATTGTTCATAACAAGCCCTTGTGTATAATCGGTTCATTTATAAATAAATTATCTCTATTATGCCAGGCCAAGATATTGATCCTTTAGAAACCCAAGAATGGCTAGAAGCTTTTAAATCTGTCGCTAAAGTTGAAGGTGATGATCGTGCAAAATTCTTGTTAAATCAGCTTATGGACATGGCGCATCATGAAGGCATGGACTTGCCAACTGGTGTGAACACCTCTTATCTTAATAGTATTGGTTTAGATAAGGAAATTGAAACAGACATTAGTGCTGAGATTGAAGAGAAAATTTCAGCCATTATTCGTTGGAACGCCATGGTGATGGTAGTTAAGGCCAATCAACTGCCTTATGATTTGGGTGGGCACATTGCTTCATTTGCATCATCTGCAACCTTATACGAAGTGGCATTTAATCATTTTTATCGTGGTCCTGACGCTGATCAAGGTGCTGATTTAATTTTCTTCCAAGGGCATATTTCTCCAGGAATTTATTCTAGAGCTTATTTAGAAGGACGTATTACTGAAGAGCAAATGTTGTTGTTCCGCCAAGAGGCGGGCAAAGATGGTTTGAGTTCGTACCCACACCCGTGGCTGATGCCAGATT
>LWDU01043059.1_pt1 | contig 18971 bp, 11 predicted proteins | sample 727161 | NCBI WGS metagenome assembly LWDU01 (sample SAMN04566230, study PRJNA314399) | hydrothermal vent metagenome | isolation source: deep sea hydrothermal plume seawater | place: Mexico: Gulf of California, Guaymas Basin | collected 2004-07-11
TTTCATCACAAAACCTGTCCATGCGCGATAGTCACTGGTCAGTCGATGTAGTGGTCAAGCGAAGTCCAAGAATAACAAAAATATCAACCAATTGCGAATACCCTGTTGTTTCCTGTTCATAATATTTTATCGCTGTTCTGATCAGCCATAAACCCTTTTATAAAATAGCATGTAATATCAACTGGGCCCCTGAGTCTTATTTAATTTAGGGGAACGATATTATTTGCCCCGAAAGGCTTTACCGTTCCGGTAATTGCTAAGCGCGGCCCGGAGACCGGCATCATTAGCACCTACTGATTGAGCATAATGAAGCGCTCTCGTTGTAGTTTCGATTGCTCCCTTAAAGTCACCAGTTTCAGCGAGTGCTGCTGCCAGTGTAGACAGTGTTGTGTGGTTTTTTCCACCATCTGCTTTAATGATTGGCGTAATCAGTTTGACTGCTTCCTCACCGTTCCGCAATTCTGAATCAGGATGCGTAGAAAGAAGCCAAGCTAGATTATTTGCGGGGAACATCCAACCGGGACGGACTTGAAGTGATTTTCGATAATGCGTGACTGCATCGTGGCCCTTTCCTGTGGCCTGCAAGGCATTGCCAAGTTGAAAATGCGCTACAGCATCAGTCGGTTTCATTCGGACACAAGCACGAAAATGATTGAGGCTTTCTACCAAGTTACCGCTTCCGGCTTCGGCTATGCCAAGATTAAAACGGAAATCAGGATTGTTCTTATAAACAGAAAGTGCGGCTCTGAGATGATTGCGTGCCGGTCGGATCTGATTATACTTTAAAAGCAGGATACCGGCACTGCGGTGATAGTCAGCTTCGTTCTCAGTAGTAGCCGATATTCCGGCAAAGACCCGAACGGCTTGTTCTAAATTATTTTCATCGAGCAAAAGCCTTCCAAGGTAGAGGCGGGTTTCTTCTGACTCGAAGCGTAGAAGATAATCTTTGAGATAGCGTTTGCGCAGTGATGGGTTTCCGGCCCTAGCAAATGATTCTGCTAAACGAATCGCCTGTGGAGGGAAAAGATCCGAAGCCCAGCGTCCAGGGAAAGGCACAGCTGCATCACGGGCTTCAATTTCCGGTTTGCTCAGTAGAGCTACATCATCAAGAAGCGTGGAAAGAGGAACGTGACCTTTGTAAATTGCTGCGACCCGACCTTCTTTATCCAATAAGAAGCTAGTAGGGATAGGCAGAGGTTGCTGTTCTGTTCAGTCAGGACCTAAGCGAACCTTTGGAATTCTGGGGAGACGACGATGATAGCGTGGCGAGTGGTGGAGAAACGACAACTCATACCACAGGCATATTTGAAGCTGTTGATAAATTGTTTTTGATAGTAAAAAAGAACGAGTAATTGAGGCATTCGGACTGACACAAGAAGAGCAAAGGCTTGTGCATTGCCTTGGCAATCGATTTTGGCTCATTTTTGCCGGGGCATAAATAAAAAGATCCTACGGTCTATTATTCCTATCTCATTCCTTAGTTCAGGCCACACTTGCGATTATTGACACGGGTTAATGAAATGGAAAGCTCATCATCTATCTCACTTGAGGAAAACCAACAATCGATCCATATTAAGATAACCCCTTATATAAGACTCTCCTCAAATGACATTCATTCGTCTCATCATCCTCAGTTCCCTGACATTCGTATCTACCTCATTAGCTGAAAAATACCCTCCTCCTCCTGGCGGCTGGGACTACAGCTACGACGGCAACTCGGATTCAAATATATCTACCAAGGCGCTGGACGGAACGTGGGACCATAACAACAGTTCAGATCATTGGGACGGGACCGTGCCCGGGACCGGTAATCCTGGAGGAGTGGCCACGGTCCCCATAAGTGGTGAACCTGGGAACAAGGCACTACAAATCGTGGATGCAGTCAAGTCTTCAGGAACGAACAATAACCGCAGGCTGACACTCACGCATGACTTAGAAACGAACGAAGGGACACCAGCAAACTTTATGGACGACGGTGCAACTTTCGCCTTCAGACTGCGCCTCCCCGAATCAGCAACTGATCTGCAAAATGCTCCCAATGGGTTAAATCCTCATAGTGGAGCAAAAGGAATCATTAATTTTCGAGGATCTAAGGGCCGGGTAGGTTTTGCGTTTGGAATCGCAGGCACTGATTCTGCTTATGAGGAAAGCGGAATGTTCATCAGTGACAGTTCTAATACAATATTCAAAAGCCTCGATCCTACTGCCTGGAACGAGTTCTGGGTAACGATAAGGAAAAACGAAGAGAACACAGAAAGGTACGACCTCAAGATCTACATGAACGAAGCGACCGTACCTAATTTCTCTGAGACTATATCCTTAGCAACGAGCAGTGACGAAACGTATGCCTACATGTCCATGCAACTTTCATCAACTTCTGACCAGGGAGCCGTAGAAATTGATTATATCGCTTATAAGGATGGACTCTTCCTGCCAAACAATTCAGACAATGATGAACTGCCCGACACTTGGGAGTTGAGCCACTTCCCTAACCTTCTTGAAAATGAGAACGGGGACCCGGATGATGACGGACTCATCAATGGGAGCGAGTTCACCTATAACACGGATCCCAATTCATCGGACACAGATTCAGACGGAGTCAATGATGGGCATGAAGTCAATGTTTCCAGAACGGACCCCACTTCCCCCGACACCGATAATGACGGGTTAAGTGACGGTGAAGAGATCAACAGAGACCCACCCACTGATCCTAAATTAGCCGACACGGACTCGGACGGGCTCGGGGACCTTGAAGAATTAGAAACATATAAAACTGAACCGACAAAGAGTGACACTGATGATGATGGTTATGAGGACAGTATCGAAATAACATCCGGTTCTGACCCTAACGATACAAATAGCGTTCCCAGCTTCCCGACCCTCGATGACCTGCTAATTAGTGAATTCATGGCAAGCAACAGCTCTTCAATCCTCGACTCAGACGATGAAAGCTCTGACTGGATTGAACTTTGGAATCCGACCAATTCAGAAATATCACTTAACAACTACTACCTCACTGATGATGCTGGGCGGCTCAATAAATGGGCAATTCCCAACATCAGTATTGGCCCGAATAAATTCCTGGTCATTTTCGCTTCAGGTAAGGACCGTAATGATCCGTCCAAGGAGCTTCATACGGATTTCCAACTCAGTTCATCTGAAGGATCTTACGTAGCGCTGACTCGCCAGAATGAAGATACTAATTTTACAGTTGTGTCAGCTCATGGCCTTTACCCTCGTCAGGTTGAGGATATCTCTTATGGAGTTTTCGGAGATAAGTCACCCCTCTCATTGGGGTTCTTTAAAGAACCTTCACCGGGCGCTTTGAACGATGATATCGGAGTTGAGGGTTTTGTTAAGGACACCACGTTCAGCACGGACAGAGGAATATATGAAGAACCTTTCAAAACAACGATCACTACGGAAACACCGGGAGCCACGATCGTTTATACCACTGATGGAACTGTTCCATCCAAAAGTAACGGAATTAAAGTTCGCCCTAAAAATATTGTCACTGTACCGAGCGTGGAGATTGAAATATCAAAGACCACGGCCATTAGGGCGATGGCTTACAGGGAAAACTATGAACCCACAAACGTCGACACTCACACATACATCTTCCCTACCGACATTCTCAAGCAATCGAGGAGCACTGTCCCGGACCATGTGAACTGGGGACATGCTGGACCTGACTATGAAATGGATCCGGAAATAGTGAACCATGCATCTCCCGAAGTTAGTCCAATCCCGGAAGACTTTCTCCGGGTACCTACAGTTTCTCTTGTCCTTGATTGGAATGAATTTTTTGGAAACCGTGGAATATATATTCAGGGAGAAAGCTCAGAGAGGGCCACTTCCATTGAATACATCAATCCTGATAGGAACCTTGAAGATCCTAACGCGGCCGAAGGCTTCCAGATTGAAGGAACTGTTCAAATTGTCGGCGGATCATCTACCTCAAGATGGAAGTCCGACAAGTTATCACTCCGACTCAAGTTCCTGAAAGATCTTCGTTATCCATTATATGGAAATGCTCGAGCTACCCGTTTCGATACTCTGGTCCTGGACAATCGCCTCAACAATGTCTGGCATTATAACCGGGGTGAGAGTCAGAGAGTCAGGGCACAGTACACCCATGACCAGTTCCCTGCCGACCTGCACACGGCCATGGGAGGACTCTCTCCTGCCGGCCATCATGTCCTACTCTACATTAACGGAGTCCTGTGGGGAATCAGTGAAATCCATGAAAGACCAGATGACAATTTTGCCGCTCAGTACCTGGGTGGGGATAATGATGATTATGATGCAATGAAGCACCGCACATCTACTGCAGTGAACGGAACGGCTGCCAATTATTCAGAGATGCTCAGTCTTGCCCGCAAAGACATGGAAGATCAGGAAAACTATGAAGCGGTCGCTGATGTGCTTCACATCGATAACTTTATCACCTACATGATTGCCAACTATTATGTCGGTAACACGGACTGGGCCCACCAGAACTGGTACGCAACATACAACAAAGTGAGTCCTGACGGAAAATGGTATTATCATAGCTGGGACCCGGAACACTGCATGGAGAGTACCGGACATGACTCGACTGGGAGGAACGATTCTGGAGGACCTACCGAGGTATTTCATAGACTCATCAAGAATCAAGAATTTAAGTTGCGCTTTGCAGATATTGTCAGGCAACACTTCTTTAACGGAGGCGTCATGACTCCCGAAGAAACCGAAAAGGCCTACCTCAAACTGGCTGATCCAATTGAAAAAGTTGTCCGCATAGAATCCGCAAGATGGGGTGATAACGCGCGCCGCAATCCCTACACTAGGCTGGACTGGATTAGGACCCGGGACCAGCTACTTGGCAAGGCTTCCGGAAGCGCCTCAGATAATTATTTTCCTAGGAGAACAGACATCGTATTAAACCAGTTCAAATCAAGGAGATGGTACCCGGGCACCGCGGCACCGGACTTCTCGCAGCACGGCGGATCCGTCTCATCTAATTTTAATCTATCAATTGATGGTCCAGGTAACGGAACTATCTACTATACCCTGGACGGAACTGACCCACGGACACCTGCATCGGCAGCAGTGGTCACTGAGCACGTATTAGTACCAGAGCTATCCACTAAGCGCGCGATCATGCCGGTGGATAATTCACTCGCCAATACATGGTTCGGCATCGATTTTGATGATTCTTCATGGGAAGAAGGTGAACTCGGAGCCGGCTACGATTCGGCGAACGGAAGATACATCGAGATCATTGATCCAAATTTCAATTTCTCGGATCAGACCAATTCAAGTAAAACGGAAACAATTTATATGAGAATGGATTTCGAAGTCGATGACCCTTCACTCTTTGATACATTGACTCTGAAAGTCCGCTATGATGACGGGTTCGTCGCTTACTTGAACGGAACAGAAATTATCAGGGACCAGGCCGGAGGCAGTCCAGGGACTCCGTTAGGATACGATGCCACGGCCTCTTCGAGTCATACCGATTCACAGGCCGAAGTCTTTCAGTCTTTCCTCGTCTCAGAAAAAGCGAATCTATTAAAAAAAGGTAATAACGTTCTAGCCATTCACGGGCTCAACGTGAGCGCAGGATCCAGTGATTTTCTAATCGACGCCTCTCTCATTGCCTCTGAAGGGATCGGAGGCGGTAACGGAGGGCTCTCGGACACTGCTATTACCTATGACGGTTCAATAAAACTGACCGGCCCTGAGACGATGGTCCGAGCACGCGCTTTCTCAGGTAACGAATGGTCCGCTCTGACAGAAGCGGTCTTTCTCACTGACGTCGATTCTGCCGGTCCTCAGAACCTCGTAATATCAAAAATCCATTACCGCCCATCGCCTCCAACTGACACTGAAATAGAGGCCGGACATAATGACCGGAACGACTTCGAATATATTGAACTGATGAACATCGGGGAAAAGAGCGTCGATTTGAGAGGTGTGATCTTTGATAAGGGGGTCGATTTTGATTTTAATGAAGGAAATTCTCTAGTCATTGAATCAGGGAAAAGAGCTCTCATTGTCGAAAATGATGATGCCTTCGGGAACCGTTTTGGGAATGGCCTTCCAGTACTAGGGAAGTTTGCCAATAATACCAATCTATCTAATGGCGGAGAAAGGATCCTATTATTAGCGGCCGACGGCAGCACAATCAGAGACTTTAAATATGATGATGATTCTCCATGGCCTGAGACGGCCGACGGCAAAGGGTATGCCCTCGTACTTAGAAATCCAGAGTCGAATCCAGATCACAAGGTTCCGGAAAACTGGCAGCCCAGTTCTGTCCTCGGTGGGAACCCCGGATCAGAAACACCAACGATAGGATTTGATGATTGGCAAATAAGTAACTTTTCGAAGTCCGAACTTGAAAATATAGATATTTCCGGACCAGGAGCCAATCCTGATGGGGACCTTTTAACCAATCTCGAAGAATTTCTGTCAGGCAATGCTCCTAAGTCATTCGATCCGTCAGATGCTTTACTGGATATCAAAGTTGAAAAAATTAGCCCAGATCAAGGGCAAGAAGAATCCGCATTCTTAAGGCTCAGATTAAATAAAGATGCTCGCTCTTCCCTGGACTGGAAAGTCTTAGGATCCTCTGACGGATCGAACTGGGAAGACGCAATGAAGTTCCTAGAATATTCGGACACAGAAGACCTTGGGAACGGCAATGAGCGTGTCCGTTATCGAATCAAAGCACAGCAAACTGAGAAAAAGCTTTTCTTCCGGATACAAACCCGCCCCTGACAAGATCAAGCAATAAGATCCATGACCGGTTCCCCGCTAGATATCATCAGCGGACGATCTTGAGTATCATAAATGTGAAGTCTGGAATCAATGCCGAGCAAGTAGTAAATGGTTGCAGTTAAATCTTCAGGGGTCACCGGGTCCTCTTCCGGCTCGGACGCATGCTTATCAGATTTTCCATAAACGAATCCCTTTTTAACACCGCCCCCCGCCAAGAGCACACTATAGCATTGAGGCCAATGATCACGGCTGGCATTTTTATTAATCTTTGGCGTCCTGCCAAACTCACCCATCCAAACAACAAGAGTTTCGTCAAGCATTCCTCGTTGATCCAAATCCTCAATTAGGGTAGGCAAGGTTTGGTCTGTTATTGGCAAGTGATAGGCTTCTACGATTGGATACATCCGGGTATTATCAAAACCATGGGTGTCCCAACCGCCGTTTGTCTTGCTCCTACCACCAATGACGTTTGAGAAGTAGCAAGTCGTAAACTTCACGCCCGCCTCAGCCAATCTTCTAGCCAAAAGACAACCTTGCCCATAAGTGGAACGTCCATACTTTTCCCTCAGCCATCTTGGTTCCTTGGATACATCAAATGCATTCCTGACCCTAGGAGAATTTAACATTCCAAGGGCATTCTTGTAGTAATCATCAAGACCACGCGCTCGTTCTGAAAACTCAAGCATTCTGGACTGTTGATCAATGACCGTCTGCAAACCTCGCCGAGATTGTATTCGGTCAAGGCTCAAGCTTTCCGGAAGGCTCAACTCAGGAAGCTTAAAATCATCTTTGTTCGGATCTCTAGGAATGAAAAGCGGATCATACTTCTTACCAAGAAAACTTGCATGCTGGCCAGGGGTCCTTGATCCGTCCGCGATCACATGCGGGTAGGAAACAAAGGTAGGCATTCCATTATCTGCATTGGGCGCAAACTTACTAACCACGGAACCGTACGCAGGGTAAAGATCTGGAAGGTCTCGAAGCCGCTGATCATCACTGGGTGGTGCATGACCGGTCAGGGCATAGTAACCAGCAGAATTATGATTCTTCATCTTGTGGTGAAGGGTCCGGACCACGGTACATTTGTCCATATACTTAGCCATTCTTGGCAAATGCTCACAAATCTCAATGTCAGGACAAGTGGTCCTTATCTGTGCATGTGGTGACCTGTATTCTTTCGGTGAATCAGGTTTCATGTCGAGAATGTCGACCTGACTCGGTCCTCCCCACTGAAAAAGAAAAATGACCGACTTGGCTCGAGCCATGACCTTGGGCCGGGCCGATGTCAACTCATCAGCACGCAAGAAATCAGGAACATTCATACCGAGCATTCCCATGCCTCCCGCACTGAGCAGTGTGCGGCGAGAAACTGACACCTTTTCGAGACTCTTGCAGTGGAACCGTTTCATTTTCTTAATAAAAATTCCTTAGCATTTAAGAGACCCCAGGAAATATCCTCCATTGCCGATCTTCTGTTCTCCGCCAAGCTAACATAACTGAGCATCATCGACCATTCTGCTGAGGAAGGAGGCCTCGTGAGTACTGCCCAATATAGCTCATTAATAATTTGAAGATCATCTTTTCCCTGCCCGATGAGATGACCAATACGGTTATTTTCCTTCTCGATGATCCCATTGATCATTTCACCCGCAGTCATCTCAAAGACCTGTGCGAGAGTCGTGTCATTACTTCTTTCAGTATCAGAATTAGTGAGGCGGGCCGGTTTTCCAAAGACTTTCAAGAAACGGTCCCCATGGTGTGGCTTATTCGACAAATGCACGGACTCGACTCCAGGCATACTGATTGCTCTAATGCTCTTCGATGTATCAGAAAATTCTGCCTTCACGGACATGGATTGGTGAACGGCATCGATGACCACCTCGGCTGGATATCGAATGACCTTTGCCCTTGCAAAGTTCTCTTCCGTTCCAACGTCCAGAACTTTCCCAGGATCAGAGGATAACTGGTAAGTCGCAGAATTAGCAATAAGCTTAATTAGTTCTCGCTGATTGAAGCCACTTTTAATTAGTTCATTTGCAAGAAAATCGATCAGTTGTGGATTCGATGCTGGGTTCGTCTCACGCACATCATCAACCGGATCAATTAGAGGCTGACCCATTAAGTTGGACCAGATCCGGTTCGCCTGCACCTTAGCAAATCTTGGATGAGAAGTGATCCAGGAAGAAAGCTCGTCGAGTCTATTATCAAATGACTTAAGAGGGTCTGCATTAGCGTCAAGGAAGCCCGGGACAGGACGTTCCTTGGTCCTCGGATCTTTTAGTAATTTCTTTTGATCCATGTCCTTGATCGGAACCAACTTCACTATCTGCTCACCGACGAACTTGTGCTTATCAAATCCGTCCTTCTTCTTATTCTCAATGATCTCATAGTCAATGGCGTCAAAGATCGCAGCAAATCTATAATAGTCCTCTTGCCTAACATTTTCAAAAGGATGGTCATGACACTTAGCGCAATTTATCCTCGTTCCAATGAAGACCTGAGCAACAGCCTCAGCCCTGTCCACTGGAAATCTCAATGCCCTATAAAAATTTGCCGGGGGATTCTCGTAAGTGCTCCCAGTTGCACACAGAATGTCACGGGTAAATTGATTCAACGGCTTCCCTTGTTCTATCATTTCAGATAACCAAGTGTATATTTTCTTCACTCCCTTTGAGTCCAAGGTCTTTTCCTCAACCCTAAGTAAATCAGCCCATTTGAGCGCCCAATAATTTGCGTATTCTTTTGATTTTAGCAATTCATCGACGAGCCGCGACCGCTTATCTTTCCTTTCATCTAATAGAAATGACTTAGCAGTTCCTGGTTCCGGCAATGAACCAGTGATATCCAAACTCACGCGCCTAAGAAAAGTCAGATCGTCAGAAATCTTTGTAGGATTCTGACGGAACAATTTCAATTTTGAAAAAACATGTTCGTCTACTCGGTTCTTAGGTTCTGGCCCATTCCATTCATAGCCGCTCTGAGATTTAATCATTGCCGCCCGCATCGATGCTCTACCATTCAAATACCTCACAAAGACGGTCGTTTCCCCTGGCTGCTTGAACTCAATGTTTCCAATATCACTGACCTCAGCTATCAGATTCGAACTTTCAAAAACTGCCCAACGAGTCACGTCTATCTGCTTACCATCCGAAAACTTAGCCTTAACCTTAATATCAATTCTTTGTTCAGGAGCTAATATAATCGCAACGGGTGGTGATATCTGAATAGATTCGAGCTCGGGCTTCGTCTCTAAATCAGTGTTCGCCCCTGCTCTGATCCATTCTAGTAGAATGCGATACTCATCTGAACCTACATCAAAACGTTTTCCTCCCTCATGCTTGCTCTGTTGGGTCGGCTTTAGGAGAATCTTACTTGATTCAGGATCCTTAAGATTCACGCGCTTACCTGATGATAGAATCTCCTTATGATCGTGACTCGAGTCTCCACCCCATAACGATAATTTAAACCCTCCCTTTCCATCCTGATTCCCATGACATCCTCCAGCATTGCATCCAGACTTAGAAATCACAGCCATCACATCTCGCGAAAAACTCACCTCTCCAAAAGCGAACAATGGAAAAGATAAAGTAATTGCGGCTAAAAAAATTACGGATTTGAATGGCAAGGCAACCAAGATTGCCCCAACTGAAGGGCACTCTCAAGCATTATCCGATTCTCTAAACATAACGACATGAGGTATTGAGGCCTCCTCAAAAATTGGTCCTTCTTGTCGATAACCTAGTGATTCATAAAATTTAGTCACCGCAACTTGTGAATGCAGATACGTTCGAACCATCCCGAGTGATTCTGACTGCTTAATAAGATTTCTCATAATTTCAGATCCTATACCTGATCCTCTCCACTCCTTCAAAACAGCTAAACGACCTATTTTTCCTTCAGGGGAAAGTCTTCCCGTTCCCAGCACCTTTCCCGAGCTGTCATGGGCTAGAGAATGATGGCATTGATCGTCCTTTCCGTCTCTCTCAATCGAAACATCCACGCCCTGCTCTTCCACAAAAACTGAACTCCTCACCTCATATAAGAGCGCAGATTCAGTTTCCCATTCAGCGTTACGAATGACCCAATCTCTTTCCATTCTATTTAAATTCTGAATCGGCGCTAAAGATTCATCAAGTCAGGAACGTCATTTCTTCCCATAAGAGCTAATTGAGTATATAAATATAATACTGATGCACTCGAGAAGAGGGAATTTAATTAAATGCATAGCTATGATTTGGATCTTGGCATCCGGCATCATGGACACCCGAGCAGGGAAAATGCTCATCAGTGACCGGGGAGCAAGCCGAATCCGAATTGCGGATCTCGACGGATCCAACTTGAGGACTCTGATCCCTTCTGCAGGAACCAATGTCCGGGGAATTGCGATCGATGTAAAACGTAACTTATTATTCTATGCGGACAATGGCGGCAACGTCATCTACCAAGCAAAACTGGACGGATCCGACAGAGAACCAATCGTTTCGACCGGGTTACGGTTTCCCGCTGACCTTGCACTGGATAAAAAATCATCCAAGATCTACTGGTGCGATAGAGACAATGACCGGATCGAACGATCAGATTATGATGGGAAGAATCGTGAAACTGTGATTGAGACGGAAAGCCCCTACTATCTTGACCTTGATCTTACTCAGAAAAAACTCTACTGGGGTGATTTTTCAGGAGGCAATATTTTTCGCACTTCTCTTCCTAATGCGGAAAGTACCGAGAAGATCGTTAGTGGCCTTATCCGGACCCGGGGAGTCAAGGTCGATCCAAAGGGTGGGTACTTTTATTGGTGTGACCGAGAAACGCACAAGATTCAACGCAAACCAATAAATGGTGGTGAGATTGAAGATCTTTACACTGGCCTGGACACACCTCATGGGATGACTTTGGACATCAGTGCAAAAAAAGTTTACTGGGTTGATACCGGAACAAACTCGATCGGCGGGACAGGAGCAAAGGCAGTGAGCAGAGGTGATATGGACGGTTCAGGAAAGCAGGAAGTCTTAGCGAGTCTTTCCCAGCCATGGGATCTGACACTCGACACCAGAGTCATTAATTACGGAGAATGGACAAAAAGACGGTTCAGGAAAGACGCGAACGAAGCATTAACTTCACCCGAATCAGACCCGGACAAGGATCAGAAAAGTAACTTGTTGGAATACTTCTCGGGAACGAATCCGTTCGTCTTTGGAAATAAAGAAATGCTCTCATTGATCAAATCGAGTCCATATATGGAACTCAGCTACAGAATGACAAGTCAACCCATTCTTGATATAAGTGTTAATATAGAAGGCTCTGAGAACCTCCTTGATTGGGTCATTAACCCACAGGACATAGAGGATCTGGGGATCAGTTTAGGTGAAGAATCAGTACTCATTAATAAGCGATTCAATTATCAAACAGGAGCAAAGAGAAGCGAGCAGATAAGGCTGAAAATTTCCCTCATCGATCCGTGAAAATCCGCACCGCAACCAATGACGATAGTGAAGAAATTATTACCCTGGTCAGTTCAATATATGATGAGTACGGTGAAATCATGTACACTGATGGAGCCGACAAGGATCTTCTCGACATCCACCATCATTATCATGAATCAGGTGGTGACTTTGTCATCTTAGAAAATGATCAGAAAAAAATCGTGGGCTCCCATGCGACACTCCCCAAAGATCAACCAGCAGGCCCCCTCACCTTCAGAAGACTCTACCTTAAAAAATCAATGCGTGGGTCCGGAGCAGGGAAAACTCTAATGGACTGGGCAATGAATTGGGCCAAAGATCACAAATACAAACGCATCGAATTCTGGTCAGACACAAGATTCACAAGGGCTCACCAATTTTTCGAAAATTATGGTTTCCAAAAGACCGGTGAAATAAGGGACATGGATGATGGTGCATTGCCTTATTCTGAATACTTTTTCTTGCTCGATTTAAATTTCTGATTAATGACCTCCCAAAAAGATATTTTACCTTGTTTATCAATACATTAGAGATTATTCTAAATTGTATTGCTCTCATGAAAATCCTCCTATTAGCATCTCTATTTTTGATGCCGTCACTCGCCACAGGGGCAACGGTACTTATAGGGCCAGGAACTAATAACGGAAATTTCAACGAGGACACCAGTGCCACGGATTCCCGGAGCTTTGGAAATACTGCAGGTTGGACTAATCTTGGAGCAGCACAGACGATGCAGGCCACTCGATTGAATCTGAACTCGGACGGTTCAAGGAACGCTGTAATTTCAGAAGCTGCGAACCGAATCTTCGGTAATGCGACTGGGCACACAATACAGAGCGCAGACATTTTCAGCGTAAGTTATCAGTGGCGCGATGCTTTTAACTGGAACGATGCAAGTGACCAAGTCCAAGTGATCCTATTTACTACAGACGATAATACGATCTTTGGGAACCAAAATATACTGGTCAATGATCTTTCCGGAACTTCAACTCAAAATAGCACTTACGAGCTTGTAGATCATGATGCAATCTACACAGCGACAGCTTCTTCTGCCGGGAAGCAATTATTTCTTCAGTTCAGGGGCTTGGACGGAAGCGGAAATGCGAACGGATTTGGGAGAGTGGATGATTTTTTACTAGAGGTATCACAATCCAATTCAATACCTGAGCCAGCCATTGGTATTCTTGGTCTTTTTGGATTGATGCTCTTGTTGCGTCGCAAAAGATAATAGATCTAGCCAGCAAAATAGACTAGTCATGACCTAACTATTTCATGCGTAGCAGACCAGGATTTTGTATGCAGTTATAATTTATCTTATGAGAAGCTGGATTAATCTGATTCTTGGCATTGGCCTATCTCTTATTGTTACCGGACAATTACCCGGACGCTCTGCCGGGGAAAGTCTTCCAAACATTGTATTCTTTCTCGCTGATGACATTGGCTGGGCGGATCCGGGCCGTTATCACGAACATTACTCTGGAAACGATGCAAAGGTTCCAACTCCAAATCTGGACAGACTCTGTGACCAAGGAATGATGTTTTTGGATGCGCAACTTCCAGCTGCTCTCTGTGCTCCGAACCGTTTCTGCATCATGACTGGAAATTATACCCAGCGCTCAAGGCCAGCGGGCACATGGAACAGAACAGCAACATCCGCATTTCATTTTGGTAATGCCAAGAATGATCGAATCGACAATCCTCACGAAACAATTGGAACGGCTCTCAAAAAGAAAGGTTACCGAACCGCGTACCTTGGAAAAATGCACTTTGGCGGTGACTTCTTTGATCCGGAAGGAAATATATTAAGAGACCAGCCCAATGATCAGCTCGGTCAAATTGATTTCAGGAAACGTTTTCGTAATGGGCTATTGGACCATGGTTTCGATTATACTTTTGTGACCCCGGACGGAATCCAAGGGCCACTTTACGCTTACTTTGAAAATGACCTTTACTCTCCGATCAGCAGTTTTGCATCCGACGTAAAAGGTGTTGATATTTCCAATGATTCGGTACTCCGTGCGTTCAGTAAGGGGCAGAGAGTCGGTAACGGTGAGATGATACAGGTCGGTTATGGTGACTCCGAATTCGACACAAGTGAACACGGGCCGATCCTATCCCACTTTGCGCAAGAATTCATGGGAGAGCATGTGGCAAACGAACCTGGAACGCCTTTCCTCCTCTACTACGCAACACCAGCAATCCATGTCCCACTCACTCCTTCAGTGAATGGAATCAAAGCAGCTGGTCATAGTCAGATAGGCCCCAGGGCAGATTTCGTTTATGACCTAGATGCGCAGCTAGGACTCTTACTAGATAAACTCAAAGAACTAGGTATTGAAAAAAATACACTCATCATTTTCACTAGTGACAATGGAGGTGCAATTAGGGGAGGTCAGGCTCAGATCGCTGCCGGGCAAGACCCAAATGGTCCATTACGCGGAAAGAAGTCGTCCATTTATGAAGGAGGTCACCGGGTTCCAATGATTTGGAAATGGGGTGATGGAACCAGAAAAGGTTCAATCATACCTCCCAACACTAAGTGCCAACATCTCGTTTCTGTAATCGATTGGATTGCTAGCGTCATTGATCTGACCGGAGGCAAAGTCGAAGAGGACCAACACTATGATTCGGTTAGCCTCCTCCCATTGCTCTTCTCTGAAGAACCCGATGAATTGGATCCCTTGAGAAATTTCCATTTCTATAGCGTCGGTGACTATCGTGGAGTCCGGATGGATGATGGTCAGGGAAAGTGGTTTTACAAAAGAACCAACGCCGACGGAAAATTGGAGCTCTTCAATATAATGGAAGAACTCGAGCAAACTGAAAATCTGATCGATGGATATTCCTCGATAGAGGAAATTCCAGAAGAACACCCACAAAAAAACAGAATCCAGATAATGGAGAACTGGTTCAATGCTCACAAAGCAACGACTAGCCCCAGGACAGCCGAAGCACTCGATTATAGTGACAAGAANAATCTCCACAAGACAGACCAGGCAACCGAGCTAACCAACAACCTCAACGAAAAAACGGACGCCAGTCTCTCCATTAAACACCCCAATAACTGGGGAACAGGAAATGTGGCATATAACAATACCCCGATCAAAGCAGGGGTCGATGACTTCACAGGAACCAATTCACCAACATCGGTTACATTTATGGGGCTCAATGCCACTTTCCCCGACGGGTACAAAGTCATCGTTTACGTGGGTGGGTTCCTAGGAAATAGAGGAACTTCAATCTCGGACGGAAAATCAACCTTTTATTACCAGACACCAGCATCACCAACTGCTCCTGTTACTTTTGTACAGACAACCACAGTCACTAACGATGGGGATGGAACAGCACCTGAAGCTCATTACGCAATTTTTGGAACGGATGAATCTCCACTGTTAACTGATTCAATCACCTTCACAATAGACACTCTCTACGGTGGAGGTTCATTCATAGGAGGAATACAAATCATGGGAGAGTCAGTCCCAGGTGAGTCCATAAAAACACTGATACCAGTACCTGTAACAGAACCTAAAATTGAAATAAATAATGGCACAGGTTCCATTCTTATCAGTGACCTTTATCCCGATGTTTCTTATCAGTTACAAGAATCAACTCCCCTAGGAAATCAGTGGTCAGTAATTGAACTCATTGAATCACCACAGAAAAGTGAAATCGTAATCTCAAATGATTTTCTGGAGAAAAATTCTTTTTATAGAATTCTATACCCTGAAAAAGTTCAAAGATTAAACCTTCCTAAGAGCCCTCAATAAATCACATTCTGGCCCTATACAAATTCTGCGATGCGTATCATTTTTTATACATTAATCATATGTGGTCTTGGATCATCTATAAATCTGCGCGCAGAGGATTGGCCCCAATATTTGGGCCCGACTAGGGACACGGTCTGGAATGAATCAGGGGTTCATCTGGATTTTGAGAAGTACTCTCAACCAATCGGCAGCGGATACTCGGGACCTTCCGTCTCAGAAAATAGGGTCTTTGTAATGGACAGGAAATCAGAACCCTATGAACCCGAAAAAATTAAACCCGGAACAAACCCCAACTTTGTCAGAGCAAAAATAAAAGGAAAAGAAAGAGTCATCTGTCTTAGTACTGAGAGCGGAAAAATGGTTTGGTCTCATGAATATGATTCCACTTACACCTCAGTCTTCATCTATGCGATAGGTCCCAGGACCACGCCGCTCGTTCATGACGGCCATGTCTTTACTTTGGGGGCAGAGGGCCAACTCAACGCCTACCAATCAGAAAATGGAAAACTGGTATGGTCCAAGAATTTAATTACTAGTTATGGAATCGAAAATCCAGAATGGGGAACAGCCTGTCACCCCATCATATACAAGGAAACTTTAATTTGTACTGTAGGAGGAAAGGGCCAAACGCTAGTGGCCTTTGATTACAGGACAGGCAAAGAAAAATGGAAATGCTTGGACTCTAAGAAACCAGGCTACGGAACACCAGTAATCGAAACCATTCACGGGGCCAAGCAACTGATCGTCTGGCACGGGGAATCAGTGAACGGCGTTGACCCTGATACCGGAGAAATTTACTGGTCAGTGGCTTTTAAACCTGAGTTCGGGATGGCGATCGGTGCACCGAGGGTATGGAATGATCTGGTATACGTTATGGGATATAATGGAAAGTCCGGCACAGTGAAGGTAAGTAAAGATTCGAAATCCGCATCACTGCTGTGGGGACTTGATCGAAGGTTAGGGGTCGCCGGAGTCCTCAACACTGCTCATTTGCAAAACGGATACATCTACTCTGCAGGCCAAAGGGGTCTCTTTAGATGTGTTGAAATGGTGACCGGAAAGAGACTATGGGAAAGTAGAATTCCACTTTTAAAGAAAGACGGGTCCGGTCGTGGGGCATGGCCAAGCGCTTTTACTGTGTATCATAAGCCGAGTGATCAGACCATAATTTTTAATGATCATGGAGAAATGATAACTGCGAAGCTTATGCCTCAAGGTTATGAGGAATTATCGAGAACAAAAATTATTGAGCCAACGCATTCAGTCGGTGGGAGAGCGCTAGTCTGGTCTCATCCGGCTCTAGCAGACAGAAAACTATTCTGCAGGAACGACAAGGAAATCCGTTGCTATGACCTGTCAGGAAGCCAGGCAAAGAAAAAATAGTCCCAAGTAAATTAATCCTAGTAGCCTAAAAAACGAACAGATTTTTCTAACCAGACGCTATTAGCACCTCAGATAAAATCTACTAATCAAACTAGCTTCTGATTCAATAGGACTTAACTTTATCAAGTCTCCTATAGAAAAAATGAAGCTATCAAAATCGCCAATTATATTATGAAACTAATAACAAATTCAGATATTGGAAAAGCCACACTACTGCTAAGCACTTTGATCTTCACAGTGTTAGTGTCCAGTGCAGCCGACAATCCTCCGCATGTTACCGTGTACGGCACAGCAACGACTTCGGTAGCCATAGATCAGATGGATTGGAAAATCAGAATCAGCAATAAGGAACCGGGGCTTGAGGAAGTGGCCAAAGCTCATAGTTCTACTGTCCAATCAGTTCTGGATTTTTTAATGGAAAATGAATTGCCTGAACACTGCATTCAGACATCAGGAATGGAATTTGGTGAACACTTCGTTTCCTCTAAGCTCAAGGGCAGAGTCAGGGACGGCTATCAGGCCTCATCCAGTATCAAATTCAAAGTAACAGACCTATCAAAGTACAAAGATCTTTGGAGCGGAATTTCACGCATGAAGAATGTCTCTTTAAATGGAATCACTTACGACAACTCCAAGAGAATTAAGCATCAAAATGAGACCAGACAAAAAGCCTTACTAGCGGCCAAAGAAAAAGCTGAAACACTTGCCATCACTCTGAACTCAGAAATTGGCATGCCACTATTTATCGAGGAAGAAAGGTTCGGATACTCCAGAAATAATTTTAATAATGTTTATGCCACTAACGAACAAGCAGTTATAAATGATGCCTTTGCGCCAGGACAAATCCCAATAACGGTACAAATTAAGGCGTCATTTTTATTAGTAACAAAATAAAATCACTCGGGCCTTTGAATTTATTCCTGACATTAAGGAGACGAGTAATTCTACATCTGATTACGGTTAGTGGATTCTCAGTTTTATTCCTTTCTGATTCGCAATCCAAAGTCACGTTACTCAAAGAAGAATCCATAGAGATTCTCGAGCAATATTGCTTTGACTGCCATGACGAGGAAACCAAGAAAGGAAACTTTGATCTTTCTAATTTATTGGACGAGGAAGGTCATGATGGCTCTCTAATTTTTGAAAATCTGATCACTGGCAGGATGCCGCCTGCCGATAAAAAACAACCCTCTTCAACTCAAAGAAGGACCCTCCTCGATTGGCTCTCTAAAAGACAAAATTCAAAAGCAATTAATTCTTATCAAAGAATGAGTCGTCACGAGTTCGTCCATTCATTGAACGACCTTCTTGGAGTAAAATTGGATTTAACGGGAAACATTCCGGAGGACCGAGGCACTCACGATTTCGATTCTGATCGGAAGATTCTCTTAACCAAGGAAATGCTCGGTTCCTATTTCTCCGCAGCAGATGAAATGCTCGAATTTGCTTTACCGGAGAAAGGGTTCCCTCAAGAACGAATCTGGGTAACGAACAAGATCAAAGACAGTCACGATACCTATAACATCTATACTCGGAATTATCAGGAGGGAATTCTCTTCTCATGGACAAGAGCAAACAATGGAAACAACTATTC
>LWDU01040513.1_pt1 | contig 18960 bp, 10 predicted proteins | sample 727161 | NCBI WGS metagenome assembly LWDU01 (sample SAMN04566230, study PRJNA314399) | hydrothermal vent metagenome | isolation source: deep sea hydrothermal plume seawater | place: Mexico: Gulf of California, Guaymas Basin | collected 2004-07-11
TCTTGCCCCCACAAAAGTTTGTGTTCGGCAGCGATGGCCACGAAGATCGACGTGGTCAGGCCTTGGATAGCATCGTGTGTCAGGGCTGCATTATCTCGGGTGGAACGGTGGAACGGAGTATCTTGAGTCCCAACGTACGCATCAATAGTTACGCTTCCGTGCAAGACTCGATCGTTTTTGAAGGCGTGAATATTGGCCGGCACGCGAAGATTCGTCGAGCGATCATTGACAAAGGCGTCAATATTCCGGCGGGAGTTCAGATCGGATACGACATGGACCAAGATCGCCGTCGAGGATTCGTTGTAAGTGACAACGGCATCGTCGTCATTGCCAAGGCGGATGGCGTGGAACATCTGTTGGAAAACGAACAGGTGGCGTAAGGCACATGTGAGGGCGAGTTTGTCGCACGGACTCTTGACTCAGTCGTTCTCGTCCAACGCGACCACTTTCCAACGACAGCCCGTTTGAAGCCATCTCGTGTCAGCACCGGTGGCAACCAGCACGAATGCCGAGTCGGTCGGGAGACCGTCGAGTGAAACGTCGCCGCTGACCCGCCATTCGTTTTCTCTGGTCCAATCTGCCCCCACCCCCGCCCCCGCCCCCGTCCTCGCACCGTTACCGCGACACTGAAACCATGGTCGGTCGGGGGACGGCAGTTGCTCCCAAACGGTATCATCTCCGTAAACCACGGGGCGGGCACCACGATGTACGAGCCATTGCCGATCGATCCAGATGCCGAACGGGGAAAAGTCCCATCGTTGTCGGCCCCTGCGAAATTCGTGCAAGTTCGCCAGCTCATGGAGCGGTGTTGAGGAAAAACAAACGACTTGACGAGCCGTAGATTCGCTTGTCGTGGATAATCTTTTTCAACGTGTCGCCAGGACTTGAGCAACCCAATTCGACTCCACCCAACAGACAGTCCAGCTGGCCGGTCGACAGTTCGGGCAAACGAAGCCCCGTCGTTCCCCGCACGCAGTGAACCAGCCCTTCGCGTCCCATGGTCCAACGATTCACTACGTCTTTAAGCACATCTGCTTTTGGCCAGGAGTGACTCCTGTTCGACAGCGTTGGACGCGGGATCGGCTTGCCTGTATCGACGACCTGAGCACCGGCGGATCGCAAGTCGAGCCCTGCCGCCAACGGGAAAAAAGGGGCGTAGATCCAAACTGGTGGCGACTGTTGTTTTCGCAATGAAACGGCGAGGGTTTCTGCAAGGCTGGACTGAGGACGAATCCAGGGCACGTGCAACTCATCGGCCCAGCGGAGTGCGACGGCGACGCACGTGGGCACCACCGTTCGACTGACCGTGTCGGATTGTGGCGGTGAGGTCAGCAAACAGTCACCGTCCCAAGCAGACAGTCGCCGCCAAAACGACGCCAGCGTGCGGCAGAACGAGATCTTCGTCGTTGCAATGCCATGGCTCTCGGCCAGGCGACGGACGATCGGTGCCAGATGGGCATCGGCAAATAATGTGATGGCGTCTTCCGCACGGGCGCGACGCACGATCTGTGCCATTTCGTGGTAGACGCCGGCAAGCCGGCTGACGTCTCGTCCGATGCGCGATGTCAGAAGAGCCAGTCGTCGCTGTGAGTTGCGTCGCGAGACGAGTAATTGACAACCGACCATTTCACCAATCTCGCACACCTGTTCTGTTTCCAAGAGCGATTGAAACTTGTCCGCAGTTTTCTGCGAAGGGACTTGTCGCAGCCACTTCGAATACCACTGATCAGAGACCGTGTTCCAATCCATTGCGCACCTCCCATTCCATCATTGAGTCTGCCAGGATGATTATTCGTCGACCCGCCACTCAATGAAAATGGAATTGGCATCGACAATGACATACAGGTGTCATCTCTAGAGTCAACCTAACCGCTGAAGAGAACAACCGCGCCGATCGTTAGCCGAGGCCGTGCCAACGTCATGTTAGGTCCCCTCAAACGGCAGCTCCGTATGGTGTACGATGACAGTCCGCGGCCGCGGATTTCGTTCGAATCCACCGTCCAACCTTGAACCAGGCCTACTATGAACACGCCCCGATCGAGTATTCCTGATTTCGTCTGGCCAGGGATACCCTCGATGGCGGGATGCATTCTGATGGGTTTGCAGTTTCAACTGGAGCGGAGTCAGTGGTTGTCCGCCGAGACAATCAGAGCGTTACAACTACGTCAGATCGAACGTCTAGTTGCACACGCCTACCGTACCGTGCCGTACTACAAAGAGGCGTTTGCCGCAGCAGGTGTCGTGGCAACCGAATCACTCACGCCCGATAATTGGTCTCAGGTCCCACTGCTCACCCGTGAGTCGTTACAGGAACACGGCGACGAACTGCTGAGTCGGTCCATCCCGAAAGAACATGGACAGACGTTCGAGAAGAAGACCTCGGGTTCGACCGGTCGCCAGATTGTCGTCACAGACACGGAGGGTAATCGACTTTTCTGGCAGGCCAATACGTTAAGGGACCACTTGTGGCATCAACGGAACTTTCGAGGCCATCTAGCTGCGATTCGATCCGGTCGCTCGGCGAAAGATCCATTGTTAGTCAAGGACCATCAGAGTTGGGGTAACTCGACGGGTCAAATCTACGAGACAGGACCATCGACGGTATTTTACCAACGGATGCCGATCTGGAAGCAGGCCGAGGTGCTGCAAGCCCGTAATCCCGAATATCTGTTGGCCTATCCAGGCAACGCAGTCCGCCTGGCAGATTATTTTCGTGCCCATGCCTTGCAGCTACCCAACTTGAGGGAAGTGATGACGTACGGGGAATCGATCTTGCCCGAAACCCGCTCGGCCTGTCGGGACGCCTGGGGCGTTTCGGTTTCGGACATGTACAGCTGTGAGGAAGTCGGCTACATCGCTCTACAGTGTCCTAAAGACGACGACAACTACCATTGCCAGGCCGAGTCGGTGCTGGTCGAAGTGATCGACGACGAAGGTCGCCCCTGCCAGGCGGGTGAGATCGGCAGGGTCGTGTTGACGGTGTTGCACAATTTCGCCATGCCGCTGATTCGTTACGAGAACCAGGACTACGCGGAAGTCGGTGCGCCATGTGCCTGCGGGCGAGGCCTACCTGTGATCAAACGGATCCTCGGCCGAAAACGCAACATGGCTCGGGCCGTCGATGGCAGACGGTTTTGGACGGACTTACCACCGGAAATTTGGTCGAATTTTATCGGACTCGAAGAGCTGCAATTGGTGCAAGACGAACCGGACCACATCGAACTGCGTATCGTCGCGGAACAACCGTTGAACGAGACGCATGAAAGCAGCCTGACGGCAGGGCTGGGCCGTGCATTGGGCCAGCCCTACCGATTTTCAGTCCGCTATCAGCACGAAACTCTTCGACTCGCCAACGGCAAGTACGAGCGGTTCATCTGCCAAGTGTAGGCACGTTGCCCATGTCACTCTAGGACGATCTAGTCGTCCACTACTCTTGTCGCCAATAATTGGAGACCGCTGGTCGTTGCATTTGCCCCAAAATTCGGGGCAAAAACACCGAATTCACTCGCCGCTAGCGGATTCCACAGTCACCGCCATCACCAGCGGCGCCGTTCGGTCCGGGCCTTTGACGAATTCGATGTGTTCGATCGATGCGTCGCGGTGAGGATAAATCGCAAGATAACGGATCTGCTGATTCCGCAGCGCAAAGGCAAACTCGGACTTCGGCACGTCGATGTGACGGATGTAGTCGGCGAAGTGGATGCCGTTCTTCAACGGATGGTCCTCCGTTTCACCATCGGCATAGTGCAGACGAACGATCATCGATACCGTGTTGTCGCGCGCGTAGGGGAAACTCCAGCCGCCGACTCCGCTCAGTAGGTGGATCGCGCGCGCCGGACCGTTGCAGAGAACTTTCACCGCCTTGGGCATCTTCTGACTGACACTACCAAGAGGTCCGTTAAGCAAAATCACATTGTTGACCTTGCCGTCCATAGGATTGGTCAAACGAAACGGAACGGCCTTGAACGTCACAGGAGCCCAGTCCGAAAATATCAGCCGCTCGACATCTGCCTCGTGATTGTTGAACATCCCTCGATCGCTGGCAACGGTCGCGCTCTTGGCTAAGTCGAGCGGAAGAAATCGGCCGCGAGCGGTGAGAAACGCCAACAAGTTCGACATCGCTTCCGGAGGGATCTGCTTTTCGAATCCCACAGGCATTAGCGAATTAGATGACGCGATCAATTCGTCGATATCCTCTCGCAGAATCACCTGTTTCTTTCCTTCCGCATCAAACATCTCGATGGCTGTCTTCGACTCGGATGCGAGCAGCCCGTTGATAATCAGTCCGTCAACCGTCTGTACGGTATAGACACGAAAGTTACCTTCAACGTCCCGATTTGGGTCGATGATCTGCGTCAACAATTCGGCTTTGGGATGAACGGCCATTCCGGTCAGGTCCGGGCCGACGCGATTGCCCTCGCCACTGTGCAAATGGCATTTGGCACAGTTCTTAATATAGACAGCTTTTCCGGCCACCGCGTCGCCGGCCAATTTGGTCACGGGAAACAACTGATCGAGCACCTTTTGACGATCGGCATTCGGCAGCGCACCACCTCGGTTGAGCAGTCGCCGCGCATGACGCCTAATGTCGGCATTCGGATGCGCGGCTAAGGCCTGCCGCTGGTCCAGAGTCAGTTCCGCGAATTGAATCGTACCGCGATCGATGCCCTTTAATAATGCGACGGTAGCCGCAGGGCGGCTGAGGAGCACGCTGACGCCCGCGATTCGGGTCTGCGGTGTCAGACTTGGAAAGCGAGTAACTAGGATCTCGCCGGAGGCAGCAGCCTCGCTTCCGCCGATGGCTCTAATAATTCCTATCGCCACTTCGGGCAACGTCTGCGGAGAGACTCGGCGGAGCAAGTCGCCCACCACCTCGACATCCAGTGAACGGAATTCGACCAGTTTCTCGGCCGCCTCGATGCGCTTCGTGGCCGCCAGGTTCTTGTTATCGATTTCAGCCAACAGAGATTGAGCCAGTTGTTTGGCGTAGGCCTCGAACTGGGTGCTGCCCCAAACGCGGGCCAACTTGACCATGATGCCCTGGCTGACGACAGGAAGCCGTTTCATGACTACGCCGAGATTCGATTCGAACTGATCGGTAAGTCGAGGACTTTTCTCTGCCGGCCAACCGGCTGCCAGACCGTTGAGGATCGCGTCGGCAATTCTGGCTTCCGCGGTGGTCAATTGCTCGATCACCGAACCGATCGTGTCCACTGGTCCCGTGCGGCCATAGTGTCCCGCCACAACACGCATCGCGTCGAGAGTTGCCGGATGGCGTTGGGTCTTCGACGCTGCAATCGCCTTCAAAAAGCCGTCCGCGTTGTTTGCCGCCGCGCTTGTCGCCGCGTCCCGCAACCAACGGTCCTTGTTCACGGCACTGCGGTCGAGCAGGGCCAACAACCTCGATCCGGCTTGCAACGTCGGTGGCAGATCGGCAAGCGCAAGCGCAGCCGCCAGCTGGACCTGCGCATTCGGATCTTGCAAGAGGCGAGTCTTCAAGACGGCCATCGTTGATTCGGAAATCGGTGGCAAGACTTGTACTGCGTTGCGTCGCACTCCCGCCGACGGATGTTCGAGCGCCGCGATCGCAGCTGCCGTGGCAGCGGGGTGTTTGCCATCCAGTTCACCCAAACCGTGGAGCGTCCACAGCGCGTGGATCGCGCCGACGTTCAGCCCGATGGCATCCAGATGCCGGTCTGCGATCAGTTCAATGATGGCAGGGACAACGTCGGTCTGTTGTCGCTCCACCAAGAGACGCTGAGCGTGACGTCGCCAAAGCAGCGTCGGGTGCTTCAGCGTGGCAACCAGTTTCTCGGGTGACGCTCCCGACAACGTAAAGGGCTCGTTCGTTTCGCCATAGACCACGCGGTAGATCCGACCGTGTTTTTTGTCGCGAAGGTCCGATTCATACGCGTTCCCCTTGCCCGTCTTAAAACCACGCGGCGTGGGGTTGTGTTGGATGATGTAATTGTACCAATCGATCACCCACACGTTGCCGTCGGGGCCCACTTCGGACATGATTGGCGCGGTCCATTCGTCCGTACTTGCAAACAGATTGAAGGGACTGGTTGAACGGAAGTCACTGCCGCTCGCTTTCAGAACAAACGTTCCGACCAGATGACCCGTCGGGCCGTTTACGAACGCCGTCCGGTTCCAATACTCTTGCGGGTACTGTCGAGCAGTGTACAGCGCGTGGCCAGCAGCGGCCGTATAACCGCCGTGCTGGTCGACTTGTCGCACCTTGTTTGTAATCGGCTTGAAGAGGTGCGTGTCCGCGATTGTTCCCAGACGCAATTCGGTGGCCCAGCCGCGGACCCGCTCGTAATATCGGTTGGGGATGGGCATGTACACGCTCGGATTGCGGTTGGCCGTCGAGCCAAAGATCAATCCCTCTTCGCTTACACCGAGTCCCCACGTATTGTTGTTTGTCGAGCGGACAAATTCGATCTCCGAACCATCTGGTCGGAAGCGAAAGAACCCCATGCGAAATGTCTGTTGGACTTCACCATCGATGGACGGACTGGAGTTATTGTAGCCCTGCATGGCCCAGATCCAATTGTCCAATCCATACTGAAAATTGCTCACTCCGCCATGTGTGTCTCCCTGATTCCAGCCTTTGAAGACCACGCTTTTTTCGTCGGCCACGTCGTCACCATCAACATCCTTGAGGTACAACGTCCGAGTGCCATCATGAACAATAACCCCGCCACGATAGAATGTAATACTGGTTGGGATACTCAATTCGTCGGCAAAGACCGTGAACTTATCGGCTCGCCAGTCACCATTGGTATCCTCGAGGATCCGGATTCGATCGCGACCTTCCCCGACAGGCTTCAGTTCGTTGGGATAGTCGTACGTCTCGGCAATCCAAAGTCGCCCGCGCTCGTCCCATGCCATACAGATCGGCTTGCCACCAATCTGCGGATCGGAAGCAAACAACTCCACTCGAAACCCCTCGGGCACTTGAATGTGCTTCATCGATTCGGCCGCCGCGACCGGCTGTTGCATTTTGGAGAGCGGTTCTTTTTGTATACCCCAAGCCTTGCCAGCTGGGTAATTCGGAATCTTGTTTCCGACGTCAACGTAAGCGAACGGTTTGAGATCCTTGCGGAGCGGCGTCATGTTCGGCACCGGAAAAGCGACCTCGTCGAGGTACGTCGGAACCGCAGGAACATCCTCACCAACCGCCCAACGAATTCCCCGCTCAACCAGGTTCTGAAAACCGCGATTACTCCAAGTGCGCTGGTCGTGACCCCAAGCCGTGTAAAAGACGCGACCCTTGCCATGTGTGCGGACCCAAGTCCACGGCTCACGCCCTTCGGCGTCCACTCGGTAGGCGAGAACGGTGCGGTTCTTTTCGTTGTGCAGGTGATGAACGTACGTCTCATCCCAACTCTCAAATCCTCCGAATCCCTTCATGATCGGATGGTTCGGTCGATCAATTTTTGTACGAAAGACGCCCGTTCCGTGTCGTCTAAACTGAGCCCCCATCAGGGCGACGACCTCATCGGAATTACGGAAACAAAAGGTCGCACAATGCAGAGGTACGAACCCACCACCCTTCGTGACAAAATCCAATAGAGCCCGCTCTTCGTCCGGTGCAATCGCGTCGATGTTGGCATAGAGCAGGACGGCGTCGTACGTGGATAAGTTCTTGGCATTGAGGTCCTTGACCTCTTCGGTATAGACCATGCGTATCCCGCGGTCCGCCATGACGGGCTGTAATTGTGCGAATCGGACTCGCGGTTGGTGGTGTCCACGATCACCTAAGAACAACACATTCAGGTCGTCTGCAGTCGCGGTCGAAAGAGACCACAATGCAATAATCCAGATGGCTGTCATGAAGTGGACCAGCCCGTTGGTCAAATAGAAGGACGGACGTTCGGTCTTGAAAGTCAATCGAGTCATTTCTCTTCGTCCCCGGTTCTATTTTCATCGGTCCGCATCGGTGGACTTTTCTCATCTCCTCATTCTTTGCTCACGGCGTCGTCAGGTCCACGCGAAAGCCAGCAAACGAGGAAGAATCCAACGGACACAGGATACACGTCCGATTGACTTTATCAATGACGTCGACAAACTGCCGTAACCTAAACGGTTGGGCGGTCTTCGATCATGGCGGTGAAGAAACGATCGAATTGCTGGCGTGTCGCGTCGGCCACCATCCGATGTTGGCTTTCAAGCTGATCAGGTCGGCTGATTCGCAGCAGGTAGCAGAGACGGTTTTTCTGCTGATCGATGGTGGGTAAGTCGTGGCGTTTGGTCGTGGCCATTAAACGCAACTTAGCTTCAACACCACGTAGGAATCGGTACGAGTCGGCCAGCTCTTCCGAGTCGTCCGCCGACAGAACATCGACCGCTGCCAGTTTTTTTAGCGCATCGAGGGTTCCGGGCTGCAGGATCTCGGGGAACTCCGCCCCATGTTTCAACTGCAGCATCTGCACGAGGAACTCGATGTCCACCGTCCCGCCACGCCCTCGTTTCAGATTGGTATCCGTTGCCGAATCCTCTAATCTCAACCGCGTTGCCAGAATCTCCGACGCGTGCGAATCTCGCCATGGGGGACTTGTGATGGCCCGGCGAATGATCCGAAGAACTTGCTTTTGAACTCGAGGCGAACCATAGACAATACGTCCCTTGCAGAGAGCCTGTCGCTCAGATAGTTGTGCTTCGCCCCAATGCACCACTGCGGCCAGCAGGACGCAACCGAGAATCGAGCTCGAACAGACGACCGTAAGGGCCAAAGTCGGTCATGTCCTTAATGATCCGTTGCGCTAGTTGGGCAAAGAAGTGTTGATTGGTCGTGGACTCGCGGCCCCGTCTCGTGGGCTGAGTCATCCCGGACGATTCGTACAGAAAAACGATGTCGAGGTCACTATGGTAATTTGGCTCTTTGCCACCAAGTTTGCCGAGGGCGAGAATTACCAGTTCGCATTCGCGATCAACTGCCATCGGTACGCCGAAGCGTTCTGCAATTTTCTGAAACGCTACTGTCGTGACTTGATTCAGGCAAACTTCGGCTATTTCGGAAAGGGCTTCGTGCGTCTTTCAATGAGATCGCGGACTCCGACTCGAAGGTGTTGCGCGTTCTTAAATGCGTGCACGATCGGGACGGGATCGTCGGCACCCTTCAACAAACCGGCCAGTGTTTCTTGCAACGATTGAAACGAAGGTAAGTCGGTCATGAGTAACGAGTCCATCAACTCATCGATCATCCCCGGGTAGCTTTTCAAGATTCCGGATAAGTAGGGACTAGAGGCGCAAAGGCGCACATAGAGTTGTAAGGTCGGAGGGTTGAAGCTAAAGAGTTCCCATAGAATACCCTTTCCACCCAACGACTCGCTGACACTGCTTAGGTTCATCAGTGTAAAGTCAGGGTCCGGTGTTCTCGAGATCTCACACAGTAGATCCGTAGCGATCGCAGCAAGAAAGTGCCGGCATCGCCGCCCGGAAAGGAAAATGGTCTTTTCCTGCGCCAGGGATGTTAGATTTCGGTAGGCCTCCTGCACGTCGCGGAATTGGTATTTGAGTAAACAATCGGCAATGGTCAATTCATCCGGCTCAGGATCGAGAACAAGATCGGCTTCCGGTGTGCCGTCGTCGTCCTGAGGGAATGCGTCGTGTAGCAAGTGATTAAGGATTTGCCGGTTGAGAGCCGTTTGTTCTTCAATGTCAGCTCGAAATTTCGGTAATGCCGTCTCTATATCGTATCCGAGCCGTATCGCCAATCGGCGAAGTTCAGCGTCGGTGTCTGGAAGGAGGTGAGTCTGCAGATCGAACATGATTTGTAGTCGATGTTCGATGTTTCGCAGTAACGTATAGTTCGTTTCGAGAATGGTCTGTTCCTGCGACGTCAAACAACCGCCACGTTCCAGGCAGCGAATGGCTTGCAAAGTGTTTTCGGTCCGCACTTCCGGCATGTCGCCGCCGTTAAGCAACTGCAGGAATTGGATCGCAAACTCGATATCACGAATGCCGCCAGGGCCCGTTTTGACATTTCGATGGTCTGTCGAATGACATTGAGTCCGTTTTTCGATGCGCCGTTTCAGTGCCTTGATTCCAGTGATGTCCGCACTTGTCAGGTAACGCCGATAAATCCATGGCTCCATTTCTGTTAGGAACCAATCTCCCAAATCGGTGTCGCCGGCCATTGGACGCGCTTTAACATAGGCCTGCCGTTCCCAAGTACGACCCGCGACATCGTAGTGCCGCAGCGCCGCGATCGCGTCCATCGCCAAGGGACCATTTGTGCCGTTGGGTCGCAGCCGCAGATCGACGCGGTACGGTGCACCCAATTCGGTGTTGTCCGAAAGTAATTTGACGACCTCCGCCGCCAACCGCTCGAAGAATTCAGAATTCGGGATCTTGCGTTTGCCATCGGTCTTGCCGTCGCTGTCGCAAAGGAACACTAGATCGATGTCACTGGAATAGTTGAGTTCAGTTCCTCCCAACTTGCCTAAAGCTAACGCCACGAATCGAGCGGGTTCACCAGAGCGACGCCGCGGATGACCTCGCGTTTCTGACAGATCTTGCCGCGCCCATTGGATGGCGGCTTCGCAGAGCGCGTCCGCCAGCCAAGAGATCTGCTCGGTAACGGTCTCTATGTTCTGTTGACAAACGATGTCGCCATAGGCAATCCGCAAAGTCTCGCGGCGTTTGTATCGACGCAGAATCAGCATCGCCGCTTCTTCGTCGTGTGCTGTCTTCGTTTCCGCAACGATTTCATCGATCAAAACTTGTCGTGCGATCGGGCTACCTTCCGTCAGTCTCAATAGATCGAAGGCCTCCCCATCCTGAACCAACAAATCACTCAAGTGCTGGCTGGTCGAGAAAATCAACAATAGTGCTGGCAGGACGGAATCGTCACGTTCCATCAAGGCGACGGTCGAGAGCGGATTTCGCGACGCGGAAATGAACCGCTGTAAATTGTTCAACGCCATGTCCGGGTCGCTGAGCCGTGGGAGCTGAAGCGTCAACTGCCCAGCCAACACGGCGAGAAGATCACGAGTGACTCCCGCCGATTCGATACTCTGCAGTCTCGCATATCCTTGCTCTAGATCGTCGATTCCCAGGCTCTTCAACCAATGCTCCCCACTGCTAGGGGCGTCTAGGATCTCGGCAATTTGATCGATATTCATTTTCTTCAACGACCGGTCGGAAATACTTCAATCGTGGCTATCGGGACCTTCGGGAAAAGGGGTAACCCGATTATGATAGGTGCCACGTCAATTGAATTATACATGTATCAGTGTTTCGCCCCGAGACCTCTAGTGGTGACGACCGGCATCAATGCCCTAGAACGCAACTCGAAGCACAAACCCTGAATTAGACCTTACCATGGGCTGGAAATGCAGCGTCAGGCAGTCATTCGCGGTTTGGTCCTACTGGGCGTCGCCTCAATCGGCGCCGGCCTGTTGTTCTCCATTGGAGGTCCCACGATCGTGGCGTCTCGGTTGACGCATCGAATATGGGACCTCGGACACCTCGGGCTGTTTGGGACGCTGACCGCACTCTCGTTTTGGGCGTTGTACGACCGGTGCAGCAAGTGGCGGCCGCGTTCGGTCAACTGTGCCGTTCTCGGCACGGTGTTTTTGGTCGGTGCAGTGACCGAGTGGCTTCAGGCAATGGTGGGGCGTGAAGCCTCGTGGGAAGATGTCGGACGAAACCTGGTGGGCGCGTTCCTGGTTGCTGCCTTCTTCAATCCAGGCTCTCCACCGCTAGCACGTCCAGTTCGTCACGGACTAAAAGTAGTTGCGATTGCAGCACTGGTGTGGGCGCTCATCCCTTTGATGCGGACAAGCTATGACGAGTACCAGCGTTATCAACAATTCCCGACACTCTCCGATTTTACGGCCAAGTTCGAGCGTGATCGTTGGGTCGCGACCTACGGAAGCAAGGCAGAGCTTAGTAGGGATTTGAGCGATCAGACGGGACGTGAGAGTCTCAAAGTAGAACTCGGCAGCGACCTGTATGCGGGGATCGCTTTGAGCAGCCCATTTCGGGACTTTCGACTTTACAAGCGCCTACACCTAAAGATCTTTAACCCGAGCCCTCGTGTTCTCGACATGACCTGCCGCATCAATGACCTGCCGCACGATAACGAGCGGTCTGATCGGTTTTCCAGACCGTTCGACCTGAAACCGGGCTGGAACGAGGTCACTTTCAGCGTCGACGAGATTCGCTATTCGCCTCAAAATCGCGAGATGGAAATGTCGAAAGTTCGCGTCCTGATGTTGTTTCGTCCCCAGCCGAGCCCAACGGAAACGATCTACGTCGACAAGGTCTGGCTAGATTGAGTTGGCCCGTGGACACGACGTACCGGGTGGGCATGGCAGAGTTTTTTCAACAGGTGACATAGTGGTGGCGTTGGAGTCGAACATGGGTCCGAGGATGGGCATTCAATTGGCAATTAGTTATTTGCCAATGGTCCTTTGTCATCTCATGGTGGAGTGGTGGAGTCCCGTAGACACACCTTTACATGGTGTGTCACGTTGATAAATGGTGTGTCACGTTGATAAATGGTGAGTCACACTGATTCAACGATGGAATGGAGATTGTCGGCGTGTTAGAGTCGTAAGTTCTGGAATCGACGACTACTTTGAGACCAATCCCATGCCACGATTCTCTTTCTGCTTGCTTCTATTGGTGTCCGCCACGACTCTGATTGCGGCGCCACCCGACACCGAGCCGACCGTAGGCATTCGCGAGCGGCGCCCGTCGACTCATTCATTGGTACACGCCGAATTAGTCTCCGAAGTTGGAAAAGTCGTCAAGGACGCAACAATTGTGATCCATGACGGACGTATTGTCTCGGTTGTGTCGGGCGGGGATCCGGCAGCCGGCAGCCGCATCTGGGATCTTACCGGCAAAATGATCTATCCGGGCCTTATCGATGCATTTTCGACCACCGATCTCGGTAACCAATCGTCGGGATCGGTGCACTGGAATTCTTATATCCAACCTCAGCGGCAGGTTTCGGCAGGTTACGCGCCGGATACAGCATTGCATGAAAAACTCCGCCGGCAGGGCGTCACTGCGCGACTGGTCGCTCCGTCTTCGGGAATCATTAAGGGGACCAGCGCGATCGTTGCCACCAACGACCGGCCTCGAAGTGAGTCAGTATTGTTGGCAGAAGCGGCCCAGCACATTCGCCTGACTGTGCCGCGGTCGAGAAGTCGCGGCCAGTACCCTAACTCGCCCATGGGAGCGGTGGCCTTGGCGCGACAGGTCATGTACGACGCCACTTGGTACCAGCAGGCTCTTGATCGCCATTCGAATTCCGCAACAGCTCCGCGGCCAGCGCGAGACGATGCACTGGCGGCATTGCAACCGCTGTTGGCAAAGAACCAATTGGCCATCTTTGATACGAACAACGAGTTGTTCTGTCTGCGTGCCAGCGAATTTGCTCGTGAATTTGGATTTCGCGGTGTCCTCCTTGGATCGGGTTACGAGTATCGCCGAATTCAAGACATCCGTGCGACCGGAATGACGATCATTCTGCCCGTCGATTTTCCCTTGCCACCGAATGTCTCGACGCCCGAGGACAGTTTGGACGTTTCCTTAATTTCGCTGATGCACTGGGACATTGCTCCCGAGAACCCCGCACGACTTGCGGCGGCCGGAATGACCCTCTGTTTCACCTCGAATGGACTGAGTGACCCTGGCCGATTCCTCGAACAAATCCGTGTCGCTGTCGCACGTGGTCTGCCGGCCGACGTGGCTCTTAAAGGATTGACGACAGTCCCGGCCCGCCTGTTTGGTGTCGAGGACAGTCTGGGCCGTGTGGCGGCTGGCTATGCAGCTAATTTGGTGGTGACGGATGGCGAGTTGTTCTCCAAGAAAACGAAGGTCACCGAAACGTGGGTTGATGGTGAGCGTTTTGAAATCGTCAAACCGGTCGTCTCGGTGAATGGGGAGTGGTTGGCCCGCTGGAATTTGAACGATAACCAGACCGACGTCACGATTTCTCTCACTGGCGACACGAGCAAACCGATCGGAAACCTCACCTGGAAAGTCGACGGTCAGGATGAACCGAAAAAACTGAAACTGACAAAAATCCGCGTCACCGAAACTCAGTGGGCCTTTGCCTTCCGCGGTGAAGAGCTGGGAATCGATGGAATTTTACGGTTCTCTGCGACCCGCAGCATTCGGGACGATCAAGTGCGATGGTTTGGAACACTGGACCTTCCCGATGGTACGAGGAGTTCCGTGGTTGTTTCACCCATCGCGGCGGAGAACGATAAGAAGAAGGACGATGCCGCCAAGAAATCGACCAGCGGCGAAGAGAAAAAAACGACGAAGAAAGACGAGCCGAAGAAAGTTGAAAAGGCGAGTTTTGCAGTGAACTACCCCTTTGGATCAGCGGGGCGAACGGCAATTCCGGTGCAACCAGAGACGGTATTACTGACCCATGCAACGGTCTGGACCTCTGGTCCGCAGGGGATTATTCGAAACTGTTCGATCTTAATCAAAGACGGCATCATCGCCGCAGTGGGCCGTGACATCGTCACGCCACCCGGTGCGTTTGTTGTGAACTGTGCACACAAACACATTTCACCGGGCATCATCGACTGCCATTCGCATATGGCGACCGACGGTGGCGTCAACGAAAGTGGCCAGACAAATACGGCCGAAGTCCGTATCGGGGACTTTATCGACTCGGACGATATCAACATCTACCGTCAACTGGCCGGCGGCGTGACGTCTTCCAACATCTTGCACGGGAGCTCCAATCCGATCGGAGGACAAAACCAAGTCATCAAGCTCCGATGGGGTTGTCGTCCCAGCGAAATGAAGTTCGCGGAGGCGCCGCAAGGCATCAAGTTTGCCCTCGGTGAAAATGTCAAGCGAAGTAACAGAGATGGAAGTAACCCAGACGATCGTACGCGTTATCCGCAAACCCGAATGGGTGTAGAGCAATTCATGCGAGACGCTTTCACAGCCGCCAAGATCTATCAGGCAAAACAGGCGGCCTGGAAAAAGGCTCCGCGAGGACTACCGCCACGACGGGACCTCGAATTGGACGCCATAAGCGAGATCCTCAATGGCGAACGGTGGATTCACTGCCACAGTTACCGGCAGGACGAAATCCTGGCATTGATCCGAGTCCTCGACGACTACAAAATCCAGATCGGGACATTTCAACACATTTTGGAGGGCTATAAAGTCGCCAAAGAAATGGCCGAACACGGCGCAATGGGGTCCTCGTTCTCCGATTGGTGGGCATACAAGTTCGAGGTGTACGACGCGATTCCACACAACGGTGCACTGATGCATCGCGCGGGGGTCGTTGTCTCCTTCAATTCCGACGATGCCGAACTGGCCCGACATCTGAACCAGGAGGCGGGCAAGGCGGTAAAGTACGGCGGCGTTCGTAAAGAAGAAGCGTTGAAATTTGTAACTCTCAATCCAGCTCGCCAACTGAGAATCGACCGGTGGGTCGGTTCACTTGAACCTGGTAAGCAGGCCGACTTGGTCGTTTGGAGTGGCCCGCCCATGTCGAACTTGTCTCGCTGCGAGCAGACTTGGGTCGATGGTCGACGGTACTTTGACCTGGACGAAGATCGGCAACTCCGCGACCGCGATGCGCGGCGACACCATACGCTAGTGCAAAAGATACTGGCATCGGGCCTGCCGATGCTGAAACCGGGCCAAGAGAAAGTTGATCCCTCGACTCTCTGGCCACGTGAAGACGAATTCTGTCACATCCACGATCATCACGACGAACACGATCATGAATAAAATGAGACAATCATCGGCCTTTGCCAAAACCGTGCGCTACGGGGCAATGTTTGCAGCCCTGTGGTGTGTTACGGCGCAGGTTCAAGCCTGGAATCCAGAGATACCTGGCGCACCGCAAACGCAGCCCATCGCCATTGTTGGCGCCAAGATCTACACCGTTGCCGGTCCAGTGATCAACGAGGGCACGATACTCTTCCAAGCCGGTAAAATCACGGCCATCGGTGTCGACATTCCACTGCCGAAGGGCACCCGCCAAATTGAAGGCAAACGCCTTCACGTCTATCCCGGGTTGTTCGACCCGTACAGTCAGATCGGCCTCACTGAGATCAGTTCCGTCCGAGCCACAAATGACTACCGTGAGACCGGCGGAATCAATCCGAATGTCTCGGCGCATGTCGCGTTGAATCCAGACAGTGAACTGCTTCCTGTCGCTCGCGCCAATGGTGTGCTCCTGGCACTCAGCGCACCATCAGGCGGGCTGATCTCCGGCCAATCCGCCGTCATACAACTTGACGGTTGGACATACGAGGACCTGACACTAGAATCGCAAATTGGCATGCATGTCCAATGGCCGCGTCAAGGCTCAGTCGCCAACTTCACCGCGTCGAGTGGCAGTTCAGGCGATGGGAATCGGCAACTGTCGCAACTCTTCGATCGTGTGCAAGAATACCATCGATCGCGGCAAATGGGTGACCATCCGGTCGACCTAAAAATGGAAGCGATGGTCCCGGTCATTACGGGAAAGATGCCAGTGATCGTTCACGCCAACTCGGCCCGGACCATTCAATCGGCCGTCGCGTTCTGCAGTGAGCGAAAGCTGAAGATGATCCTCATGGGCGGTTACGACGCCGAACACTGTGCTGCACTGTTGAAGGAGCACGACATTCCGGTTGTTGTTTCCGGCATTCATCGGTTGCCTCGACGACGATCCGACCCGTACGACGCACCGTACACGCTCCCCGAACGGTTGCGACAGCAGGGAGTTCGGTTTTGTATTGCCGGCATCACCAAGTTTGGTGGTCCCAATCTGCGAAACCTCCCCTATCAGGCTGGCACGGCTGTCGCCTATGGCCTACCCGAAGACGAAGCGATCAAGTCCATTACCCTCAGCCCTGCCGAAATCTATGGCGTTGCTGATCGAGTCGGTTCGCTGGAGATTGGCAAAGACGCGACGTTGATCATCACCAGCGGTTCGCCGCTGGAAACAACCACGCGAACTCTGCGCGCTTTCATTCAAGGTCGAGAGGTTTCGTTAGTAAACCGCCATACGAGACTCTATCGCAAGTATCGAGCTCGCTACGAACAGTAATGCTGTTCTAGGATCGAGTAGAGGGGCAGAACCAACCCCCTCTTGCCCGCCCAGACTCCAGGCCCCAGACTACGCACATACCTCGTTGCCAACCGACCGAACGAGAAGAAGTAGAATGACCGAGATTGTTGCCGAGTTCATTGGGACTACGATCCTGATCTTTTTGGGTAATGGTGTCGTGGCCAACGTGTTGCTGCGAAACACCAAAGGAAATAATGCCGGCTGGATCGTCATCACTGCGGGCTGGGGTTGCGCCGTCGCGGTAGCCGTCATGTGTGTTGGGCACGTGAGCGGAGCCCATTTGAATCCGGCGGTCACATTGGGATTGGCAGCCGCCAATGAATTTGCCTGGTCCTTAGTTCCAGGCTACGTCATTGCCCAAATGTCGGGAGCCATGTTCGGAGCGGCGCTGGTCTACGGGTTTTACAAGCCGCACTACGATATCACCAAAGATCCAGATCTGAAACTGGCAACATTTTGCACCGCACCACAAATCCGCAACGTGCCGAATAACCTACTCTGCGAAGTGCTGGCGACGTTTGTCCTCGTTTACGCGGCACTGGTCATGAGTGAAGCGTCTTTCACTTTGAATGGTGGAGAAGAGATCAAAGTCGGACTGGGAGCCGTCGGCGCGTTTCCCATCGGGTTGGTGGTCTTTACGATCGGAATTTGTGTTGGTGGCACGACTGGGTACGCGATCAACCCAGTCCGCGATCTGGGACCGCGTGTCGTCCACCAATTGCTGCCGATCAAGGACAAACGTGACAGCGACTGGTCCTATGCGATGATCCCCGTAATTGGGCCGTGTGGAGGAGGGTTGCTGGCCGCCGCAATTTACTTCTTCACTCGAACTCCCGACGAGTCCGTGGCACTCAATATTCTTGACACGCTCTCAAGAACCGCGTTCTAAGGGCATCCGAAGAAAAAGATAAAGTTGGAGCACGAAGACAATGAAACGCGCACCTCAGTTCTCGTCTCTGCTCATGCTGGTTCTCTGCGGTGGCTTTCCCGGTAACGCGACAACCGCCGAAGTCAAGATCACACCGGACGTGGTCTACGGCCACAAACTCGGCTTGGCAATGACTTTTGATCTCTTTGAGCCAGCAGACGCCAACGGAGCGGCCGTTGTATTCATGGTGAGCGGAGGATGGTACTCGCGGTGGGTGCCAGCCGAACAGTCAGCCGGTCGCTTCAAGCCGTTGACCGACAAGGGTTTTACCGTGATCGCCGTGCGACACGGAAGCAGCCCGAAATTCTCGATCCCCGAAGCGGTCAGCGACGTGCGACGCAGCATTCGCTACATCCGCACTCATGCCGAACGATTCAAGATCGATCCGAACCGGATCGGCGTTTATGGCATGAGTGCCGGTGGCCACCTATCCCTTGTCTTGGGAACAACGGCTGACGACGGCAACGCCAACGCTCGAGACCTGGTGGATCGAGCAAGCAGTCGAGTGACAGCGGTCGTCGCGTTCGTTGCTCCCAGCGATCTTCGTATTATGGTGTCCGAAGCAAAGGACCGACTTCCCGCTTATGCGAGATACCCAGCGTTGACACTGGATATGAAGGCGGCTGCAACCTATTCCCCTTTGGCACACGTTTCTTCGGACGATGCCCCCACGCTACTGATCGCGGGCGACGAAGACAAACTGGTCCCCGTGTCGCATAGCCAGAATATCGCCAAAGCGTTTGCCGAACAGAAAGTTACCCACAAACTGATGATCGTCAAAGGCGCAGGCCATGGTTTTCGCGGAGATGATTTGGCCCGCTCGATGGATGCCATGGTCGTCTGGTTCGAAGAACACTTGGCGAAGAAGTAACCGGGTGACGTGACGCTCGGCGGCAGATCAAGTCTGGCACAAGCATCAGCGAGGGTGCTGGATGGTCACGTTCGGCGAACGTGACCTACTTTC
>LWDU01032748.1_pt1 | contig 18955 bp, 21 predicted proteins | sample 727161 | NCBI WGS metagenome assembly LWDU01 (sample SAMN04566230, study PRJNA314399) | hydrothermal vent metagenome | isolation source: deep sea hydrothermal plume seawater | place: Mexico: Gulf of California, Guaymas Basin | collected 2004-07-11
ACACTTAGAACTATTGCCACAAATATAATTAAAATCTCAATTGAAAATATTCCAGTTGATGATGTTATAATAAAAAACCAAAAGGATAATCCTGCAGTAACTGCTAGAGATTTAAATCTAGGAGAACTGGTTTGCATCTTAAATCGGATAGATAAATGCTACCAAACCTGACTGTGCAAGAGCTGTTACTCCAATTAGTGCAATTAGTAAAATGATAATTGGAAACATGTGAAATTTTCTTCTATTAACTAGTAACTCAAAGATTTCTTTAATTGTAGATAATCTGGACATTAATTGAAATTTACAAAGTTTTGAATTTATTAGTATCTATTTTACTACCACATTTGTTATTTCTACATCTGAGTTATTTTTTAAAACTTCTAAAATAAAATTACTTCCAATAAAACCTAATGCTCCAGTAACTAATAATTTCATAAAATTAGTAGATTTTTCCATTAAAATAATGTTTTACCTTTAAGTCATAATAGCATTTTTAATCAATGAAGATTTTTATTAATTGAATACATGATTTTGTTATGAATGAAAATAATGTTGATAAATTTAATTTAGAATTACATCCAACTAAAGATATACGTGATAATCATGTAAATGGTTCTTTAACTGTTATTTGGAGAGATTGGGATAAAATAATAAAAAATTCAATTAATATGATCTATGTTAGTTCAGTTAATCCAGGGGAATCTAAGGGACCACATATTCATACTAAACGGGATAGTCATTTTGTTTGTATACATGGTAAGGTTGTTTTTATTATTAAAGAAAAAAATGGTCATTATGCAGAAATTGAATCTAGTGCTGAAAATCCAGTAATGGTACATGTTCCAAAAAATTGTTCTTCTGCACATGTTAATTTATCAAAAAATGTTTCTAGAGTTCTTACTTTGACAGATCTTGCTTGGCGTCCTAATGATAATGAAATGAAAAATGATTCATTTGACGATTATGATTGGTCTAAATGGGAAAACTAATTTTTATTTTTCTCTATTTTTTAATAATAGTTTTGATAACATTTTTGATGAATTACCTTGAAAAGAAAAATATTCATTAACAAATTGTTTACTATTTAAAATTAAATTTTTTCTACTATTATTATCTGAAAGTATTTCTTTTAATTTCGTTTCTAATTCTGATATATTTGAAACTACTAAAACTGCATTTCTTTTAATTATTTCTTCTTCTTCATAATTTTGTTTTTCAGGTAAGATTACCATAGTTGGTTTGTTTAAAATTAATGCATCTAAAAGAATTGTAGAATAATTTAAAGAAATTACTGTGTCTGATGTTTCTATTAATTCTAAAATATCTTCATGTTGATAAATTGGTATTGTTGAATCTATTTTTTTAATAATTGATGATATTTGAAAATATTCGCCTTGATGTAATTTAATAATTGGTTTTTTATCAGAATTTTTTTTAATATATTCTAAAATTTTTTTTACATATAATTCAAATCTATCATAAGCTCTAGTATCATTACCTTCAAAATTATTATGAAAAAAGAAATTAGATGCAATTAAAACAGTATTAGTATTATTTGAAATATTTTTTTTAAAAAATCTATCATGTCTAGGACTTCCAATAATTGAAATTTTTTCTGGATTAATCTTATGTTCTAAAATATATGATTCCATTATTTTCCCCCATACCAGCATTTTAACATTTTTTGAGGGTAAAACAGGCATTAATGGCATATATTTTTTAAATTTAGAATTTAACGTCATTATTCCATGTTGTAAACAATAAACCGTTATGTTTTTTTTAATTGCATAATGATTAATTTCTTTTTCTTCAACACCTGTATGTGCCCAATCTAAAATTAATTTAATATTAATTTGATTAAACATTTCATTAATTAGAATTAATCTTTGAATACTCTCTTGGAATCTTTCTCTAATCATTTCTAAAAATTCATCTTTAATTATATTCCAAAATGACTCTTCATTATGTGTAAATATTGTTTTTAATCTATCCTCATTATCTAGTAATAATTTTAAATTAATTATTAATTGATTTTTTTCTAGTACTGTTTTCTTTTTTGTTTGATTATTTTTAAATTCATTAATTGATAATATATTACATTTTGAATTTTTAATTATATTCAATGTTTCAATATTCCATATACTTGGCCTTCTTTGATTTAAAATAATTATATTTTTATCTGATGTTTCAAATGATTTTAAAAAATCTTCATAAAGTTTAGTATTAAATTCTAATAATAAAATGGAACTATTATTTTTCAATAATTTTTTGTTTGGTTTAATTTTCCAAATGAAATTAATAATTCCATCTATAGTATTTTTAATTTTAAAATAATTATTTCTTGAAATTTTAATATTTTTTTTAATAAATAATAAATTTAATGAAATTTCCATTTCATCAAAAAATAAACCTGTAGGTATAATTTTTTCAAAAGAATCTGTTTCAATATTTTTATTTTTACATAATTCTTCAACATATTTTTTTAATGAATATGAAATTATTTTATTTGGATTTTCTTTCTCTATGATATTTTTTATTCCAATAATTCTTTTCAAATTTTTAAAAAAATAATTTGGAATTTCAAGTTCTAAAAGAGATCCTAGATTAATTTCTTCAAATTTTAAATATTCCTCAATTTTTTTATCTTTATACCATGACGTTGTAAATTTTAAAGTTAGTTCATCAATTTCATTTTTATCTTCTTCTGAAAAATATTCTTCTACTAGTTTATGCTCAATATTATTGTCTTTTAATGATTTATGTGATAAATAATCAAAACTTATTACAATTGAATTATTATCAAATAATTTTTTATTTATGATTTTAAAATCTATTACTCCTTCAACTAAAATTAATTTATTCATTATAACTCTCAATTTTTTTATTTATTTTTATATCCAAAAATTTCTTCTGCAATTCTGTTAAACTCTATTGTATCTTTTAAATTAATCCTACCTATTTTTTTATTTAATTTGTCATTTAAGATAACTGCAATTTCTTCTGCAATTCCTTCTTTAACTCCTGAATATGTTTTTTTAAGTCGTATTTCTTTCCATTCACTTGAACCTTTTTTTGACACAAATAATTTTTCCAATGGACTTAATCGATATATGTTTTTTTCCGTTGTTACTTCTATTCCCCATCTACCTCCACTTCCCCAATTTGCATGATAAGAAAATGGTATGTTATTTTTAGTTAAACCACTTCCAACAAAAATTGTTCCAGCTGGGTGCCATTTAATATTTCCAAATTGATATGTAGAAATTTTTTTGGGAATACCAATTAATCCTATTGCCATTGAAATAACATGCAATGAATTGCTAATTCCCCATCTTTTAGTAATATTCTTATCGTATTTTTTTACTTCAATTGTATGTAACCATTCTGTAAAATCAAATTTACATGAAGAAATTCCACCTTCATTTTTAGTTAATAATTTTAATTTATGAAATCCTGGATAAAAAAATCTATTATATCCTATGAATATATTTTGTTTTTTTACCAATTTTTCTAAATTTATTAAATCTTTTTTAAATACAGAACCTGGTTTTTCTATCAGAATTTTATTATGTCCATACTTTATAATTTTTTTTGTAGCTGGAATTAATTTTTGTATTGGTAATGTTATAATCACTAAATCTTTTTTTGATATTTTTGATATTTTTGTCTCATAACCTCCATCTATTATTTTAAAATTTGAAAATTGTTTAAATTTTTCTAAATTCTTTTTAGATTTTCCTAAAATAGTGACATCCTTAATTTTTAATTTTGATAATGCAATTGCATATTCTTTTGCAATATATCCTGCACCTATAATTAGAACTGATTTTTTGTCAAAATCTAACAATGATAAATTTGTTAGATCTTCATATGCTTCTTTAATCATTTATGTGATCGGACATAAATTTACATCCTTATTTAATGTCTTTTTTATATGTCTGTTAAAAATACGGAATAATTCTTTATGTGAATATGTTAGATCCTTGAGACTAGGCAATAAACAATCATTTTTTGAAAAAATATCTTGGATTATTTTTGTAGTTAATTCACTCGTATGTCCAAACTTCACATTTAACTTCTCTTTTCTTTTATTATTCATAAAATACCCACTTTCTTCTAATTCATCAATATATGCAGAATTTCCATTCCCGGATATTTGAATTATAAACGATTCTTTTTTAGCAGGGAAAAATGTTAATGACACACATGAATTTTTGTTAAAACCTGTTACAATTCCTAGAAATCTCTTAAAATTTTTCCCTCTTTTATTTTCAAATATTTGATTTACTAAAAATTTTCCATCAAGTTTTATTTTATTATCTTGTATTAACCATGAAAATAAATCCAGATAATGAATTGCATTTGTACCTAAATCTGAATTCCCTGCAAATACTGATAATTCAATATGTTTTGAATTTTTAAATTTTTTTATTATTTTTTGATAAACATCAAAATATCTACGATTTGTGTTAATCCAAGCTTTAGCATTAGATTTTTTCATAAGTAATAGTAGTTTTTTGTATTCTTCTGATGATTGACAAACAATTTTTTCTACAATAAATTTTTTATGTCCTAATTTAAGGAGTTTTTCAATTAACTGAACTCTTCCTTTAGAATTTGTAGCAATTATTACTAAATCACTTTTATTTTTTGCAAGTGATAGTGAGTTATACCATATTAAATCATAATTTTTTTTATTATATTTAATTTCTTTTAATCTCGTTTTTGCTAATGATTGAGCATTAAGATCTGGTTCAATAATTTCAATTATTACTTTATTTTTTAATTTTAATATTGCTTGTAAATGCCTGCTTCCAATATTTCCACACCCTATGATTAAAATTTTTTTAAACATTTATCCTTCTTTTCTTTTTACTACTATTTTCTAGAGAATCTAATATAGATAATATTTCAAATTCATCTTTAAGTAAATAAGGATATTTTTTTTGATTTTTAATTGCAGAAAAAAATCTTTTCATTTCTTCTTCATAAATTGCTTCAGGAGGTGTATTATTTTTATATCCTTTTCCGATTTTACCTATTTTTAATTTTATAGTAGACCATCCTTTTCCTTTATTTACTTTAATTGTTCCCTTGTTAAAATCACATAGTATAGTTCCCTTTTCTCCAATAATTTTAGTTTCTCTAAATGATGGAATTGATATTACATCTAATAATAAATTACATACAATTTTATTTTTAAATTCTAATTGAATCTGATAAATATCATCAATATCAGTTTTTAATTTTGAAATTTTATCAATATTGGCATATACTGATTTTATTTTTGAAAAAATATGTGTTAACCAAATTAATTCAAATGGAACTAATTCTTTTGCACCCCCAGTTTCTTTTTTTGATACAAAAAATTCTCTATAATCTTCCCATGGATGCCAATTTGGTAAAAAATGTCCATTATGATGATTTATTAAAAGAATTTTCCCTATCGTTTTTTTCTTTATCATTTTTTTTAATTCTTTAACAATGGGATGATATATCATAGTGGAAGATGGGTATGCAATAATTTTTTTTCCTTTTATTTTTTTAATTATATATTTTACATCTTTAGATGAATGATTTAATTCCATAAAAAAATTAATTTTTTTAGTAATTGCAATTTCTGCATATTTTTTATGTAAATTTGGAGGTGTAGAAATTATCATGGCATGAGGTTTTTCTGCTAGTGCATCATCTAAGTCAAAATAACTTTTAATATGATATTTTTTATTTACTTCATTAATTCGATCTGTTCGTATATCAAAACCGATTATGTCTTTGTAACCTAATTTTAAAAGATTTCTTATTCTTCTTTTACCCATTGATCCAAGGCCAATTACTAAAACTTTCATTATATTTTTCACAAATTTGATCTTTATTACATTTTTCTTATCGATAAATTAGTCACATTCTTACTCCAATATTTTTTCCAACGTTCATCTACCCCTTTAGTAATTTCTATTAATTCTGGTTTTTTTGTAAATATTTTTACAATATCTTTAAACTGAAAATTATTTCCTAATATTTTAAAAATTTCTACTGCTAAATCTAAATCTTCTTGATAATCTAGTGTTAATCTAATATCTTTAGAAAATTTAACATTTTCACTTGGTTGTATGTATGTACAATTGAAAAGTTTAGTTTTAGTAAAAAAATCTCTATAACCTGTTTCAGTATCATCTGTGACTTTTAATTCACATATTTTTTCTAATGCTTCTTTTTTTATTCCTACTGGAACAAATCCATGAGGAAATCCATTACTTCCAATAAAATCTGATTTTGATTTTTTATATTCGTCAACAATTTTATCCACATAGATAGGATCTGTGTAGATATCGTCCCCATCAACGCTTACAATAAAATCAGTATTGTATTGATTTGCAGCATCTAAGAACCTAACTAGAATATCTTTTTCATTTCCTCGAAAATACATTATTTTTTCATTTTTAAGATATTCTACTAGTGGATCATCTGATTTTTGGTTAGTTGTACAAACAATAATATTTCTAATTTCATGTGCATTTTGAAGTCTTTCTATTAAATATTTTATAATTGGTTTTCCCGCAATTTTTTTCATAGATTTTTTTGGAAAACGTGTACTTGCTAATCTTACAGGAATAAAAATATCTATGTTCATAATCATTGGGGTTAATTTTTTTATTTAATCATTTCTACACTTAATTTAATTTTGAATATTTTAAAATCAATTCTAATCTATAAAATTATTTTTTTAAATATTTTATTAAAGAATTAAATAATTCGATCAATATGATCTAAAAGTGAGCAAATCACTAGTAAATTCAAATAATTTAAAAAATCGAGCAAAGAAAATTATTCCTCATTTTACTGGAACATTTAGCAGAGCTCCCTCTGCATATGTTGAAGGTGTATATCCTGTATATGTAAAATCTGGTAATGGATCCCATTTTACAGATGTTGATGGTAATGAATATCTTGATTATTTAATGGGATTAGGACCTATTACACTTGGATATAATTATCCTGCAGTAAATACAGCAATTATAGAACAATTGAATCAAGGAATTTTATTTTCTTTACCACATCAAGTTGAAGTTGAAGTATCTGAATTAATTAGCTCCATTATTCCTCATGCTGAAATGGTTAAATTTGAAAAATCTGGTTCTAATGCAGTTACAGCTGCTGTAAGAGCTGCACGAGGATTTACAAGAAGAGATACAATTGCATATTGTGGAACTGGAGGTGTATGGCATGATTGGCAGGCTGCAATGGTTAGTAGAGATGGAGGAGTTCCTAATTTTAATGAAGAATTAATTAAAATTTTTGATTATAATGATTCTGACGGATTAGAACAAATTTTTGAAGATAATCCAAATAAAATTGCAGCAATTGTTTTAGAACCTACTCAATTTGAAGAACCAAATAATACTTTTTTACAAAAAGTGAGAAAAATAGCCAATGACAATGATTCATTATTAATTCTTGATGAAATTGTAACTGGATTTCGATTTGATTTGGCAGGTGGACAAAAATATTTTGGAATTAAAGGAGATTTAGTTTGTTTTGGAAAAGGAATGTCCAATGGATTGCCACTTTCGGCAATTACTGGTCCTACTGAATTTATGAAAACTTTTGATGATTTATGGGTCTCTTCTACAAATAATAGTGAGGCATTATCATTGGCTGGAACTAAGTCTGTAATTACTGAAATGAAAGAAAAAAATACTATTCAGCATTGCTGGAAAATTGGTAACAGTCTATTTGATGGATGGAATAAAATTGCAGAAAAAAATAATATTAATGCAAAAATGACTGGTTATCCAATACGCATGGATCTAAGATGTTTTGATACTTCTGGTATTGAATCATTGCCTATGAAATCATTTATTTTACAAGAAATGGTAAAACAAGATGTTTTCATGTCTATATTAGGCTCTTCTTACATTTGTTATTCTCATTCAGTTCAGGATGTAGAAAAAACACTTCAATCATTTGAAAATGTTTGTAGCACTATAAATAAGAAAATTGAACATGATAATTATGAAACATCTTTAGAAGGTCCTCTTCCCAAGACAATCTGGTCAATGAAATTACCATCAACCAAAAAACATAATTAAACTAAAAATTTTAAAATAATGAGAAAATTAAAAGATTTGAATTTGGAAAATCAAAATGAAATTAATATTGAAAATAAAATCATAGGTCTTAATCAGCCATGCTACATCATTGCAGAAATTGGTGTAAATCATAATGGTGATTTATCTTTAGCTAAAAAATTAATTGATGTCTCTGTTGATATTGGAGCTGATGCCGTAAAATTTCAAAAAAGAAATCTTCAAAGTCTTTATAGAAAAGAAGCGTTAGAAAATCCAAATACTGAGAGTCAAGGTTTTGAAATATTACTTGCAGAATTAAAAGAAATAGAACTTAGTAAAGAAGATTATTTTGATATTGTAAATTACTGTAAAGAAAAAAAAATTACATTTTTGTCTACTCCATGGGATACCCCCAGTGTAGATTTTTTAGAAGAACTTGAAACACCAGCATACAAAATTGCATCTGGAGACATGACTAATTTCCCTCTTCTAAAATACATATCTAAAACAGGAAAACCTATGATTATATCCACAGGTATGTCAAAGATAGAAGAAATGGAGAAGATGGTTAATTTTGTGAAAACACTGAATACTCAATTTGTATTATTACATGCAAATAGTACATATCCATCTCCAATTGAATCACTAAACGTTAGTTTAATTCCAGAATATATGAAAAAATTTAATGTACATGTAGGATTTAGTGATCACGAAACAGGAATTATAGGAAGTTTAACTGCTGCAAATATGGGCGCAGTTATCATAGAAAGACACATCACTCTTGATAAAAAAATGAAGGGACTAGATCACTCATCATCTTTGGAACCTAATGAGTTCAAAGAATTAGTAACTATGATCAGATTATCAGAAAAAGCAAAAGGTAAACCAATTAAAAAAATGACACGTGCCGAAGTGTTACAAAGAGAAGTAGTATCAAAGAGTATAATTTGTATGTCTGATATTGATGAAGGTGAACTGTTTTCAGATAACAACATGGAAGTTAAAGGCCCAGAAAAAGGACTATCAGCACAATATTTTTTTGATATGATTGGTAAAAAATCATCACGAAAAATTAAGAAGGGAGAATATTTGTTAGAGGACGACATGAATTGATTCTAAATAAATTAACACGTATTAAAAAATGGTATAAGAAATGAAGAAAAATAATTGTAGAATGTGCAAAAGTAATAATATACAAAATTTTTTAGATTTAGGATTTTCTGCTCTTTCGGATAATTTTCTGACAATAGAACAACTAGATGAATCTGAGAGTTTTTTTCCATTAACTGTAAACTTGTGTTCAGATTGTGGATTATGTCAACTTGGATATGTAGTTCCTCCAGAACTTATGTTTAACAAAGATTATCCTTATGACTCATCAACAACAAAAACAGGAAGAGAACATTTCACAAAAATGGGTATTGACATATGTGATAGTTTTGATCTAAAACAAAACTCTCTAGTTATAGATGTGGGAAGTAATTCAGGCGTTTTATTATCTGCATTCAAATCAAAAGGAATGAAAGTTTTAGGTATAGAACCATCTTCAAAATTAGCAAATGCCGCAATTGAAAAAGGTGTAGATACAATTATAGAATTTTTCTCAAATAAATTAGTTACAAAAATTCTTGATAATTATGGGAAAGTTTCGGTAATTACAGGCACAAACGTTTTTGCACACATAGATGATCTTGATGATTTTATGTTAACTGCTGATTCATTATTAGTTGAAGATGGAATAATAATTATCGAAGCACCGTATCTATTACATTTGATAGAAAATATGGAATATGATACAATATATCATGAACATCTTTCATATTTATCAGTTAAACCAATGGTAGAATTTTGTAAAAAATTTGGTTTTGAAATTTTTAATATTAGCGAACAGACAATTCATGGTGGTACTTTACGTTATTTTATTAGTCGAAAAAATAAAAAAGAGATAACACAAGAGGTATCTGATTATCTAAAAATTGAAGAAGAGAAAGATCTTTATTCAGAAGAAAAACTACATCATTTTGCAAATTTGGTAAAAAATCATCGTAGAACCCTGTTAGAATTATTGAATGATCTTAAAAAAGATGGAAAAAAAATTGTTGCAATTAGTGCACCCGCTAAAGGAAATACACTCTTGAATTATTGTAAAATAGATACTGAGATATTAGATTATGTCACTGAAAGAAATCCATTCAAAATAGGTAAATTTACACCAGGAATGCACATTCCGGTATATTCTGATGAAAAATTGTTAGAGGATCAACCTGACTATGCTTTAATTTTGGCATGGAATTTTGCAGATGAAATAATACAAAATAACTCAAATTATCAAGAGAATGGTGGTAAATTCATTATTCCTACACCCAAACCTAGAATTGTTTAAGATTTTATTTTAATGACTGAGTTTTTTGAAGATGATCTTCTCACTGCATCCATGATTAATGCTTGATTGAGAATCTCTTTTTCAAAATTATTATTTGAATTATGCTTAATCTTAGAACAAAAATCTTCAATTGCTAATTGAAATTGATTTGCAGGGGAAATTAGGATTTTTTTGATTTTATCATTTTGATTTAAATAAATACTATTTTTCATATTTTTAGATACATTAAAAGCTCGTTCAGTTCTGATTAAACCTCTCGTACCCCATATATCATAAGTAGATTGAAAATAATCATTATAGCTAAATGATACTAATGCAGTTCTATTTTTTGAAAAAGTTAATAATATACTTCCTCTATAATCAATATTAAATTTTTTATTAATTTCTAAATTACAAAATACAGATGTTGGAAGGTCTTTAAAAACATGAGAACATGCAGAGATCAAATAACATCCAATATCGTTTAATGCACCTCCACCTAGTTTTTTATTAAATCTAAAATTTTTATTAGAAAATAGAGAATTAAATCCATATTTTGCAGAAAAACTATGAACTGTTCCAATTTTATTTTTTGTAATAATGTCTAAAATTTTTTTATGTTGAGGATGAAATTTAAAAACAAAATTTTCTCTAATTTTGACATTATTATTTTTACATTCTTTAACAATTTTTTTTGCAGAAGCATAAGATAATGTTAAAGATTTCTCACATAGTATATGCTTGCCTGCTTTTGCTGCTTTTATTGCCCATTTTTCATGTATACTTATTGGTAATGAAATGTAAACTGCATCAATATTTTTATTCTTTAACACATCTTCGTAATTCCCAAATTTATTACAATCAAATTCTTTTGCAAATTTTTCAGCTTTTGTAATTGATCTACTACCAATCATTTCTACAATAGAATTTTTGTTAGTTATAATGGCAGGAATAGTTGATTTTTTAGCTATTAATGAACAACCTATAATGCCAAATTTTATTTTAGATTTCATTGTACGCTCAATTAATTAAAAATGCTTACTATATCAACTACATTAAAGTTCAAATGAGTTAATATTCTCTACTCTAAATGTATCCTCTTCATATCCTGAACCTTTTCTACTTTTTGAGGTAAAGATTAAGCATTCAGAATCTTCAACTGCTTCAATAGAGTGATACATGTATGGTGGGAAAAAAACCATATCCATTTGATTTATTTCTTTTGTTTCAATTATACTATTTTTATCTTCAAGATTTTTAATAGTAACTTTGATTTTACCTTTTTGTACAAGTGTGTATTGTCTTTGCTCTTTATGAAAATGCTTCCCTCGAATTGCACCTTTTTTACTAACTAAAAATCCAACATGATGAACAGTTTCATCAGTTAAAAAATCCCAAATTGAACCTCGATCGTCTTCAAATGCCGGACTTATTTTTCTAATTTCCATATTTATTTAGATGTAAATAACTCCTCATAAAAATTTTTGAAATTATTTAGAATATTTTTATAATTCAGTATTTTTAGATTGATAACATTCAATAAATTGTAATTTAGATTATTATTATTAAAATGATTCTAGGAATGAAAGTTCGTAAACATGATGTGATGGAAATGTTAAAATTCAATCCAAAAATATTAGAATTTCATTTTTCAGACAGTGATATTAATCTTGAATTAGATTCTAATTTTGATCAACAATTAATTGTTCATTGTTATGAATATTTTGATCGAAAAATTGTTGATTTAGTTGCTTTAGCAGAAACAAATCAAATTCATTCAAAAGAAACTAGTATACAATTAGTTCAAAAAGCAATTGATAAAACAGTTGAATTGGGAAAACATTTTCAAGGTAAACCTACTATAATTGTTCATCCCGGTGGATATTCTCTTGAAGAGTTATCCTCTGAAAATATTCAAAAAATGAAAAATATGCTTATTGATTCAGTAAAACAATTGGATATTTCTGAAGTAAACTTTTTGCTTGAGAATATGCCTCCATATGGATGGTTTTATGGTGGTAGATGGAATAGTAATATATTTTTAGAATCTAATGATTTAATAAAATATTGTAATGAAATGAATTTGAATGTATGTTTTGATTTATGTCACTCTCAATTGTATTGTAATAAAGTAAACCTGTCATTGGTGGATGAACTAAATAAAATTAAAAATTTTACATCACATTACCACTTATCTGATGCAGAAGGTCCAGAAGAAGAAGGATTACAGTTTGGAGAAGGAACTTTACCATTTGATAAAGTAATACCAATACTAAATGAGCTTAAAGATAGAAGTTTTGCTATAGAGGTATGGAAAGGTCATGAACATGGAGGCAAAGGGTTCAAATATTTCTTAGACAAATTAATTGATCACGGTATGATAGTAAATTGACTAAAGCATTAATTCTGGGAGTTACAGGACAAGATGGTACATATCTTTCAGATTTTCTTTTAAAGAAAAATTATGATGTTTTTGGAACTTTTAGACGAACAAGTCATAAATGTTTTGAGCGTTTAGAGGAAATTAATATTTTTGATCAAGTTCATACCATTAAAGTAGATTTAGCTGATCAAGGATCACTTCAAAATGCAATAAAAAAATCTAATCCTGATGAAATATATAATTTAGCTGCACAATCATTTGTTGGTACATCATTTACTCAACCTATTTTAACATCTGACATTACTGGATTGGGTACACTTAGAGTACTTGAGGCAATAAATCAAATTAAACCTGATGTTAAATTATACCAAGCTTCGTCCAGTGAAATGTTTGGTAATTACCCTGAAATTAAAAATGAACACTCTCCATTTTTACCAAGAAGTCCTTATGGTGTTGCTAAAGTTTTTGCTCATCAAATGACTAAACATTACAGAGAAGCATATGATTTGTTTGCTAGTTGTGGAATACTATTTAATCATGAATCACCTTTACGTGGATTGGAATTTGTTACTAGAAGAATAAGTTATGAACTTGCTCAAATAAAATATAAGAAAAAAGATAAAATACATTTAGGAAATTTAAAGGCAAAACGAGATTGGGGATATGCTGGAGATTATGTAGAAGCCATGTGGTTAATGATGCAACAAAACCATCCTGATGATTATGTGATAGCAACTGGAGAATCTCATTCAGTTGAAGAATTTCTTTCTTTAGCTACTGAAATTGCTGGTTTAGGCGATTGGCATGACTTTGTTGAAATTGATGAGACATTTCTTAGACCTACTGATATTGATGATTTAGTAGGTGATCCATCAAAAGCAAAAAAAGAATTAGGGTGGAAACCTAAAGTTAATTTTAAACAATTAGTAAAAATGATGGTTGAACATGATATTGATTATTTTAGACATTATGCAGATCCATTTGAAATGAAAAATTAAATTTAGTTTTTAAATATTTTATTATTAACTTCTTTTAGTATTTGGAACCATCCATATGCTAGTACTAATACAAACCAATCTAAGTTTTTTATGATAAATTTTTTCCCTACATTGTTTGAACACCACATAAATAAAGTTGCTCCAGGAAAAATTAATTCTTCAAACGAAATTAATTTTTTCTTATAATATCCAAAATATGTAAATCCTGAGTGATATCCACTCACAAATCTATACAATAATATTTCATCTATAACGTGTAAATCTCCATCTTTTAATATATTTAAAATTAATAATAAATCCCAACCTGCTTGGTCGACAGAAACCATTCTGTTTTGTAATTTATCTGTTCTAAATAATCCATAAATAAATGATGCTTGATCAAATCGTAAATATGTTGATACTTTTTCTTCATAAATTCCTGAAACTGGACGTACATGCGCATATTTTTCAAATTGATCATTACTACCACGTCTAAATTTATTTTTAATTTTAAAAACTAAATTTTTTTTAATATGAAAATCTTTAATTCCAATAAATTTCACTATTCCTATACTGCCTACAACATTATGATTTTTTTCCAATACCGCTATATTTTTTTCTAAAAAAGTTGATTCCCAATAATCATCATATGCAAGCCATACAAAATATTTTGATTTTGCCTTTGATAACACAAAACGAAAATTAAAATCAGGACCTCTATTTTTTTCATGTTTAACATAAGTTACTCTTTTATCTTTTTTTTCATATTCTTTACAAATTATTTCTGTTTGATCTGTAGATCCGTTATCTGATATTACACAATTAAAATTAGAAAATGTTTGTCCCAAAACTGAATCAATGGCTTTTCTAATGTACTTTTCACCATTAAAAACTGGAATACCAATTGTAACTAATGAATTATTATTTTTATCCATATTTGTTTCACTGGTTTTCACTCAATCTTTTTTTTACATAATCAATTGATTTTACTGGCGATGGATCTGTATTGTCCAATACTGCTTTGTAAATTGTAGCATAATCTAATAAATAAATTAAATTTATTAATTTTGATAAAATATTTCCTTCAATTGAAATTATTTCTTTAAACTCAATGTTATTTTCTTCAAAAAACTCTTTCAAAATTATCCATCTTTCTTTTGTTTTACTAGAATCTTCACTTCCTCTAATTAAAATAGGTATTATAGTTGATTTTTTTTCCCACGATACAATACCATTGTGACATGCTTCAATAATATCTTCTGACATAGCATGCATTTTAGAATTTTCTTGAAGTGAATTTTTAAATCTAATTGCAGCAGATTGTAGTCCAAATGGATAATAGATCATTGGAATGGAAGTAATCCCCTTTGCTAGATTTAACGAAATATTATCATTAGTTAAATTTGAACTGTTTATTTTTTTATTAAGAATTTCTAATTTTTTTATAGATTCTAAAATATCACCTTCTTTAATTTTTAATGTATTGTGTAAAACTTTGAGTATTGAATATAGATATGATGGAAATGTTGCTCTAGGAGAATGAAATTTCTTAATCATTCTGTGACTAATATTATTTGAAAAACAATATTTTTCTATAGTTCCTCCAGATGAAAATGCGATAATTTTACTTTTTTTCTTGTGAGCTGCTTCCAACACGGATAAAGTTTCCATAGTATTACCTGAAACACTTACAGTAATGACTAATGTGTTAGAATCTACAGTTGTGGGTAAAAGATACCCTTTTACTACATTTACATGAATTTTTGTTTTTGAAAGTATTGATGCAAACATATCTCCAATAGCTCCTGATCCTCCCATTCCTGCAAATACAATGTGATTGATATTATCAAAATTAATTGGTTCTTGTTTAGATTCAAATGATTCATAGGCGATCTTTGGCCAATTATCATAGACTTTATACATTTTTTGTGAATCATATTTTTCTAAAGTTGAAATATCCAATACGTGTAATTTAACATCTCCAATAAAATATCTATCTACACTATGATATACCAATTGGTTTTTAAAATTAATAATTTTTTTTATAGTTTTTTTCTATACAAATATTTTTACTATATTTATCATTAAAATTACACGTGTTTTTAATATTTTAAGATAACATATAGCAATATATTGAAAAATAGTTTAGTGGTAGTGATTTTATGAAAGTAGTAATTCTTGCAGGCGGGTTAGGAACAAGACTCTCAGAAGAAACAAATTTGAAACCAAAATCACTTGTAGAAATTGGAAATAAACCAATTTTGTGGCATATTATGAAAATGTATTCAGCTTATGGGATAAATGAATTTGTTATCTGTTGTGGTTACAAAGGGGATATAATAAAAGAATATTTTTTAAATTCATTTAAACTTGAAAATATTAAACTCAATCAAGATTTTTCTGAAATGACAGTTATTCAAGAATCAACAAAGCCATGGAATGTAGTTCTAGTAGATACAGGTGAAAATACAATGACTGGCGGGAGATTAAAACGTGTAGAAAAATTTATTGGAAAAAATACTTTCTGTTTTACATATGGGGACACACTCAATAATGTAAACATACAAGATTTAATTTCATTTCATAAAAAGAAAAATCTATTGGCTACCGTTACTGCATGTAGACCACCTGAAAAATATGGCGTTTTAATTCTTAAAAATGATGAAGTCGTGAAGTTTAAAGAAAAACCTGTTAGAGATGATTGGGTGAATGGTGGATTTTTTGTATTAGAGCCAAAAATATTAGAATACATTTCTGACGATTCAATAGTCTGGGAAAATGAACCAATGGAAAAAATAGTTGACGAAAATCAACTTGCAGCGTATAAACATACAGGATTTTATCAATCAATGGATACGTCAAGTGATAAAAAGAAACTTGAGAGTGTATGGCAATCGGAAAAAGTACCCTGGAAAGTATGGTAATAATCTAAAAGTTAAAAAAGTGATGAGGCTGTATTCTATTAAATGAAAATTATCAATACAAAGTTAAAAGATGCATATTTAATTAAATTAGAAAAAAAGGAAGATGAAAGGGGATTTTTTGTAAGAACATGGGATGAAAAAATTTTTGAGAAAGCAGGACTTGATGTAAACGTAGTTCAATGCAATTTATCATTAACCAAAAAAAAAGGCACAATTAGAGGTCTACATTATCAAGAATATCCCTTTGGAGAAACAAAATTAATTCGTTGTACACATGGAAAAATTTACAGTGTGATTATTGATTTAAGACCAGAATCGGAGACATATTTAAAATGGGAGGGCGTTATATTGGATGCAAAAGAATATCTGTTAAGATACATCCCAAAAGGATTTGCAAATGGAATACAAGCATTAGAAGATAATTCTCAACTATTTTATCATGTTTCACAATTTTATACTGCAGAAGCAGAAAAAGGGATAAGATGGGATGATCCCACATTTGGAATAAATTGGCCTTTAGAACCTACAGTAATTTCTGAAAAAGATAGAATGTGGGAAAAATTGAATGTAAAAATGAAAAACTAATAGGAATTATTTTTTATAAATTCTCTCCAATAATTTAAAGTATCAATCAGGATTTTGTCAATATCATATTTTGGTTTCCATCCCGTAATAGTTCGAAATTTTGAAGAATCCCCAATTAATCGTGGTACAGAAGTTGGTCTAGTATATTTAGAGATTTGTTTTATTTGAATATCTTTTATTGACGATAATGAAATTAATTTGTGAATAATATCTCTATATGTAAAAATTTTTTCAGGTTCATCTGAGCCAATCAAATATAGTTCTCCGGGAACACAATTTTCAATTGCTAACCAGTAAGCTTCTACGAGATCCTCAATATGGGTAAAATTTCTTTTATCTTCAATATGACCCGTTTCAATAACAGCTTCTTGAAGACCTTCTTCAATTCGGGCTATTTGATATGCAAATGATGGAATTCCAAAAACATTGTCTCTTCTAGGACCTTCGTGATTAAATGATCTTAATCTTATAACATTAATTCCATATGTTATAAAATATACCTGTGCAATAAGATCTTGAGCTATTTTTGTTACGGCGTATGGATTTACAGGTTTGAGTAAAGATGTTTCTGTGATAGGTAAATCCTTTTCTAAAATTTCTCCATATTCCTCTCCAGAACCAGGAATCAAAATTTTTGATTTTAAATCAAGTTCTCGCATTGCTTCTAAAATATTTACTGTGCCTTTGTAGTTTACATCCATGTAATGGGAAGGATGATCCCAAGACGGACTTACAAAGCTCTCTGCAGCTAAATGGAAAATTTTTTCAGGTTTAGATATGGTAAGTGCTTTTTTAACAGAAATAGGATCCGTAATATCACAATCAATCCAATTAACTTTATCTAACAAATGTTTCACATTACGCATTCTAGATAAATTCCAACGTTTCAAACCATAAACAATACAATCTTTCTCTAAAGCCAAATCTGCTAAATGAGACCCCACAAATCCAGTTATGCCTGTAATCAAAATTCTTTGAGACATATTATCTGTTCTTTTTATATTATAATTAAACTTACATTTAATTCATTATGATAAAATTTTGAATATTTTAAGTGTGTAAGATATTTTCAATAGACTGTTCAAAATTTAATTCAGGTGAAATAAGCAAAGTTTTACATCCGACAGATTTTCCAGCTTCAACATCAGTTTCACTATCCCCAATAAACCAACTTTGATTAATATCAATTTTAAAATCATTCATTGCCTGATGAATCAATCCAGGTTTTGGTTTTCTACAAGTACAGTTTTCATCCGGTCTATGAGGACAATAATAAATTCCAGATATAGAAATATTATCTTTTTTCAGAAATTTTTTAAGTTCTGAATGAATTTTTTGAATTTCTTTATGTGTTGTTAATCCCCTATTAATGGCAGATTGATTTGTAATTATTATTATTTTAAACCCTGCATTTTGTAATTTTTTAAGTGGTTCTAAGATAAATGGAAATAATTCTAACTCAGAGACAGTTTTAACATAATCATCTTTTTTAACATTTAAAACTCCATCTCTATCTAAAAAAACAACTTTTAATTTATTCATATTTAAATTTGGGAGTTCCTTTATTTCTAATATAGGAAATTATACAATGACAAATTACTACATGACTAGATTCAATTAATAACATATCCGTACTAGGAACGGTTAAACAC
>LWDU01033365.1_pt1 | contig 18937 bp, 16 predicted proteins | sample 727161 | NCBI WGS metagenome assembly LWDU01 (sample SAMN04566230, study PRJNA314399) | hydrothermal vent metagenome | isolation source: deep sea hydrothermal plume seawater | place: Mexico: Gulf of California, Guaymas Basin | collected 2004-07-11
AGTCGCCATTGCTGGCGTCTTTGCCGATACTTTTTTATGCGTCAATAACTCGTTCGTCGGCCATCAAAGCGTCATATGTCTGCCGTACTCGTATCAAATGCGGTATTCCATCTTGAATCATTACTTCGGCAGCAAGCAATTTCGAATTATAATTGGACCCCATCACGCTGCCGTAAGCACCAGCACACTCAAGCACTAAGTAATCACCAACTTGTGCCTCCGGTAAACTCCGAGTGCAAACGAATCCACCCTCCTGTTGAGTAAAGATATCGCCCGATTCGCATAATGGCCCACCGACAACAACATCAATATGTTGGCGATTCTCATCCTCTTCAACTGCAATTGAAATCGGGTGATACGCTCCGTACATAATTGGTCGAGCGAGGTTATTAAAACCAGCGTCAACCAAATAAAATTGTTTATCCGAAGTCGTTTTGATCGACCGTATTTGAGTTACTAAGAATCCACATTCTGCCACTAAGAAGCGGCCAGGCTCGATTTCCAAGCACACCTCATGACCGACTTGGTCAGCAATCCGCTGCCGCGTAGCGTTCCACAATGCATAGAACTGCCGCAAATCAATATGTGCCTCTTCTGCACTATAAGGGATCGGCAACCCACCGCCGGTACTAATCGTACGAACCGTATTGCCAACCACGGCAACCGCTTGCTCCAGCGCGCCACAAACCTGCGACAAATGCTCCATGTCACACCCTGAACCAATATGCATATGCAGTCCGGAAATGGTGATATCATATTGAGCAGCAAGCGTCTTACACTCTTCTAGTTGCTCGTGCCAAATTCCATGTTTTGATTGAGAGCCGCCCGTATTTGTCTTTTCGCTGTGACCGTGCCCAAACCCCGGGTTGATCCGCAACGTAATTTCCACGCCAGGCGCCACCTTGCCGAGCTGCTCAATCATATCCACCGAACCACAATTAACGTGAATACTATGTTCCTGCACAAGCGCCAACGCATCCTCGTCAAAAATATCCGCGGTGTAAACGATCTCATGCCGCCCGCTCGTATCGCTGCCTCCTTGATATCCAACACGTAGTGCGCGATGGATTTCACCGGCACTGACGGCATCAAGAACAACTCCCTGCTGTTTCATCAACGCTAGAACTGCTAGGTTCGAATTGGCTTTTTGGGCGTAACGGACCACATCGAATTCACTAAGTTCCGCCACGCGTCGCAAAATAACTTCCGCGTCATAAACGAATGTTGGTGTGCTGAACTGCGTTGCAATTTCTTCAATTGAAATCGCCGCGATATGAGTACGCGTGGTTGAGAATATATTTTTAGAAGTAGTGCTAGACATCGATAAACCTAAAAGTCACAAACGGGTTGTCTGATAAATAAAAAAGCGGTGTCAGGCTGTTGACCCGACACCGCTTTTATCATCTGGTCAATAACTTTGCTTAGAAAGGGCTGTCATCCAATCCTGCTTCAGCTTGAGCGGCCATTATGCCAACTGCAATAGCTTTCAGTACACCGGCTTCAAGCTCAATGCGGTAACGAGCACCATTCTTGATCGCAGTGAGTTCCATACTAGCAGTATCCTTACCGGCAACGGATGCGGCAGCAGCGGCGGCTTGCTGCAAAATCAAATCTTGCTCTTGGTCTGCGGCAAACTGCAAAATCTTTTTCGCCGAACCCTTTAACAAGGCGGCTGAAACTTTTTTGCCCTTATCCGCAGCGGATGCATCGATTGCGGCTGACAATCGTTTGAGATTGTCTTTGCCTACGCCAATGTAAACACGATCAGGGCCCATGCCGATGCTAATTTCAACAGCATCGCCAAAAGCTGAACGCGCTTCGGCTTCGTATTCAGGAATTGGTATTCGAATCACATGAAAAGAAGTATCGCCCTTTTTCTGTGCGTCGATTTCTACTTCCGGGAAAGAAGGGTCTTGCTCAGTGGCAATTTTTACAAAGTCACGGACAATTTGATCAAGCTGTTCGGCTTGAGGCACTACCGCAGCTGCGATCACTGAGATCCCCGCATCGGTCAAATCCACGCTGCCGGCCAAATCAATTTTGCCTGAGCTAAGTGTAGCCTTACCAACATCCATGAAAGTAGAAATTGCTTTGATCGCCAAGCCACGCAATTCCTCATTAGGAATCGTTGGATCGTTTTGAATTTGAGCAATCGCCTGACTTCGCAAAGCTTCGAGTGATATATTAACTTGCTCTGCTTGAGCTGTATCAAACGACGCTGACAAATTCATTTGAAAACCGGCCAATTGTGTGGTCGTATCTTCGTAAGCAAACTGCTTCGCTGTATCCGTTCCCTCTTTGGCTGTAATGCCAAAATCGAGATAAACCGATTGACGCGTTTGATCGATATTAAATCCGACGGTAATCGACTCGAGCTCGTTGATCATCTTTTGGACGTCTTCCATGCCTTGTTGAGCAATCGCTCGACGTGCTTCAAATGCTTCTTCCGTTTCATTTGGCAATGGCTGTTGAATCGACTGTTGCATACCAACTTCGATCTGACTCATCATCAATTGCTTGAATACTTCGGGAATTGCATCGATATTGCCTTGAATGGCAACATCATATTGCTTATCCAAGCCACCTAGCAATGAGACTGGGTCGGCAGGCGGGGTGGCAAGCGCTTCTTTGGTATTGGAAACAAATGCCCAGCCGGTGCCTTTTTTAATGTAAATAGGTGTTCCGCCAGCATCAATCTTGGTTAAGCCTTCGGGTGTCGATTCAGCAATAATGCCAAAACCTGCCAACGTCTGTAAAATTACATCGACATTATTCGTAGGAATAAATGCCAGCAGTTTATAGCCCAATATTCCATCTGGCTGGACGATCACACCAATTGGCTTGGTCGTGTCCAACATTTCAGCAAATCCCGCTCCCTGTAGTTCCACAAGTTGAGCGGTTCCCGGAGGACCCACTAGATCAAGCAAATAAACGAGATCTTTTGATAAGTCGGTATAATTATTAATTGCCACTATCGCCATCGGTTTTTCGGCCGCGGTCTGAGCGTCAACTTGCATTTGAGGCAAAACGAGCCCCAACAACATTGCTGCAACGAGCGTTGCTTGTTTGAAAATTTTCATAATAACCTTCTCCAAAAAGGGCGTTATAAGATACGGGGTCGGAGTTAGCGGTGGCTTGCTATCGTACTAATGATGGCCCGCCAACCAAAATGACTATTCCCATTCCGTTGGTCTATATTTGACAGAATCCATCGCTGTCACTGATTCAATACATATTCGCTTACAATCGCAAAGTATTAGACTATCGTTCTCGAAAAGTGATACGGCCTTTGGTGAGGTCGTAGGGTGAAAGTTCAACTCGAACCTTATCGCCTGGCACAATACGAATAAAGTGTTTTCGCATGCGACCGGCAACATGAGCTAGAACTTCTGCGCCGTTATCCAACTGCACGCGAAACCTAGTGTTCGCTAATGCCTGTGTAACAGTGCCTTCGACTTCAAGTGCTTCTTCTTTCTTCTTATTCATACAGCCTTAAACCCAATAGCCTAATATGTGTTTTGATACGTTACTAATCTTACCGATAAAGAGCGAATCGATTACTCAATCCGTTGATTTCTCTATCCCTTGAGTTTAAGACACGATATCGTTGATAACCAGTCCTGTTTTGGTTAATTTGAGCGAATCTGTTACCGCTCTAATGCCATTTGCAACCGCTCGAGGATAGAATCGCTCTCTTCAATGCCCACAGACAGCCGAATCGTGGCGCCATTAACGCCAAGTTGTTGCTGTTGTTCGAGAGATAATCCTCGATGGCTGGTAGAAAGGGGATGGCTTATCGTCGTTGTCACGTCACCCAGTGATGGGCAAAACGCAAGCGCGGGACTCCCCATCACTTGATCCGCCGCCGCGCGACCCCCTGTCATCTGAATCGTGACAACATGACCACTACCTTGAATAAACTGCCGCTGTGCCAATTGAAAATCATCATGTGATTCCAAGCCTGGATAAACGACTCGTTCTACGGCTGCGTGCTCGGTTAAGTATTCAGCTACCGTGAGTGCCGACTCACACGCTCGGCTTATTCTGAGTGCCAACGTCGCAACACCGCGACATGCCAACCAGCACTCCAACGGACTACTAGCTAAGCCCCACGTTGAATTCACTGATTCGACCCGCTCCCAGTCGTCGTGATTTCCGGCAAGCATGCCAAGCATGATATCGCCGTGTCCATTCATAAACTTACTAACACTTTCAAGTACTAAGTCAGCGCCCAGCTCAAGGGGTTGGCATACAATCGGCGTTGCAAAAGTATTGTCTACGAGCAATTGTGCGTCGCCGGAATGAGCAATCTCTGCCAATGCCTTAATATCGGCAATCCGCAATATCGGGTTGGAGATAGTTTCCGCGACAATTAATCGAGTATTGTCTGTCATGGCATCTTCTACAGCCTGCAGGTCACAACTATCGACTAACGAGTGTTGGATACCTAACCGCTGTAACTCACCACCCAGTAAAACGATGCTGCGGCCGTACAGGCGATTACAAACGACTACGTGGTCACCGTGTTCGAGTTGCGACAGTACTGCTAGGGACAACGCCGCCATTCCAGATGAGGTGACCGTAGCGTGCTTAGCCTTGTGCAGCGTCCGACACGCTTTTGCGAATTGATTCGCATTGGGATGGCTTTCACGTTGGTAAACGAATCCGGACTGCGCACCGTCAAGAATTGCATCCGCTTGTTCGGTAGATTCACATTGCCAAACCGAGGTAAGAAACAGGGGCAAATTATTTGGTACGGTTTGGCCCGCAGCACGATATTCGTCAACATCGGGTACCGAGCTATCCGGTACCTCGTTTGAGTTAGAACGATATTTATCAGAATCCGACATTTTGTATTTCCTTGCAAACAGCTGCAAGTACCGGCTACAAAGATCACCAACCGTTGAGTCAACCACCAACTAATGGGGATCAAGCCGTTCTTGGTTTTACAACTTGTCGCGTCAATTTCTTAGCTTAGCTCTAAATCAGCCCCGCTAATTCTTGCAGCACGTGCCAATTATCAAGACGTTCTTGTGTAGCAGCAAGCAATATTTCCGATGGGTTTCCATCTTTATCAAAATGCTTGGAAAAGCGCCCTTCGCTACGACAAAAGTCAATAAAATTCACTTCTTCTTTTGTTTTCGGATTCGTCCACCAATCATTCTTCATGCCAGGGTTACCTTGCAACGACATTCGTTCTTTAATCGTAGCACCTGCATCTGGATCATACGTCATCATCGGAAACGCCCGCGAATCCACGGCTAGTCGTGCTTGGTCAGCAGCCATATTATCGGCCACGCCATGCTCTGGCTGACACGTCGTATAACAAATGATAACCGACGGTCCCTCGTACTCGAGAGCTCGAATAACGCTCTTATAAAAGTGATTGGTATGAGCACAGGTCGTTTGAGCGACATATGTATTGGGGTGCATGATTGCAATTTGTGCCATTTCTTTACGGCGCTCTGACTTGCCTTTGTACTTCTTACCGTGCAAACTCATCTTAGCATTTTGGCCCATAAAAGTTGCCGTTGAAGCTTGACCACCGGTGTTAGAATAAACTTGTGTGTCGAGGATGAAGGCATTGATATTCATACCCGTCGCTAACATACGCGACAGTGATTGAAAACCGATATCAAACATCGCACCGTCGCCCCCAATACACCAAATAGGTTGTTCTTCTTTGCCCATTTGATCCCAACGCGCTCGTACACCCATCGCATCGGCGGGAGCATTTTCGAACAGCGAGTTTGTCCAAGGCACGAGGTAAGGATTATATGGATAGGTCGATGTATAAACAGTATTACACCCAGTGGCCGCAACAATCCCCCATTGATCGCCATGCATAGCACCTGTAGCCGCGCACATCATTCGCAACGCAGTACCTTCACCACAACCCGCACACGACCCCGCTCCACCAACATAGATATGTGTTTCTTCTTTGAGCATCATATCAATCAACAATTTATCGTTGATATAAGTATCATCTGAAGGCCCAAATTCTTTGAAAAAACGGTGGCTCTTGCGAATATCATCCATCGTCTTTTCAGATTTTGGAATCATCTCTAATGCCAAGTCATCGCATACCGTGACACATTCAGCACAACCTTTACACTTACTAGGGTCAATCAGAATTGCAAAACGGCCGCCTTCATTGCCCTTTTTCTGAGGAGAATCGTAGTACTTACGTGTCTTGGCCCACTGCTTAGAAAACATCTCGCGATCGGCTTCGTCCTCAATGCCTTCTAGCTTCGTTTTAAGATCCGATTCCGATAACACCTTCCCTAAGATTGCTGTGTCAGGACACTGCGTTACACAATCCATGCAGCCCGTACAATTTTCGGTAATGTAGTCTGGTATTTCCGGTGCCACGTAGCTGAAGTCACGGAATGCGGCAGTACCTGCTGGGACTAGTGAACGTGCTACAGAAAGATCTGCATCAAGCGATTTTTCTGCTCCGCCAGATTCATAGGAGCGAATAATACGTTCGTTAAAATCTTCAACGTTGAGCACTGGTAGTTCAAGTTCCTGAGGTGCGGAATCAACCAGCGTGCCGTAGGAATTGTTGTTATGTGGATCACGATCGTTGGGTTCATTGATCGACGGTTTATCGACTGTAGCCATGTTTATCTTTCGCGCTACCGATATAAAACCGGCAGCCTTAAAAACCATGCCCTGCAAGTTTTTTGCCGGCAGAGCACTTAATTTATGATTGAATTAATTCTTCGGGCACCTGTTGCATTTCACTGTAACCACGTTTAACACACGTCAGGTTATCCTGCACAACTTGCTCTCCACGTTTGCCAAAATATTTACGCAACGCTTTTTCAACACCAGCGTATACTTCATCATCACTCATACCACTATCCGTGGCAAAAGGCGTTAGCTTTAGGAACGCACCTAACAGCACGATTCCTTGCATCCGCATTTCTAGGTCTGCGACCGAAGCAACCTCTCGGGCAATGTCCACCATGTCTGCAAAATATAAACGCAGTTTCTTTTCCTTAAAGACTTGTTTGAAGTCAGCAGGAATTCGCTTCCAAACATCAGCGGGGTCCGCGAAATTACTCTGCATAAAGACCGCTCCACCCTCGATCAACCCGTTTAGTGGATTGCCCGTAAGAATGGCGTTGGTGTCATTGAGCACAGCTAGGTTGACGTATTCCAATTCCGAGTGGGTATAAATATGAGATTCGGCAATCGTGAGATAATAGGTTGTAGGTAAGCCTTTCTTTTCCGATCCATATTTTGGATAGGCTTGAACGTCTTTACCAAACACTTGACCAGCAATCGTGGCAATCACCTTATTTGTCGTAACACTTCCAAAACCACCAACAGAATGACCTCGCATGGAAAATGCGCCCGCTGGACGCAAATCAGGGTCTTCTTTAGCCGCAAGTGCTGTGGCATGTTTAATGCCAACACAGAAGAAGTCCTGCCCATCATTAATCATATTGTCGAAAATCGCGCTAATGTCACCAGGCCGAACATCACGACTTCCCAGCCCAGCAGCCCCATGATAAATGCGCGGCATACTATCAATTTTGGCACAGCCATTTTGGCCGTTCATTGCGTCACAAAATGCCGCTTTGATTTCTCGCGTTAGGTGATTACCGGTTGTCGAAAGTGGATCGTCCATTCTCTCAATAACGGTAATCGCTTTACAATCCTTTAACGCATCAACTATTTGTGGTGCTGGAAAAGGACGGAAGCAATAAATATTCAAACAGCCAGCTTTAATGCCGAGCTCTTCACGCAAATAATCAACCGTTATCTGCGCTGTTTCCATGTATGACCCGATGCCAACAAGAACATATTCGGCATCTTCGCAGCGGTAAGGCTCGATTAAATCGTAGCGACGTCCAGTCTGACGATAGAATTCTTGGAAGGCTTCTTCGATTGCGGGTTCCACTTGATCGTAATACCAGCGCTGGGCAATCTTGCCCTTCATATAGGAATCTTGGTTTTGAACCACGCCAGACATTAATGGGTTTTCCGTTCCCATAATATTCATAATTTTATCTTCTGGCTTGCCGACAAAATCCTTCATGAATTCCTTGTCCAGTAATCGCACCGTTTCAACCGTATGGGTTGTCAAAAATCCATCTTGTACGTTCAGAAATGGTGTACTGCTTGCTTCGGCAGCCCGCCGAGAGATCAAGCATAAGTCTTGAGCTTCTTGAGCATTTCGGCCAAACAGTATCCCCCAACCACAATCGGCAACACTCATTACATCATCATGACCGGCATGGACGTTAAGGCTTTGGCTAGTTAACGCTCGAGAACCAATGTTAAACACAGCTGGTAAGCGTTTACCCGAGATGGTGTAAAGCACTTCTTTCATCAGAACCAACCCTTGGCCTGAAGTAAAGTTGGTGACACGGCCACCCGCTAAGGCAAAGCCTTCACAAAACGTGGCTGCCGAATGTTCGCTTTCCGGTTCAACAAAAACGAGTTCGTCACCCCATAGGTTAGGAACTCCATTTTGGCGGGCGGCGTTAAATCCGGCACCCATGGTTGTCGAACTTGTAATGGGATATGCACCACTGCCTTGACTGATATTAGTTTCCACCCAAACCACCGCTTCTGCACCATCACAAGTGGTCGGCGTACCGGGGTATTGGTACGTTGGTTCTTCGACAACAGGTGCATCGGTTGTTTTATCAATTGAATCAATAGACATTCGCCTTGATCACTCCTACTTCTGTGTTATTTGGCTGCGCTTGAGAAACGGCTTTTTGCCCGCAGATTAGCTGGGTTTTTATAACTTCTTGACCTTATAATACCTATGCGCAATGTTATCAGACGCCTATATATGTGTCAAACCCTGTTAAATTGCTGCAAATATATACATATACACCTATCGGTCATATTGGGGATTAACATCCACAGTATGACCGCCCGATTCTCTCGTTAAGGGCCATAATCTTCCAATTCGGTAACTTCCCACCAGCACCAATCGACGTATACTATTGCTATTAAAGGTAAAGCAACATCTAGCTATAGGCTGGCTTAAGTGCGAACACTTGATTACATACTTGAAAAACGGGCCATTACTATTGTCCAACTAGCTGAATTGTCGTCGTTGGACAAAGGGCGTGTAGAAGCGATCACCGTTGGGCGCTGGACCGCATCACCGCGCGAACGGCAGCAAATTGCTGCGGCGTTGGATTTGACTATGCAAGATATTTTTTGGGGGCATTATATGGAACCCCGCGTACAGGAGTATCGCCGAGTTGGATTCGAAAGGGACTTTCAATGAGCACAAAAACTGTTACCACATTGTGCCACGAAAAACAACTTTCGCTGAAACAATTGGTTGAGAAGACCGGCGTTGACGAACACCGCATCGTTGCCATTTTAATGGGACGATGGACACCGTCACCAAGCGATCGTGATAAAATTGCGGAAGCACTCGGCGTTGCGCGAGATGACATTACTTGGGGCCACCAGACACCGATCCAACACATCTACGGCATCGGCCCCGGTTAAACGCTGGGCGCCTGTATATACCGGCAGCACTAATCGCCACAGCCTATGTCATCACCATAGGCTTGCAAAATCAACATCTGCTCTTTCCGTTCATGGCTACGTAGCTGAGCATGAAATCCATCAAACTCGCGGACCACTCTACGGAAGCCTTGTTTGAGGCGTTGGCGTTCATTAAGGGTCCAAGCGAAATCAACTAAGGCAGCAATCCGCTCGGCCAATTCGATATGTTCCAACCGCAATTGATCAGCGCGATCGCTCAATCGTGGCGCAATATCTATCGGTCCATCAAGATAACCAAACGCCTCTTCCAGAGAAAAATGAGTCGCTAGCTGGTCACGGAGTCGCGTTAGGCGAATGCAAAAACAGGTGCAGCTCTCCTCGTCCTCCAGTCGCTGTGTACAGGCCAGCGAAATAGCTTCAAGTAGATTCCACAATGCCTGATTCAACTGCTTGATTTCTTCTAAAAATGCAGAGTTAACCGTTACAGTGCGAGTTTGAATTAACATCATTCTTGACCTCCATGAAAAATATCTTTTCGACGTCTAGTCACCGTGATTCCATTGTTAACCAGCCAAAATTTTAGATCGGCATATATCTTGAGTGGACGGTTAACTAAGTAAGCAATGCAAGTACGGGAACCGCGCGGATCTTAGCTAATTAATGTTGCAACGCTATTGAACCATAAAAGAGAGCCGTACTAGATGCAGCTCAATACAAGCCCAATGCTTCTTCCACGCTGTAAATGCGGTGAATACCGTTGGAAGCGAAAATCTATTGTGGAAGATTGCTGTGGTTGCCCACTTAATCACTTACTGCAACCATCCTAAAGTTTTAAGAGATCGGTTTCAAGAAAAAAATGGTGCGGCCATCAAAATAGATAAGTTACTCTGAGGCCTTAACCATCGGCAGAGTCATTTTTCCGCGTCCTCAACGCCACTATCACACCCGTTAACACTATAAATGCCGTGGCAATGCTCAATCCGATAAAAAACGGGTCGCGAAGCAAGTCGTCTGATTCAACATTAAACAAAAAATAATCGGCTGCTCGATAAGCAATAAAGCCGCTCGATAACACAAAAACTAGGGGCAATACTGGAAACCAGGGGGTGCGATATTTATCTTGGGGCACTAGTCCCTGATACCGAAACACCAGCATTGCGATCCCCAGTAGCACAAAGAAGCTCCACATAAAGGGCGAGACATAAAGCACGAGCCTTTTGAATCCGTTGGTGTGCCAACCAAATCCAATGACCATTGCTAGCGTAACAATAGATTGCACCACCAATGACCGAGCGGGAACTTGCAGTCGCGAATTCCATTTCCCGAGCCACGCAAAGGCGGACACTTGGTTGCCTAGTGCATGATAAATTCTCGCGCTGGTAAACATCATCCCATTCACCGCTCCTAACGCCGTAATGCAAATTAACAGTGCCATAATCTTTTCGGCACCGGAGCCCATCGTCACTTTCAACATATCAGATGCTGGCGTATCCGATGCTGCCAAGCCCGCGTGCCCGAGTGCCATTAACATCGCAATGTTAATTAGTAAATAAATGACCGAAACCGTACAAACACCCAGTACTAAAGCTCGTAGAATATTCTTCGCTGGATTTTTTATTTCTGTCGCGACAAATGACATATCATTCCACCCGCCATAAGTAAACATGACGAGCACCATGGCTAACAAGAACCCATCGAATGACTGCCCTTGCAGGGGCGCAGTCGCCTCAACTGTGGACGGAACTATGACATCCGGTGACAGCCCAATCGCAATCAGGGATCCGCCGACGAGAATTAACAAAGCCAACACCTTGAAAACCGTAAGCGCATTTTGTGTCAGCTTACCCGCTCGCAAACCAAATAGATTGACGGTTAACAATATCGCCGTTGCCAATACTGCATAGAACATTTTGCCCATCAGGGAATCGGGCGACGCTGGAAAAAGCGGAAACAGTTTGTCGGCATAATTGCCAAACAGCATCGCCATCGGACCTGTGCTACCAGGGCGGATTATCCAGAACTCGATCCAAGCGAAAAAACTTCCCGTTTCTTTTCCGTAGGCTTTGACCAAATATGCATACTCACCACCATCTTGGGTAACGGTCATTGCAAGTTCAACGTAGCACAATGCTCCCACAAGTGCCAAACATCCACCTAGCACCCAGAACCCCAATATCCATTGAACCGAACCGGCAGATTCTGCGACCATCGGCGTGGTTTGATAGATACCGGCCCCAATAATAATGCCAACAATAATACAGGCACCATCAAATGCGGATAGCGTGCGTTGGGGGGATTGCTTATTACCTGACACGAAGGAAAAACCTCTGACGGAGTTGGGACAGCAATTGCGGCGGAATTATCTAAACCGTTCGCCTCAGTAAAATCGGGCGGTTACTGCAATGCCATGTGTACGTTATCAACCCAATTACCCTCGGCATCAAACGGCAATTCGTGTAGGTCACTAATAATTTCTAAATCATCCCGACTTTGGACTTGATCCCAATATGCTTCACTGCAAATAAACTCGGCTACATCGAGTGTATTACGAATCCAAACAAATCGGATATTCTCTGGCGGGGTCAATCCACAGGACTGCAACACGACATCTACAATTTCTCGATCGGTTTCATAATCCAAAGGCGCCATCGCTGCGGTCACATGTCCGCCTGTAATGCAATTAATTCTGGTGATCTCTTTATCCACTTCGCGAGTAACCCGCGACCGACAAAACTCCGACATCCCCAAGCCTGTCGCGTTCCCATGGGTTGCTGCCGTCAAACCACGCACAGCCACAAATCGCACTCGCGGCGTCTCTCCCTCGCTCGCTTTATGATCATTGTATTTTCTTCCAATGGTATTGGTATCCATGCCAGATCCACTGACGTCTTTGCCAATTTGGTCAATCGCCAGTAAATCCACATCTTCAAACGGAATGGTTGGCATCATCCGTTTCGCTTCAACCAACAATTCCTTTTCTCGATCTTCTAACTCATGCGGCTGCACGGCCGCAACTTTCCCTGTTTTATCTAATTGGTTTTCAACGAGCGCCACGCCCGCAATCACTCCACATTTATCTAACACCTCTTTAGCCACGCTGCGAACGATTTGGGCAAAGCTAAAGTCCATGATGGCTCGATGATATATTTTTGCGCCGTTGTGTTTTCCAAGACCGATCAACATCATCTTCATCAAGCCGCTTTCGATTTCTCCCACAAAGTGTGTGTGAGGTTTGACTCGGTTACAAACCACAACATGATCCGCTTCCCAAGCATGCTTATCAAAATGCACCGGGAACCCTTCAGCCGCTTCACAGACAACAACCGTTTCCATCGAAGCGCGAATTGGACAACCCATCATTTCTTCGGTAATCCCATAGCCCGCTAGAATTTCCCGTTGGCCCTCAGCGGTTCCGCCTCCATGACTGCCCATCGCGGGAACCACAAAAGGTTCAGCGCCTAATGCCTGCAAATGTTTTACAATCGCCCCAATCGCAATATCGATGTTGGCAATGCCACGGCTGCCGGCCGAAATCGCGACCGTATCCCCCGCTTTTATCTTCTCTCCTAAGTCCAGCGCCGCCAAACTCGAATCAACAGCAGCTGCCACATCATCCACTTGTTCAACATCAAACAATTGGCGAACTTTAAATACTCGTGGGTAAACTGACATGCAGGCGACCTTTGTGCTGTTAATTGTGCCGGAATTTATCTCCATATTTTAACACGGATGTTAAAATCCCGCAGCAGTTTGCTCCATCAACATGCGCGCGAATTTACTCGCGATGCCGCATGAACTGCAGCACATTGACTTTAATATCATTCCACGCCAGCAGAGTGTACAAGGCTGCGCCCGCGACGATTCCGACGAGCAACCGCAGAATCAAGTGCCATTCATATTGCACTAGCTGGTTACGAATAAACCAGACTGCCACACCCATCAACGACGCACGGGCTAGCAATCGGACAAACTGGAACAACAACGCGCGAGAACTCAACTGCACAGATCGAAAACATACCACAATATAGGGCACGCTCACGAGCAACAACACAGCGGAGTAACTCATAGCGATCGCAACTGCCAGCGCCTCCTCGTGGGATACTTTAAATTGCTCCGCATACTGAGTGGCTATAAAATAACCGCAACCATAAGCCTGAGCTTGTAACAACAGTAACACCAATGACATGCCGAGTAGCCGACGGACCTGACCTCGGCCCACTAGCAAACTACCTGAGATGTTGATCATGCCGTGCACACATATCGCTGGCGCCAATGCAATTAACATACCCACAGCAGGTTTCCATTTGTCGCCGCCAAGTAGTTGCACGACCTCGGGTGCCATCACAAACAAACCAACTCCCGCTGGAATAAGCAAGGTCGCGGTGAACAGGTAAAACCCCCGAGAGATGGCAGCGTAATCTCGAAGCCGGTCATTACTGCGCGACAAGCTAGGCAACATCACACTCGTCACCGGGTCCGTTACTAAATACACCGGCTTCATCATCAAGTGATACATCGAGGTATACATACCGACAAATCGCTGGCCCGAACGTGTTGAGCCGATCATCGCAGCCAATAAGACCTTATCGAGATTCTGGCCCACATAGAAAACCAAACTGCTCGTAGAATAAAATCCCCCAAAGCTTAGTAGTCCTTTGACATCGCTAAACCGCATCCGCCCAGGTTTCCATTTTGCCGTTATCCATAAACCGATTGTGTTCACCAACAACTCAACGTATTCCATGACCAACAAAGCCACGATCCCATATTTCGCAATCTGTTTCTGCTCCTGTAGTTCATAGCCCACGAAAACAGCAAGCGTCACAGCAAGTGCCTGGCCGACTAGCTTGATCGTAGCAATTCGGCCAATTCTCATTTCTCGCTGTAACAACGTCTGATGCGTCAATCCAGTAGCTTCTATAAAGCTCGTTGCCGCAAACGCCCAACAAATCCAAACCAATTCCGGCACATCATAAAGCTTGGCAAACAAATGCCCCGCAATCCCTGTGGCTAAGCTAGCGAGAACGCCCAGCAGCAACGTGGCCCAAAAAAGCGCTGTTTTTTGGTTCGCCGATAGGTGTTTTTTTTGGACAGCGGCAACGGATACTCCCAGCGTCGCAGCCATCCGTGGCAACATCATCAGGGGAAACACCATGCCTAACAAACCAAAGGGGCCGGCATCTAACAGGCGAAATAAGATTATTGCACCTATGACAGTAATCGCTTGCCGCAGCACCTGTAATATCAGTACTTTGCGGGTCTCCGTGCCCGCAATCGCCAACGCTTGTCCCGCTTTTGGCGTCTCTTGCGGCCGTGGTTGTTTCGCATTACCCATGAATCACTGGCTCTCTAGATTTGCAAATTAACCAACTCGCTACCGCTACACAATATTTTTAACCGAAGAGCCCATACCAAAAAATGCAACGCAGCGCACTAACACCATCCATCCACCCAATCTTTTTGCCTTCGGCGTATGAACGTCGCATATAAGTAATCGGCCGTTCATAAAATCGTGTCCCATTTTTCTTTGCGCGGCGCGACAACTTCGCCGTCATCTCGATCTCAATGCCAAACCGATTTTCCCTAAGCCCCGCTGCGATCTCCTGAATCAATGGCCTGCGAAAAACTTTGTAGCATGTTTCCACGTCTGTGAACCGCAGTCGCGTGACTCGATTACAAAGCCAAGTAATAAAGCCATTGACCGCTTTGTGCCAAATCGGCGAATCCGCTTCTTCACTGATTTTGAACCGACTGCCATACACAACATCTGCACGGTCCTCAACAATCGGTTGCAACAAGTAACGGTATTCATCTGGGTCATATTCCAAGTCCGCGTCCTGAATAATAATCACGTCCCCAGTGGCATGTTCAAAACCTGTTTTCAGTGCGGCGCCTTTGCCTTTGTTACCCTCGTGGTACATAACTTGTAAATCGTCATCCGCTTGCATCGACTCTAAAAGATCCCGCGTGCCATCGGTGCTGCCGTCATCGACTAACACAATTTCCAATGGCAGCCGAGTGCCGCGAACTCGCTGCACCACGGACTCCAACGTCTTGGCTTCATTAAAGACCGGGATGATTACGGACAATTTGAAACCTTCAGGTAGCACGTAAATTCCACCGCGCTCGCATAGCTCCGTGCCGAGCTCGGAAACGAGAGTGCTGTAGCTAGAGGAAATTGGATCAGCGCTTTGGCTATCCGCTTGAACCGCTGTAATTGCACTGCGGACCTGTTCTCTTTCTGCGGGTGAAAGTTGGTCACTTTGAAAAGATGGGCGCATAGATTTTATTGATTGAGTAAAAGAAAACTAAGAAGTAATTTGGGGTGATGTGCTGGCGAGGCATAGACAAGGTTATCAAAGAACGGCCTATAGTTGCCATACGAATTTTCGGATTTGATGTCAACCATCTTCCGAAAAACTCCTCAATAAATCGCGTAAAAAGAAAGATGCTAAAATGTTGCACCGCTCGCTTGACTTTTTTTTGCAATCATGGAGAATGTGTCCTGTTGTCCGATGGAAATGATTTTGTTCACGGAATTCTTGACGCAACAACCGATTTAGTTGGTGACCGTTGATAGAGCTTTTCAACCAAACGGATCACCAGCAACAACGGGTTTTTCTTTGAAATATGTGTTACTTTTTTGCGCTACCGGTACGTACCCACCGCTCACTAAATACGCCTTTCCAAGAAAAATTCCGGCAACATAATTAAAGAAGCCTTGGGGGGCGACGACTGATCGGAGCGACAGTCGGCGATCTCAACTTCGTGGCCCGGAGGTCCTCCCCAATGTTTTTTTAATGGCCTTGCCGCGCAGGGATTGTGCGGGTCAGCCAACGGCGGAGAGACAAAAACTTGGATTGAGTCTTCCGCCATTTTTTATGGAGCACGTGATAAGTTCATCAAAAACCGCTCATAATCGGTTAAAATGGTCTAATTCTTTCGTTATCCGCGTCTGTACGTCCATTAAACACTCTTGCTTTGGCCCATCCATTATGGCTACTTGCCTCATTTCACTCGGTGCGAACATCGGACATCGAGAGCAGGCCATCGAGCAAGCAATTTCAGCAATCCAAGAATGCACCGCTGTGTCAACTTGTCATTGCAGTTCTTTTTTTGAAACGATCGCTGCCGGAGGCCCACCCGATCAGCCAAGGTTTATCAATGCCGTCGCTCGATTGGAGACAAGCCTCAAACCGACGGAAGTCCTAAAAAAACTTTTCCAAATAGAAAAACAACTCGGGCGAACACGCCAACAAATCTGGGAATCCCGCGTCCTTGATCTGGATCTCTTGCTCTACGATCACAAAATCCAAAGCGACACCGATTTAATTTTGCCGCACCCGCGAATGATTCTCCGAAGATTTGTGCTCGAACCCGCCTGTGAACTTGCCGCGGAACTAACACACCCTCAAACAAAATGGTCGCTACAACAACACCTCGATCACTTGAACCGCTCCGCCAAATATATTTGTGTCGCGGGGGCAACCACCGTGCAACGCCTGGCCGCCCTCGAGCAACTCCAATGCGACACCGACAAACAGCCGTATTCTATTTTGCCAAATTCCCCTGACAGGGAAAAACTCGAGGACCAGCAAGCCGCAATCAAAACGGCGCTCGCCACAACAGCAAACATGGTCGTTGCCGATTTTTGTCCGCGAGAAATTCTTTCGTCTGCGCCGCAACAACTTGCCCGTATTGAACAATTAGAACAAGTTGTCGGTGTACCAAGGTTGATTGTTTTATTAGATAATCCAAAGGACCCAACATCCCATACGTTACTCAATGCCATGATGCCAACAGGCACCGTAGTACCATGGCTGGTTGTGCCAAGCGATGATCAACAGCAAATCGTTCGTGAACTCCAAGCCGCTGTAGTTGCTGCTGCCTAGTTCCAGCCCCTAATATTATCTTCCAATCCAAATCGATTTAGTTTCCGACTCGCCGGCCCCATCATGTCCAACTCACCTGAACTGATCACCGACCTGACACAACTCGCGCAGTGGGTTCAAACACAATCCGACAATGGCTTAAGCGTTGGCTTAGTGCCAACAATGGGTGCTTTGCACGCTGGGCATTTGAGTCTCGTAAAGTCTGCAGCACAAGAGACCGATTCGGTACTCGTCACCATTTTTGTGAACCCAACTCAGTTCGCACCCGATGAAGATCTGCAGCAATATCCACGTGACCTCGAAGGTGACCTACAGCTGCTGGGGTCCGTCGCCACGGTAACCGTTTTTGCGCCAGCGGTGGCAGATATGTACCCCACCGAAAACTCGGCGGCTACGGATATTGAATCCAACAAACTTGATAATGTCGCCACACGCTGGGAAGGTGAACGACGCCCTGGGCATTTTCTGGGGGTAACCACCATCGTCCACAAACTCTTTACGCTCACTAAAGCTCAGGTCGCGTTTTTCGGACGAAAAGATTACCAACAGTTGCGGGTAATCGAACGACTTACCGAAGAACATCATCACAACATCAAAATCGTCGGCTGCCCTATCATGCGAGAAGAGGATGGGCTGGCGATGAGTAGTCGCAATGCCTACTTAACGCCAACTCAACGCACGCAAGCAACGGCGATATATAAAGGATTACAGGCTGCCAGCAGTATGGCCAATAGCAAAGAAATGGCCGCTGCGGAATTGCAAGAAGTTGTTAGAAAACAACTTGGTACTGCGGAAATTAACCGAATTGATTATGTTGCTGTCGTGCATCCTAAGTCACTTGAACCATTAGAACTCTTAGACCGTACTGAGCAAATCAAACAGCTCAAGTTAGGAGCGATTATTCTCGTGGCGGTGTTCGTAGGAAACACTAGGTTGATCGACAATATTTATATTCCACCAATTAATTCTTAGTCTACTTATATAACCAATGCAGCAAACGCTTTTTACAATACCGCACGAACTTGGAGTGCTGCCCGTTTTTGGCTGGGGGTGGATTCTACTTCTTTGGGGAATCTACGGTGGCGTTTGGTTAACGCGCTATTACACAACAGCCAAGAATCCGGATGCGGCTCATCCCTTCATTCCGATCGTTGCTGTGGCAGCATTAATCGCTTTTGTATTACCCTTCGTCGAGCCGACCGATACCGAGGGCATGGCGACAGGGCTACAAATTCGCGGTTATGGTGTATTCGTTTTACTAGGTGTCCTTAGTGGCTTAGGCTTGCTGGCCATCCTCGCACGGCGGCAAAGACTTCCCGAAGATTTTGCCATGTCGCTTATGCTCTATCTGTTTATTCCGGGGCTGTTAGGAGGTCGTACTTGGTATGTCATCCAAAAGTGGGCCGACTTCGCGAAATTCGACTTACAAGGCAACGTTGTTTGGAATATAACGTTGCCGCGCATCGTAAAATTCACCGAAGGCGGACTAGTGGTGTATGGCGCCCTGATCGGTTCGATGCTCGGTTGCCTGTTTTATATTTCGCTGCGAAAAC
>LWDU01033143.1_pt1 | contig 18934 bp, 26 predicted proteins | sample 727161 | NCBI WGS metagenome assembly LWDU01 (sample SAMN04566230, study PRJNA314399) | hydrothermal vent metagenome | isolation source: deep sea hydrothermal plume seawater | place: Mexico: Gulf of California, Guaymas Basin | collected 2004-07-11
TCAGCAAAAAGGTTCAATGCAGAAATATCAGATAAAATACCAATTCCGCCAACCGAAGCTGAGCCTCCATTTGCAGGCAAAAAGGATGTCCATAATGGGGAAAGAGGGCCTATTAACATACCAGCAAACAGGTATCCTATAATCAATGGCTGCCGAATTTTAAAAAATGCAAGTGTTACTATTGCTGCTATAATCATTATTATTGCTAGATCAGTTACAAAAGTTTCGTGTGGTAGCTGTAGTGGGTTAACCTTTTCAATAAAAGTAGATATGTTTTCACTGAAAGAAGATTGAACGTTATCTTGAGACTGAATTTGTAAGAAAAAATCCTTCATCTTTTCATTAAACATCTGTTCTTAAAAAAAGATCGCTAGCAGACACTTTCAATCTAAATCGGTATATCTTTATTTTCTGTATACTGTAATACAAACGGGATGATGATCAGAGTGACTGATTTTATGAGGAAATAAGCTCTGGGGTATCTGACCAATCTATGGTAATTTTACAATGACCTTTATTATTAATAGTACCGTACCATACCGTAATATATGATACAATGTGAATACTGTACAAAGAATTTTGTAGAAAGTATGAATGGTTTGATTGAAAAAACATTCCACATACTGTTACATGAACCTAGGATTGTCAATCAGTGAAATCCAATTCTTTTATTTTATTTTAGCGAACTTTTTAACAATGCCAAAATATCTAGGCAGTTGTGACCATAAAATCAAAGGCTGTTAAAAGTACAAACAAGACACCGAATATTCCATCATTATTAAAAAAGGTTGCAGATGTTTCAGATTCTACCAAATCACTATCAAAGGAAATTAAGACGATGTCCAAAATCTTTGCAGATAATCAAAGGGTTCTTGTTTCAATGAAAAATATGATTGATACTCTAAGCACTACAATAGAACATGTCCAAAAGCAAGAAAAAAAGATCAATGTTATTGAAGGCGATACTGAAAGACTATTCGTGGGACTTGAACAAGTAAGAAGCCAGTCAAATATTATTCCAAAGATCAACGCACAAACAAGCAAATTGCAGGAACGTGTGGAGAAGATGTCTCAGATTCATGAAAATGAGCCTAAATCAAGTGAATTAATGCAAAAAATATCTGACTCTTTTGATTCGATAAAAAATAACTCTAAAATGATAATGAATATCGCTGATAGGGTTGAAAATGTAAAGGAAGATTTAGGTCGTGTATCATCAAAAGGAGATTCAGAAAATGTTATTGGAAATCTGGAAAATATAAAATCTGAGTTTATTACACTAAGAGATTATGTTGGAGAAAATGCTGATGAGTTAGAAGGAAAAATTTCAGGTTTGGCAGAGATATTAAATAGAACAAATGCATCTTCTGCTGAATTTCATAAAAAGTCAGATTCAATAATTCAGGAATTACAAAAAATTAGAAATATTACTAGCAAAGAATCAAGCACAACAACAAATGATGTCATTGGATTGTTGAAATTGTCAGAATATCAGTCAAATATACGCATGCAGGCTGAGTCAAAATATGGATCTATAAAGGAAATTGAAAAAATGGCAGAACAGACAGCAGAAATTGTAAATCTTTTTGATAAGCTGACAATTGAATCAGAAAAGAAAATACCATTACCACATGAGGTAAGGCAATGGGCTGTAAGTACAATTTTGAACTGTGCAGATAGGTGGGAAATCAAGTTCGCTGATATGTTCAATAGATTGTTAGAATTATTGGGCAGAGATTTATTGAAAGAATCAATAAGACTGCAGCAAGTTAGAGATATTTTTGGTATTAGAGCAGTTGATCAAATCAGAAGCGAATTAGGATTATCCTAGACACCTTCTGCTTTATCGAAAGATTCCAAATTTTGTTTTTTCCTCTTAAGAATAACAAATATTCCAATTATTGCTACAATCCAAAAACAGGTAAAAATAATATTTGAAATGCTTGCATACATGTATGGAACTATATCCATAAGATTTTCCTGAAGTATTTCTGCTCTTAGACTTAGATCCATCATTCCAGTATGAAATGCTGAACTATCTCTTGGAACAGCAGAAATTTTTTCAGTGCTAGCAAGCATAACATTCAGATCAGTTTGTATTCTAGCAAAGTTTGTTGTATCAGTTGGAAATAGATAAACAGCATTTCCCTCTACTGGAAGATACTCCTTAATTGCATTGATATCAGCTAAGATAGTTTTTGGTTCAGAAGAAGCCATAATTCTATCAAGCAGTCCTATTGATAGATCAATGGGATAAACATCGTCTTGATAACCAACGTATCCTGCATATGCACCAAAGCATATTATTGCAATAATTCCTACCGTTGCAAGTTTAAAAGTAATACCAGCCATTTTTTCATCTTTTGTCTTTGTGTTGTCAATTCTTGAATTACCTCTTTTAAATCTTGTATGCGTGAAACTCATCAACGAAATATAGAAGAATCCTATCGTTTGTAACGCAATAATTGGAACCCAGATTGGGTTTGATGAGTAAATTGCAATAAAAATTCCAAATACACCATAAATCCCAAAGAAAAGTTCTAGTAATGTAGTTTGAGAAAATGGTAAATTGTAAGCCTTCGTTCTCCAGTCATCTGATTTTTTAATAATGCCATATTTTGGAGTACGTAGAAATTCATTTTTCTTTCCTATCATAGCATCGAACACTGCTACAGTATTGTTAACTGACATTCCTATAGAATAAATTATCAGGTACGGCATGGCCATAGCCTTTTCTTTCCAATTTTTATCATACATGTTATGAATTACATACAGGTATGCGCCTGGTCCCATGGCAAGATATGTTGCAAGAGTCACCACAGGTAAAAAACTAACAACATAAAGATTGACTTCTGCAGCTAGAAGAACTGGAAGGGCAAGAAACTGGATTAGCATTAATGGAAATACTATGTGACGAGTAAGCTGTACAAAAGCCTGAAGTTTTGCATCAAGTGTAATTTTTCGCTGAATTAGAATACCGCCAAGGAGTTTTATGGCACATTGTATTGAGCCTTTTGCCCATCTGAACTGTTGCCTTTTTGCACCATTCATCTGTACAGGAAGTTCTGCATCAACAACTATGTCAGGTATGAAAAGGCATTTCCAACCTTTCATTTGTGCCCTGTAGCTCAGATCCAAGTCTTCCACAAGTGTTGCTGTATGCCATCCTCCAGCGTCATCTATACAATCTTTCCTCCAAATTCCAGCAGTTCCGTTGAAGTTCATAAATAGACGTGAATTACTTTTTGCTCTTTGCTCAACCAAAAAATGAAAATCTAGACTTAGAGCCTGTGCTTGTGTAAGAGCAGAATAATTTTCGTTTACATGACCCCACTTGCACTGGATAAATCCAATGTTTGGTTTAGCAAAATAAGATATTGCTCTTTTTAGAAACCATTTGGGTGGAATGAAATCAGCGTATGGCATACTTGAGTGCTCCAGCTTTGTATCCAGACCTAGTTCCACGTCTAATATGTGATATGTCAAATCCTTTGCTCTTGTAATTTTTTACAAGTGCTGCCACTTGTTCAGTTGTATTATCATCAGAATCATCTAGAACCATAATGCGCATCTTTTCCTTTGGATAGTCCTGTTCACAAACACAATCGATTAGACGGTTTGCAACATACTTTTCATTGTAAATGGGAAGATGAATGGTAATAGTTGGTTCCCCTATTTCCGCAACATCATGATTTTCCTCTCTTCGGCTTGAAAGAAATGCTAGGTAGTAAAAATTGCATGTATAACCGATTATTATAATTGCACATAAAATAAAAACAGAAAAAACAAAACTGATGAACGGATTTCCTTCCATTTTACAATAATATCAAATATTATACAATATTAACAGTTACGAAATTTTACTAATAATAGATATTATTGTGGGTAAATCTTGATTGCCTGTGGTGGGCAAACACTCTCACATGCTAAACAAAAGATACAGTCTGGTTCGTTAATTTGGAGCGGTTTTTTAGTAGATGCCACATTTCCGGAAAAATCAAAAAATTCGTAAACAGCCACAGGACACGCATCAATGCAAGCTCCGTCCCCAATACACATATCAAAATCAACAGAACAAAACTCTCCCCAAACACCCAGTACCGTGTTATCTGTTCCAACACGCCCCCAAGTCTTTAGGGTATTTCCTGTGCTGGTCTTAAATGGTGAAGACTCATCCATCTTATCTTTGTATTCTACATCAATAGGCCCTGGAACTGGTGCCTTGCCATCTCTCTGTATTACTTGCTTTTTACCTGCAACTTTTGGTTTTGGTGGTTCTAATACAGGTTTTGGTTTTGCATCAGGTACTATTTGTGCGAGTGGTGTTAGTTCCTCTAATTTTACCAATGATTCATCTTCAGAAATTTTTTCTGTTTTTATATAATATTCAACCAGCTTATCAGAGAGTATAGTGTTTCGAAGTATGGTGTCTATTACCATTTTTGCAAAATGATCTGCCTTTTTCCTATAATCTTTTACCCACTGGGGATCACCAAACTTTTCAATTGAAAATATTTGATAAATGATATCAACTACTTCGCCTGTTACAACTTCAACAGTAACGCTAAGATTAGCTTGTTCATAGCCGTCAGCATCAGGGTCAGGCATGTTTTCTTCAATCCATCTGTATGTTGCATAAATCCTGTCAGCATACATATCCATCTCAAATGTATCTTTCATTCCTTCAAAGACAGATTTTATCTCAGCAGGGTCATCAAGTTTGATGGGTATTCTGTATAATCCAAGCTTGTATCCGTGTAATGGATAAACTCCCCTTTTTGCAGTAGAAGACTGCATTGTATAAACACGGTCTTTAAGCAGTAATGACATAATCATAATACTCTCAAATTAGTTAAAAATCTTTGTTCGTAAATTCATGAGCTTTTCCCTCAAAAACTAAATTTTTAAGAAGCTTTTGCAAACGAGATCGGCTTGAAAATTAACAAAGTTGCAATCACAAGTAAATTTGGTTCTAAAGAATCTGAGAAAGCAGCTAATGGTGTTGTAAAAAAATTGCTGAAATTAAAATCTCAAGTTTACACTGTTGCTCCAATATCTGTACAGGGAGCAAAAAAGATTGATGCTTTAGAAGAATTGAAGAAGATAAAGTTGGATCTTGTAATAACATTAGGTGGAGATGGAACTACTCTTAGAACATTTAGAAATCTTGAAAATGAAACTCCAGTTCTAGCAATAAATGCTGGTGGCAATAGAGGAATTTTATCAGAAATAAGTTTAGATGAATTTGATAAAGCTATACAATGTATAAAGAAAAATAAGATTTGGCTTGACAAAAGAACACGTGTTGTAGCCTCTTGTAATGGTAAACAATTTCAACCTGCATTGAATGAGATATATGTTAATAGAAAGAATTTAACAAAAACTGCTGATTTTGAAATAAAGTTTCAGAACGATACTGTTAGACAAAGAATGGATGGCGTTATAATTTCAACACCCAGTGGTTCAACTGGTCATTCTTTATCAATTGGTGGGCCTGTACTTCACGAAAGTCTAGATGTACTCATAATAACGCCAGTTGGTCCAGTCCATAGATTACCATCAATTGTAGTTCCTGACGAAAAGATAGAGATTAAGTGCTCACATGACTGTAACATTGTAATGGATGCCCAGGTAATCAAGTCGTCAGTTTTTGAAGATGTTATAACCATTAAAAAATTTAAGAAACAAGCTGTGTTTGTCAGACTGAAAAAGAAGGGTCTAAGACAGATGGGCAAACTTGGCTTTTAGGGTTCTAGACTCTAGCGCATTTTATGCTGGTATTCCATTCAGTTCAAGCGAACCGAGTGTAACCACATCTTATGTGTATAATGAAATTAAACACATCAAAAAAGATCATGACGCAGTTCAGATTTTAATTGAAACAAGACGCTTAAAAATTTCTGATCCCGAACACAAATTTATAATTACAGTTAACAATGCTGCAAAAAAATCAGGTGATTTGCCTAATCTTTCACAAGAGGATGTATCGATTATTGCCTTGAGCCTTCAGCTCAATGCAGAATTAATCACTGATGACTTTGCAGTTTCTAACGTTGCAAAAAATCTTAACATAAAAGTTATTCCTGTAATGACTAGTGGTATAAAAAAAATTATAACATGGGTATATTATTGCCCAGGCTGTAAAACAGATTTTTCTGAAACCACGAATTGCCCAAATTGTGGAAATAGACTAAAAAGGAAACCTGGAAAAATTAATCAAGCGTCGTGAAGTGTCTTTTGACTGTTTTTTTTCAAATGTTTACTTTGCATCTGTAACATCTTCTTAATTTTTTTTGCACGTGTTTCGCCCAGACCACTAATTTTTGAAAGCTCTGTGGTTGACGAACTGAATGCTTTGAGTGGTGTTCCAAATTTTTCTAACATGCGTATTGCAGTTTTTTCTCCTACACCTGGCAAACTACATAAAACAGAAAGTTGTTGTTTCTGCAAGTCGTTCGATTTTTTAATTTTTTTGATAAATGGTCCCTTTGTCGCATTTTTTCTTGAACACATTGACGCCAATAGTTTAGCTGTATGATATGCATTTGGTGTAGGAATAATTGGAATTTTAAAATCAATAACGATAGATGAGATTGCTCCATAAAACACAAGCCAATTTTCTGTTAGTTTCTCAATTTCATCCAAATTACCTTCAATTAGCAAAATGGGAAACTGGTAATTGTCCTTAAGACGATTACATTGATCAAATAGACGCCCATCAAACACTGATGAAATTAAATCAGAAATAGTTTTTCTCTCAACTACAGTTTCCGGTGCAACAATATAATCACCTATGGGCAGTGTTTTTACTTCTACATTAATGCCTACAGCTTTAAGAAGATCTGGTATGCGACTTTTTTTCTCTCTTTCATCAACAACTAAACGCAGTTCATTTAGATTCACATGATCACTGTTTTTTGTAAATATTTTATTTGCGGGATTCGTCATGTTGTGGTTGCTGAGTGCCTGCAACAGACTGATTTTTGATCATTTCTTGAATTTTAGTCTCCCCTTCTTTTAGTGTAATTTTTAACCTCTCTTCTTGTTTTGTTAAAAGTGAAGCTTTAGTTTTTGCTAATTCTTTTTTTTCATCAAGTTCTTCGATAAGATCTTTTTTGTTTGATTTTATCAATATGGTCCCAGCATGTTTGAAAACCATATCATCATCATTTACCTTTTGCAATTCTTCAAGTGCTTTTTCCGTTTCAAGTTTGTCAAATTCTAACTGTTGTTTCTGTGCAAGAATTGATTGAAGGTTTTGTTGCGTTTGCTGAAGTTTTGCTAATTGTTCCTGTACCAAAGGAGGAATTTGTTGATTTGATGACATGTTATGTTTTTAGATTCTATTTTGTTATATATTTACTGCTTTTATTGAATCAAAACTTGCCTGAATGAGACGTATGGAAGAATTTAGATTTGCACGCAAATGTGGTAACTGGTTTGATTCAACAAGTATTGTAATTTTGTCTTTATAGAATATCTCTGTTTTAGTTGGATTTTCGGGATAGAATTTGTTATCTGTGGAAATTGATTCATAAATTGCTTTTGTTTTTTCTTTTGCATCTATCTCTATTTTGGCATTAAAGCTTAATGTCATAAGCCCTGCCCGCTATCTTAAAACCACATTTTTTACAAGCCCATATTCCAATGACTTGCCTGCCAAATTGAAAAGAACCGCATTCAGGACATTTTCTTTTTGCCTTCATAACATGATGAACTATTGAGTATCTTTTTCTGAGTTTTATGCCATATCTTGCGCCAAGACCTTTCAGCGACGTTCTCTTTTTTGCCATCTTACTGACTTGTTTGGTTTGCTGTTTGTTTTATAATCTCTCTGATTTCTGGTCCAGTTGAAATGGATAATTCAGAGCATTTGATAAGTTGATCCAGGGAAAATCCTGAACTTCCGCCTTTTTGAAGTGCAACAATATTTCCGTCAGAATTTGTTGTGATTGTGATTCGTGCGTCTAAACATTCCCATTCGTCAAGATTCGGATCAACAATGATGTATTCGCCTATTCGTCCCATTGTAACCGATACTGGAATAGTAGTGATTGGCGTGTCAGATTCTTCACCATCAACTAAAACTGGTTTATCATCTTTCATTTCCCATTTTGGCATTTTGGATGTCAGCACTGCAGCCGTTGAAGCGTATGAACATGCATCAAACAAATTGCCATCATGGTCAGTAACTACATTATCAGCAAATAATCCAATGACAGATTTATCTTTCACTAAAACCATCTGGGATAAATCAATCATCCCACTTTCACGTATTCCTCTATCAACTACTCTAGCTATTTCAATTACATATGGTTGAGGTGGACCAGTTTCTACACTTGGATGTGCTAATGGGAGAATCTCTGCAGTACAGATAAAAATTCCCTTCTCACCCATATCAGGAAAAGGTCTGTCAGGTTGAATTTTAACCCCAGCAACAACTTCAGTGTCACCTAGTCTAACTCGCGCAGAACCATTAGCATGTGGTATAACACCAACATCAATAGATAATGGTCTATGCTCATCTAATGCACGACCATCTATCCTTTTTCCCTCTTGGAGTAAATCAAGAATTTTAGTTCTTTTTAGCTTGTCTAAAATTGAAATAACGGTCATTATGTTTGATCTCCAGTAGAGAAATATTTTTCGCGCAACGCTTGTTTCTGAATTTCGTATACTTGTTTACTACCTTCTATGCCTAGTTCAACACATTTTTTGAATTCTTCAGGAGTAAGAACACCATCTAATTGTAACAGAGTGACTTTACCCAGATTTGGCATATATCCTACTGGCATATCAGCTTGGCCTGCTTGGTCTTCTTCATTATTAACATCGATGATTAAAGTATCTGCAACTTTACCTGCAGCACATGCGCACACCATGTCTCTCATTGGAATTCCAGCATCAGCTAATGCGACAGAAGCTGCATCTAGTGCAGCACATCTTGTTCCACCATCTGCCTGCAATATTTCCAGAAACACATCAATTACGGTTCTGGGAAATTTTTCAAGAATTACGGCTGGTTCCAATGCTTCTTTAACAACTTTGCTTATCTCTATTTCACGTCGTGATGGTGCAGGATTTTTTCTTTCACCAACAGAAAATGGTTCCATGTGATATCTTACACGTAAAATTCCAGTATCTGGATTTGATAGATGTTTAGGATGAACATCTCTTGGACCAAAAACGCCGGCAAGAATTTTATTTCCACCAAATTCAATGTATGCAGAACCATCGGCATTTTTCAACACTCCGGCTTTTATGGTGACCTTTCTGGTCTCGTTTATTTTTCGTCCATCACAACGAATGCCATTTTCATCTAATAATACTAAATCGCTTTCTCTTCCACCCATTTTTATACACCTTTATTTTCTAACATTTTTTTCACTTTATCAGTCAAATCAACAAGATGAGCCTGTTCTTCAACCATCCGAATTGCTGCAATTGCCTTTAATAATCCATCTGATTCTTCACAGTCAACTATAACCAGACCGTTTTGGCCTACAGTAATAGTTGCATTAGTTGCTCCCTCTATGGTTTGTATCATAGAACCATGTTTTCCAATCAGGCGAGGAATTTTTGTAGGAGAAATCTTGACTAGTTCGCCAGAATCAATCTTTCCCAAGTTTTCACCCATGATAGATATTAACGGTTCACGCATTCTATCAGAATTAGCAATTCTTGCGTATACAAGGTCGCCTTTGTCAAGTCGTGCTTTCATTTCTTTCATTGTGGGGTATGAGCCTCTTCCAAATACATCCTGCCCCAAAAGCATTCCTTGATAGCATGAATTCATATCTGCAAACCAAGAACTGCCAGAAACAAGACTAATTGTGCATAATACCAAGTCATCAATTTTTGGTAAATAGACTCCAGCTAATGGTATCACTCTAACGGAATCACTAGAAACATCAGATAGCCCCATACAAGTAGCCATAATTCGTTTCCCGTCTAATACTACATTTCCTTCTAGCCTAAGTGGTGCAGTAGTTATAACATCACCAGGAATAACATATCGCTTTTTAGTTCCTAAATTTTTCAATTATTTTCATCCAAGATATTTTGAATTTTTTCTTCAACATTGGTATCATCTAACATTGAATCCATAATTTTAACGGCTTCAATGGCTTTTTTTAAACTTGTAGAGTTATCACATTTTAAAACAACTAGACCGTTTTGGCCTACAGTAATGGTTGCATTGGTTGCTGCCTCTATGGTTTGTATCATAGAGCCATCTTTTCCAATGAGACGAGGAATTTTTGTAGGAGAAATCTTGACTAGTTCGCCAGAATCAATCTTTCCCAAGTTTTCACCATTGATTGTCATTAACGGATCTCTTCCTGGGTTGACATTAACAATCCTTCCTACAATAAGGTCACCTGTTTTTAGTTTTGAGGAAAGTTCATCCTTAGAAGGTGAATAATCTTTTCCAAATATATCAAATGCTGGGAGAATAGAAACACAGAAAGAATTAATGTTAACTTCCCATGAAAATGATGTATGTGATGTAATTTTGCCAATAACAAGATCATCAGGTTTTGGAGTATAGAAGCCCGTCAAAGGGATAACATTAACCGCATTATCTTCTATCTCGTAAAAACCAACGGCAGTTGCTGTTACTCTATCATCATCAAGTACTACATTTTGTTCTGGTCTATAAGTTCCGGTAACTATTACATCACCAGGTAGAACAAATCTGTCCTGAGATTGACTCATTTAATAACCTCAACAAATGCGGTGCCCTTTGTTATTGCACCTAATCTATCAATCACATTCGGTCTTGCTGCAGCTGGTATTTCTAGTATTGCTTTTAATGAACCATTTGGTTGCCAATCTTCCTTTTTCAAAACTCCTGTAGATTTTAAAACAGAATAGGAATGTGCCACATATTGAGCAGGAACTGAAATTTCCAACAAAAGATTTTCTGATTTTAATGGAATGATGGAACGCAAAGTTTCAACAATATCTTTAACCTGCTCTTCTACGCTTTTGAATGGATCAATGTTTACTGAAGCATCCTTCATAGCTTGTTCAATTCTTAGTGGTGGATGCGGTAAATGAGAACGTGGGTCAACAAATGTTTTTGCAATAAATGTAATTATCTGTTTACGCTTTTCTGCAGTCATCTTACGTCGCTGATCAGTAGTTAGATTTAGTACGCCTTTCTGGAATATTTTTTCAGCAATGACTAAAACATCCTCTGTTTTGAATGCCTTTTTCAATTTTTCAGATGATGCTCTAGTACCTTTACTCGAATCTGAATAAATTTCGTCAGATACTAAAATAGAACTAATATCCTTTATTTTTCCAAGTTTATAATCAAGAGCAGGATCAGGTTTGACCAATATTTCAAATTTATCGCCCTCAAAACTGTATTTTACTATAGTGAATTTATCCACCATGGTTGTTACAATATATGGAATTATATTTATCTATAAGAGACTAGCTAGATTTTTATTTGGATTTTTCAATTTTTGAATAAGATTTGTCTACTATTCAGGTTCTCACAAGTGATGAAAAAAAAATATCTATTAAGCTTAAGGGCGTGACGCTGCAATATGCCAACGCCTTAAGAAGAATTTGCCTTAATGGAGTTCCGATTTATGCTATTGATACGGTCGACATGATAGAAAACTCGTCTGTTTTGGCGGATGAGGGAATAACACATAGACTAGGTCTAATTCCTCTTAAAACTGATCTTTCTAGATCTGATGAGTCTGATTCCAGAATAATGCTGACTCTTGATTCTGGTGATGACACAGAAACTGGTAGAATAGTTACATCAGCAGAACTCTCATCTGATGATACAGTGGTTAAGCCAAGCTCTGACCAGATACCAATTATACATTTAGCCCCAGGTCAAAAACTCAAGTTTGAGGCATATGCAAGATTAGGCAGGGGTACAGAACATGCAAAATGGAATTCATCTAACATTGCTGTATTATTGGATACCAAAAAAGAAGACGAGCATATTTTGACTGTGGAAACAACTGGTGCTCTTAAACCTAGGGAAATTATTCTTGGCGGCATAAGCGAACTTGCTAAAAGATTAGAAGAATTCAAAGAAATTCTTGCAAACTTCAAAGAATAATATCATACTATTATATTTGGGTTTTAAGGCTGATTAGTCCGATGGTCAATCAATTAGTTTTGCTGATGGCAAAAGAACTTAAAAAAGCCTCAAAAAAGAATGAAGCGCCTATTTGGGCAAGACTGGCAGATCTTGCTATAAAGCCATCATCCGCAAGACATGTTGTAAATTTAACAAAAATAGATAAGATAACAAAAGATAATGATGCTCTATTTGTTCCGGGTAAGGTGCTTGGAACAGGAAATATGACACACAAGATTACATTATGCTCATTTTCAATCTCTACAGTTGCAGCAAAAAAAATAATCCAAGCTGGCGGAAGTGTATTGAGATTCACTGATATGATAGAAAAATTCCCAACAGGGAAAGGTGTTACAATAATTGGCTAATCAAAAAGAAAAACCGGCAAAGCCAACAGCAAAGCCAACAGCAAAGCCAACAGCAAAGCCAACAGCAAAGCCAACAGCAAAGCCAACAGCAAAGCCAACAGCAGCAAAGCCAATTGATAAATCTAGCAGACCCATTGTAGTGGACGGAACAAACCTTATTGCAGGAAGACTTTGTTCAAATGTTGCAAAATTATTACTTCAAGGAAATCGAGTATCAATAATAAACTCTGAAGAAATTATGATTAGTGGGAAAAAGAAAAGCATATTTGGTGAATACAAAGATTTTCTTAAGATTGCCAGTATTTTACACCCAAAACATGGTCCATTTCATCCTCGTAAACCGGATACAATAATTACTAGAATGGTAAGGGGTATGCTACCAAGGGATAAACCATCAGGAATGAAGGCATTCAAAAGACTTAGAGCATATATTGGAACTCCTAAAGAATTAAAATCATTAGATAAGATTCAGTTTGAAAAAGCAATTATAAAAAAATCAAGCTCATCATATACAAGAATGTCTGAACTGGCTAAAAATGTTGGATGGAATGAATGACAAAAACTGAAATTTATTTTGCAACCAGAAAGACTGCCAGTGCACATGTCTATATTACTAAGGGTGATGGAAAAGTTAGAATTAATAATGTTCCACTAGAAATGATTCAACGCGAAATTGCCCGTGAAGTAATGTTGATTCCTCTTGAAATTTCTGGAGATTTGAGAAACAAAATTAACATTTCAGTGAAAGTTAGAGGAGGTGGGTTTATGGGTCAAGCATATGTTACAGCTACTGGAATAACACGAGCACTGATAGGATGGACCAAAAATAAAAAGGAGCCTAAAGATCATCCATTTACAAAAAATCAAAGAAATGATCTTAAACAGAAGATCGAAGTGGTTGACAAATATCTCATAAGTGGAGATGCCCGTAGAAAGGAACCAAAGAAATTTGGCGGACCTGGTGCACGAAGAAGAAAACAAAAATCATATCGTTAGAATACAATGACTGTAATTTTGATTACGGCTTGTATTTGAAAAGACCGCCAGCCTTAATGATTTCACTAATAAGATCTGGGAATGGCTTCATAGAATAAGTTTCATTCTTTGTGAGATTTTTAATCTCGTTTTTACTTGTGTCAATATCTAGTTCGTCTTTTTCTGAAATACTAGCATATGTCTTTTCATCAATTTCAATAGGCAATAAATAAGCACCATCGACAGAATTTCTATAAAAAATTCTTGCAAACGACAAAGCCAAAACTGCCTGTATTCCACAAGCGCTTATTGCAATAGGAGCATGTTCACGTGAGGAACCACAGCCAAAGTTCTTACCTGTCACAATTATGTTGGCTTCTTTTGCCTTGGAATGGAAATTTGGATCCATTCCTTCCATTGCATGTTCCCCAAGTTCTGCATGATCATGTAATTTCAAATACTCACCAGGTAAAATTACATCAGTATCTATATTGTCTTGATCATATTTGATTACTTTTCCTTTCATCATAAATCCCTTGGATCAGTCAATTTTCCTGTAACGGCTGAAGCAGCCGCAACTAATGGTGATGTAAGATACGTCTTAGAATCGACATGTCCCATCCTTCCAGGAAAATTACGGTTAGTAGTACTAACACACACCTCATCTTTGGCCAAAACACCCATGTGAGCACCACAGCATGCCCCACATGTTGGAGCACCAATAACTGCCCCAGCATCCAAGAAAATTTTATCTAATCCATTTTCAGATGCTTTTTTGTAAATAGATATTGCAGCAGGAACAACTTCAGTTCTAACTTTCACCTTTCTTCCCTTGAGAATTCTTGCTACAGCTACTAGATCTTCATATTTTGCTCCAGTACACGAGCCAATGTATGACTTGTCAATCTCTATACCAGTCGTCTCTTGCACAACAGAAACATTTTGTGGAGAAAATGGTTTTGCAACTAATGGTTCAAGTTCTGATAAATCATATTCGTATGTTTTTGCATATTGAGCATCTTCATCATCATACACCGCGTCATATTCTGTAACACCTCGTTCCGCTAAATAGTCAAAAACTTTCTGATCTGGTTCAATTATTCCATTTTTTGCACCAGCTTCAGTAGTCATATTTGTTAGGGTCAATCGTGATTCTACAGACATGTCAGAAATCCCGTCTCCACCAAACTGCATCGCACATCCGGCACCGCCTTCAGTAGTTATATCACCTATAATTTTCAAGATCAAATCCTTTGCCATAGTATGTTCTGGAAGTTTACCATTAATTTTGAAATACAAAGTTTCTGGAACTTTGAACCAAAGATTGCCATTTAATAGTACATAAGCCACATCTGTATGACCCAATCCACATGCAAAAGCACCTAAAGCACCAGTAGTATTTGTATGAGAATCGCCTCCAATGTATAGCTCACCTGGTGATACAAGACCTTCCTCATGGGATAGTGTGTGACATATTCCGTATTGACCTAAACCATACTTGAAGTGTTTTTTTATTCCAAACTTACTTGTGAACTTGGAAAGTTTAGATATGTTTTCTGCAGATATTTTGTCAGCTGAAGGCACAAAATGATCCTCAGCAACCCATACCATAGAAGGGTCAAAAAGCTTGTCTACCTTAACCACGCCGTCTTTTTCCAATTTTTCAAATGTCTTAATTACTCCCGGACCGGAAACATCATGCAACATTACCTTATCTACATTTGCAAACACTACATCGCCTGGTTCAAGCTTATCTTTGCCTGATGCCCTGGCTAATATTTTTTCTGTAATATTCATATTCGAAATCGCTCCCTCTATAGATTAAAACCTTTTCAGAATAATAAAAAGGGAGTAAATTAAATATTCATTGTGTCTTTAGAGGTTTTTCCGGTAAAAGCAACGAGAAAACAAGGAAAATTCGATCTTTATAATGAAATTAAAAAACTAGTTGAGGAAAACAGTGTTCCGATTAGGCATGGAGATGTTTTAGTAATTTCAAGCAAATATGTTTCTAATTCACAAGGTAGGATATTAGATCATGATTCTATTAAACCATCACAAAAAGCAAGCGAGTTATCCAAAAAATTTGCAATAAATGATAAACTGAGCGAAGTGATAATTCGGGAATCAGATATTATCTTTGGTGGAGTTTCTGGATTTGTTATTACGTCATCAGATAATATTATGGCGCCAAATGCTGGTATTGACAAATCAAATTCTCAAGGCAAGTTGATTTTGTATCCTTATGATCCTTATCTGGTCGCAGAACAGATTAAAAGAAAATTCTTTTTAGATTATGACATTCATGTTGGCATCATAATAGTTGACAGCAGACTAATGCCAGCAAGAGTAGGCACAATAGGTGTAGCAATAGCTTGCTCAGGAATCGAGCCTGTCTTGGATCGACGTGCTACAACTGATCTTGACGGTAATGTACTAAAAGTAACATTTCAAGCTACTGCAGACAATTTAGCATCAATCGCTAACCACAAAATGGGAGAGGGAGATGAAACAATGCCATTAGCAATTATTAGAAATTCAGATGCAAAAATAACTGACAGGAAGATAAACCCTAAAGAGATGGCAATTTCACATGATGAGTGCCTATATGTGAGAGGCTTGAAGAACTAAGGTGATTTTTCTAATATTTAATATTTTAGAAATATTTGGTTTTAAATATAGGATTTTTTGAGTATAATTAATGGCTGAATACTTGACAAAATATCCAAAGACCATTTCATTTCTCGATGGTTTAAAAAAAGTAGTTAACGTAGATAGCAGTTCTAGTGTTGAACAGTTACATATTGTAGTAAAAAAAAATGCTCAGGAACTTATCAATATATTCAAGCAGGAAGGATTTACCCGTGTTAAATTTGAGCACAAACAGCCAGACCAGATAGGTAATGGTCTATCTTTGAAATTGAAAAAACCATGGGAAATACATGTAAGATTTTCTGATATGAAGAAAGGATTGATTGCAATTCATGCAGAAGTAGAAATATCAAGAGATTATCTTCAACATTTGTTTGGTCAGCGTACTCCTATAGTTTATGAGATTGAAAACATGTTAAAAAAATACGAAATTGAGTATAAAATCTGGAATAATAAAATAAAAAAATATGTTCATACTATATTTGATAATTATAAGATCAAATTAGTAACTCCAAATATTCCAGTATTTGCCTGGAAGCCAATGCTATTTGTAATCGGTACAGTAGGCGCCATGTATCTTTGGAAATATCTAGATACAGTTTACTAGTCTAAAATTTCCATCGTCTTTTAACCTTTAATTACAAATTTCTTTTTTTTATATCATTGGTTGATAAATCATTACAAACCAACTTACGATATTATGGAATTTCTCCGTGGGAAATAGAGGTACTGTATGGAATACTTAATGACAAATTTATGGTAGTCCAAGAAGAAACCGAACAAACTGACCCAAATTTTGTTAGCGTAATAATTATTACCATACCAGTACAATTCAGTGAAGAATTTTTCAAGTGGTTTGAATTCAAAAGATGGGAAAAAATAAAATCAATAATTAAGGAAATGAAAAGACGCCGTGGTAGTGGAAATGCAATTAAAATTGAAATTATATTTACAGGTAAACCTAATGTTCAATTTGCAATAGATTCGCACGAGAAACACTTCTTTAATAATGCAGTAGAAAAAATCGACTATGTTGTAGAATTACTTCAATACCATCTAAGCGAGAACGACATTCCAGAGAATCCATCTGATTTAATTTACAAATTTGATGCAGACCCAGGTAGATGGAAATTGAATATGATAGCAGCTAATGGCAAAAAATTTGTCTCTACTGAAAAGGCTGGAAGATTTTTACTTGATGTCTTTTTCTAAAGGCTCGACCAACGAATGAAGTTCTTTGTATTTTGTATCTAAAAATTCTAATGCCTCAGTTAGTTTTTTTGTCTTACCATATTTGTACCTGACCATTTCACGATGATGCCAAAAGTTTTTGCCTTCCTCCACTGAGATTGTTGTAAAATAATCTGCTCCCTTAATCTCATCAGGTATATTCATACTATATGGGAATAAAAAATCAGCAATAAACCATTCATCACCATCAGGATAATCTGCCCCTGTTTCAATATCAAAAAAAATATGAAGCAAGTTGGATTGCATAAGCCCATCACCTGAAATTGTAGGATGTTTTATGTTTGATTTTTTAAAATCAAGTTTCACAAGTTCTTCTTCAAAAAAACTTTTAATGATAGATTTACGAAAAATTTTGTTAGCTTCGATGATATTCAATGGTGATGTTACATTATGATTAGCGTGCTAATAACTGATATGGCATTTATTAAATAAAAATGAATTATACTTTTAAAGAATCTAAAAGTTTTGAAATATCAGTAGAAGGTATCCCGTTCTTTGAAATTCTCTGCTTTGCAGCAGGGTTCTCAAGATAGTTAGGAATTTTGTCCGTAATTCTTTTTGTATATGGCGTGATTAATTCATTCTTGTAGAAAATTCCAGTCGGTATTTTGTCACCCCATTCAAGTGATTTTACCAATGCCTGACTTAGTTTTTCGTTGAGCTCATCAATAGTGCTAAAATGTACTACTGGATCATAATCAGTATCTGCAAGGTTGTAAATTCTAGGTGTTGGTTTTTTTGTTTCTTCATTAATTTGATCAAACCCAGCAAACCAGTCTCTTGTATAAAGATCATTATACGTAGGACATGGTTGTAAAACATCAATAAATGAAAGGCCCTTATGATTAACTGCAGATGTAATGATATCTTTTAGCTGTCTAACATCATATGAATAACTTCTAGCAATAAATGTAAAACCACTAGAAATTGCTAGGGCTATAGGATTCACATTATAATTTGGATTAGGATTTGCTAACGATTTAGTTTGTTCACCTAACTTTAGTGTAGGTGATGCTTGACCTTTTGTTAATCCGTATACAGCATTGTCAAATATGATATATGTCATATTCACATTTCGTCTACCTGCTGCAACAAAATGACCAGCCCCAATTCCCAGACCATCACCATCTCCACCAACAGCAACTATCGTCATTTCAGGATTTGCGATTTTTGCACCCTGAGCAAATGTCAAAACCCTACCATGTAGAGTATGAACACCGTAGGTATTGATGAAATGTGATGTCTTCCCAGAACAACCAATTCCAGAGAAAATAGCTGTTTTATGTTTAGGAATTTGCATTTCTGCCAATGACATTTGTATTGCATTAACTATTCCAAAGTCTCCACATCCTGGACACCAATCATTATGTACTCCAGTTTTATAATCTCCTAACTTAATCGCCATACAATAACACCTGTCTTTTTTCTGCTTTCTTTTCTAATATTTTTTTCAGAGAATCAAAAATTTCTATACAGGTCATTGGTCTTCCTGTATATTTCAAAACATAGTAGTCTGGATCCTTTAACAAATTTTTTCTGATCAATGAGCCAAGCTGAGCAGTCATATTTGCTTCAA
>LWDU01032547.1_pt2 | contig 18926 bp, 18 predicted proteins | sample 727161 | NCBI WGS metagenome assembly LWDU01 (sample SAMN04566230, study PRJNA314399) | hydrothermal vent metagenome | isolation source: deep sea hydrothermal plume seawater | place: Mexico: Gulf of California, Guaymas Basin | collected 2004-07-11
CGTCGTGGAGTGCCGGGCGCGCGGCGAAAGCCCGCTGGCGCGCTGGCTCTCGCTGGTGCATCTGGGAGACACTGTCTCGGTGGAGCTGGCGCACCTCAACGGGGTCGAGCCGACGCCGGTGGCGGTGATTGAGGAACTGAAGCGGAGGCTGGAGGAATAATGGCCGAAGTAGAGCTCGCTCCATTGGGGCTAGTTCTAGTCACAGTCTGGCTCATGCTGCCTGCTTACCTTGCTAACACCATCGCTTCCATAGTTGGTGGTGGGCCACCTATAGATGATAGTCGCAACTGGAATGATGGACAACGCATCCTAGGTGACGGGAAAACCTGGCGTGGGCTCATTGGCGGTACGCTTGGAGGCCTGCTGGTGGGTCACCTGCAAATGACCGCAGGCGCGGACTTCTTCAGCGGCTATGTCTCGTGGGGTTCCTCACCCTATCTGATTTTTTTCCTGCTCGCTTTTGGCGCGCTAGCGGGAGACATGGCGGCGTCGTTCATTAAACGACGGCAGGGGTGGGAGCGCGGCACCAAGTCGCCTCTGCTGGACATGTATGATTTCGTAATCGGTGCGCTGGTCCTGACAGGGCTGTTCGGAGGGGGCTGGCTTAATCACTGGCTTTTCGGTGGCTGGATTTCCTATGGCTGGATGCCCCTCATCACCCTCCTCATCGCTACCCCCATTCTGCACCGCAGCGTCAATATCCTCGGCTACAAAATTGGCGTGAAACAGGTGCCGTGGTAGCGGCGCACCTATTCAGTCGGTGCGCCGCGCTGCCTTGAGCTTGGCACCGAGCTGGTGCAGCAGCTCCGCCTTCGCGCCGCCGTAGGCGAGCCGCAACCGACCCCCCCCAGAAGCCCAATGCCCGGGATGGCTCGCTTCTTCCGCCTTCGGCGCCAGCCCCATGCCTTTCGCGAGCGCCACCAGTTCTTCAGTCGTGGGCGACTTGACACACTCGGCGACCGGCAGGCGGCGGCCAGCGGAGCGCGCCAAACGGCTGTCGAAATATTCGGGGTAAATGACGAGCGGCCGCAGGTCGCCCATTTCAGTCAGTGATGAGGACTGCGTTGATGACGCCGTGCTGGCCCGGCCGCGAGGTGACGCGGGCGCGGCCCGCCTCGGTCTCGATGACCGCGCCGCGGGTAACTATATTCTGCCGCACATAGTGCGGGTTTGCCGAGTTCTCAACGACGTCCAGAATTTTCGACTGCGTGGTCTTGCCCTTGGCTGAGTCGGTGACTGTCGCGATTTCGTCGCGCAGCAGCCGCACCTTGCGGGTGCCACCGCGAGCGCGGGCGAATTTCTGTCTCCGCTCACCAACGCGAGTTAACTGCAACTCACGTCCGATTTCGGCGCGGCGCTTGCCTCGGTGGGCGTGGCGGCGGCCGCCGCTCGGCTTGCGTTTTGAACGTCCCTGCCAGAGTGCCATAGTAGGAATTCGCGCACGAGCGCCCCCTATTAAAAGTTCAACCCCCGGAAGCTTATAGTCCCATCCTCGGTGGCGCGGCGTGAAACGGGGAGTCCTCTTGCTGGCACTGCTGTTGCTGGCGCCATTCGCGAGCGCCTTCGGTGCGCCAGTCGAGCAGGATGTCGGCCGCACCATCACGACGTGGGACGTTGCCACCGAAACCGGCGTGACCGTAACCGGCGACGTGGGCGGCAACCTGCTGCTCTTCGCCCCGGGCGAAGCGGAGCCGGAGAGCGAGCAGCTTGACGAAAATCCCATCGATGACGTGGTCGTCTCGGCTGACGGCGAACGTTTCGTCGCAATTTCGGGCAAGTTCCTGACGCTCTACGGCCGGACGGGAGGGCCGCTTTCGCACCACGACTTCGCGGGCGAAATTCCATTGGCGGTCGCCATTTCGCCCTCCGGCGATTACTACGCCGCCGCTTACGACAGCGGCAATGTCCGGCTCTGGTGGTTCCTGAACAAGGACGACGTCCGGCTGAAATGGGAATTCCCGGGCAGCGAATTCGACTACTCGGACGAGCAGCGTGACGAGGTGCGGCGCGGCCTCAACGCGACTTCGCTGCTGGAAATGAGCAGCGACTACATCGCCATGGCTGGCAAGGGTAAACTCTACGTGGTGCTGCGCAACGACGGTAGCCTGAAACAGGCCTACCCGCTCGACGGCGCTGCACACCAGCTCGAAATCTCCGACGATGGCGGCACCCTCTGCCTCGCGACGCAAGGGTCGCTCTCGACCTACCTTTTCAACGGCGGCAGCGAGCGCAGCTGGCGCTTCGAATCCCCCGAGCAGGACTCGGTCCACGCCATCGGGCTAGCGCCTGACGGTGGCCTGCTGGCGGTTCTGCACGGCAGCTCGTCACAGGTGGTGACCGGGTTTGCCCCCGGCTCAAGCGAGCCGGCGTGGGAGTTCGAGCTGGAGGCGAGCCTGATTGGGCCGGTGCTGGCTGTTTCCGACAGCCACGTCACGGTCGCCGGCTGGGGGCTGGGCGAGCCCGACCTGCTGCTGCTCTCGGCCGGCGGCAAGTTGCTCGCCAGCACCGCCAGCTATACCGGCGCGAACAGCGTACAATTCGGCGGCGGGCGCATCGTCACCAATAGCGGCGACACGCTCGCCAGCTACGCACTACCGGTCGCCGAAGGCGATAGCGGCGGCTTCGAGCTGCCGGTCGACGCGCGCACGCTCGGCCTCGCAGTCGCAGCGCTGCTGCTGCTGGCGGGGGCGGTCGGCGCGATATTCTACCTGGCGGCGGCGACCTGCCGCCGCCACCCATCACACCCCCGTCAAGCGGTACACCGCTAAAGGTCAAACCGATCGGGGCGGCCGGGACGGTAACCATCGCCTGCCCCGGCTGTGGGGCACGAATGGAGGTGCCGAAACTGGGGCGAGCGCAGAAGGTCAAGTGCGGCGAGTGCGGGCTGGCCGGTACCGCCGAGATATAGCAGGATAGACTTTAATAGCGGCGAAGCGGGTCGAAGTGTGTGTCGATAGAGACTCTGTCTGAGCGCGCCGACGAATTACGCGAGAAAGGACTCTCGACTCGCGAAATCTGCCAGGAGCTGCACCTGTCGCGGGCGACGGTCGAATGGCTGCTCGCGAAGCAGGCGTCCAAGCCGGGGGAGCGGCCGCCGGCCGACGTCAAGGCGGGCTGGCGCACAATCGGCGTTTCCGGCTTCCGCATGCGGGCTGTTGCCGAAATCATGGCCGACATTATTCTCGAGGAGCAGGAGAAGCACGACTTCGATGTCGAGGTCGTCGCGGGGGTGATGGCCAACGGCGTCCCGCTCGGCACGCTCATCTCGGAGCTGCTGGAAGTTGACTTCGCCATGATACGGCCGTCGCGGGAGGATACCTCCATCGACTTCGCGTCCAACTTCGCCGGCCTCAAAGACAAGGCAGTGGTAATCATCGACGACGTCGTCAGCTCCGGCGCCACCTCGCGCGAGGTAATCGAGTTCGTCAAACAGGAAGGCGGCGAACCGATGCTGGTGATTGTAGTTATCAATAAGCGAGCCGAAAACGAACTGGACGGCGTGCCGCTGCGTGCGCTGGTCCGCGCGCGGCCCGTCGGCACCTGAATGCACTGGGCGGACGTCGCCGCCGCGCGGCTGCTCGAGCGCGGGAAGCACCATGTAATCTCGTCGGGAATCACGCCGTCGGGGCCAATCCACGTCGGCAGCATGCGCGAAATCCTGACGGCGGACGCGGTGGCGCGAGCGGTGCGCGACGCGGGCGGCGAGGCGGAGCTGGTCTACGTGGCGGACACAGCCGACCCGCTGCGTAAGGTTTACCCGTTCCTCAACGATAGCTACGCCGAATGGATCGGGCATCCGCTGGCGGAAATCCCCGCCCCGGAAGGGGGCGGCAGCTACGCCGACTACTTCCTGAAGCCGTTTTTCGAAGCGCTGCGAGCGGTAGGAGTCGCGCCACGGGTGGTCGACAACCACGCCGCCTACCGCGAAGGCCGATTCGCAGACTGCACCCGCGCCGCGGTCGAGAACGCGGCGCGGGCACGCGAAATCCTCGAGCGCGTCAGCGGGCGACAGCTGCCGCGCGACTGGTTCCCATGGACCTGCCGCGACAGCGACGGGCGGCTGGTCAACGGCCGCGTCACCGAATGCAAGTGGCCCATACTGGAGTTCGAGAACGCCGCGGGCGAGACGGTGCGCAACAACCTCGCGAAGGGCGAAGGGAAGCTGCCGTGGCGACTAGACTGGCCCGCCAAGTGGAGCTGGCTCGGCGTCACCTTCGAAGCGTTCGGCAAGGACCACGCCACCCGCGGCGGCAGTTTTGATACCGGTCGCGAGATAATCGAAGCCATCTACGGCGGCAGCGCCCCCGACCACCTCGTTTACGAGTGGATTCACCTCAAGGGCGCCGGAGCGATGCACTCCTCGACCGGCGTGGCCGTCTCTGCCGCCGAAATGCTGCGCATCGCCCCGCCCGAAGCGCTGCGCTGGCTGGTGCTGAAGCCACAGCCGCAGCGGCACATCGACTTCGATCCCGGGCTGGGGGTGCTGAACCTGGTCGACGACTACGACCGCGCCGGGCAGGCGCGCTTCGCCGGCGACACCAGCGACGACAAAAACGACTACACCCGCGCATGGGAGCTGTCGCAGGTCGCGGAGATTCCAGAAGCGCTACCGGCGGTGCCGTATCGCCACCTCGTGACCCTCGCCCAGTCGCGCCCCGGGCTTGACGGCATTGTCGAGACGTTGCAGCAAACGGGCGAACTGGGCGACGTCTCCGCCGCCGACCGCGACTGGCTGGCGCGACGGCTGAGTTGCCTTGAAAACTGGCTCGCCGGCCCGGCGCCCGACGCGGTGCGCTTCACGCTGCAGGAGCGGCCGCCGCAGCTCGAGTTCGACCGTGACGAGCGCGATGCGCTCGCCACGCTGGCGGGGCTGCTCGCGGAAGCGGAGTGGCAGCCGCAGCCGCTGCACGACCTATTCTACGCGGCGCAGGAAGCTAGCGGCCTCCCAGCGAAGGCGCTCTTCGAACTGGTTTACCGCGCGCTGCTCGGCCAGTCGCGCGGGCCGCGGCTGGGCTTCTTCCTCGCGACGCTCGACCGCGAGTGGGTCGTCGCGCGGCTGCGCAGCTATTCGTAACGACTGAAAGCAAAGCTGCCGAGCGCGACGCCCACCGCATCGGCCAGCCAGTCGCCCAGCTCTGCGCTGCGTCCCGGCACCAGCAACTGGTGCAGTTCGTCGAGCGCGCCGTAGCTGGTGCCAAGCGCGAGCACGAAGAACGCCGGCGCAACGACTGGCAGCGGGTTGTGGCGCGCGACCGCGTTCCGCAGCAGCGCACCGAGCAGCGCGAACTCCGCCAAGTGGTACAGCTTGTCGATCAGCGGCAGCCCGCTCGCGGACGCCGGGCCAGCGACTGCCGACTGGTGGCTTAACAGGGTAATCAGCGCCATCCAACCCAGCGCGAGCGCCCACGCTAGTCGCGGGGTCACAGCTTGCCTTCGCGCATGCGGCGCAAGTCGTCGAGGTCATCGCTGTCGAACTGGTTGGGCGGCTCGCCTGCCAGCTGTGTTCCCAGGTCGACCGATTCCACGGCCCAGTACATTACTGAGTCCTCGTTGCTCGAATGACCGGGATGGTCGGCGTCCTCATGGTCATGCGGCGACGTGTAGCCGATGTTGACCAGCGCGACGAGATGGCCGTATTCGTGGACCAGCACCGCCTTCTCGATATCCTGCGCCGAGACGAACAGGAACGCGGCGTCCTCGACCTGCTCCTTGAAGATGACGATGGATGAGCCGCGATAGGCGACCCCCAGCGCGTCAGGATTATCGGCGTATTCGCCGTTCAGGTAGAGCAGGTGGATAACGAACGTGCCGTCCCCCTTGTGGCGCGTCCGCTCGCGCTCCTCGAGCGCGACGACCTCATCGAGCGTGTAGGAGTCGTCGTCGCTGTCGAACGCGTGCTGCTGGATGGAGACCGTCGACTTCCCGGTCGTCTCCGAGATGCGCTGCTTCAACAGGTCGAGCGCACCGCTGTCGGGGGCGTTGCCCTCGACGTAGCTTATTTCGAGCAGCAGCTCGTCGTATGGGTCACCGCGCAGGATTTCGTAGCGGCACGCCCCCGTCGCGGGGTCGCAATCGAACGGCCCAAGCTGCGAGTCGTGCAGGCAGCCCGCCAGCGGCAGCAGCAGCGCCATCACCAGCGCCAGCTTCAGGTTCACGCGCCGCGAACGGCGGGGGATTTTAGCGCCTGCGGCGGCCCCCTCAACCTTCGCACAGGAATCGCAGGTATGTTTCGTAAACCCTCCGCACCGAGGCCAGCGAGACCCACTCCTCCGGCGCGTGCAGGTTGCCGCCTTCGGGGCCAAGGATGGCGGTCGGCGCGACGGTGGCGAGGAAGTTGAAATCGCCGACCGACGACGAATCGCCGGGCGGGTGACTGCTCAACACGAGCAGCCGCTCGACCGACGGCGCACGCTCGGTCACGTACGCTTCGGGCGGCGGCGTCGGCCGCTCAGCTTCCGCGACCGCCAGCCGCGGGTCGAGCTGCGCCAGCGCTTCGCGGGCGGCGTCGCGCGATTCGCCCGGCACAAGGTGGCGGTCGACGACGAGCTGCGCATCCTGTGGGTGGCTCAGTCCGCGCGCGCGCGACGCGAACTCCAGCACGACCTGGCTGCCTGCGACCGCCATCGTCTCGATTTCGAGAGCGATTTCGGCCATACGGGCCAGCGCGCTCTCCCCCTCACGCGTCGCGTGGCCGCCCTCAGTCTCGAGCTCCAGCCGGAACACCGCCCGGCCAGGCGCCGAGAGCACGACCCGCTCGCCACTCGGTTCGGGTACCATCACCAGCGCCGGCGCCAGCTTGCGTAGCCGCGGCAGCGCCGCGTTCACGCCGCGGCACCAGCCTTCCTCGTCGCAGGTCAGCAGCAGCGAGAGTGGCCGCCGGCCGCTCTCGCCAGCACAGGCGCGGAACGTTTCGACCGCAATCGCGAGCCCCGCCTGCATATCGGCTGCGCCGAGGCCGACAAGGTTACCATCCTCGCGGCGGGGTGCGTGCGGCGCCTCCCATCCGGGGGCAGGCGGCACCGTGTCGAGGTGCGCGCAGAGCAGGACCTGAGCGCCGTCGCCGGGGGCGTGGCACCAGAGGTTCACCGTGCCGTCGACGACCGGCTGTAGCTCCGGTTCCCAGTCGGAAAGGTAGTCGGCAAGGAACTTGGCTTTGGTAGTTTCGTCGCCCATTACCGACGGAATCGCGATGAGCTGTTCGAGCAGCCGTTCCAGTTCAGGCAAGGCTCACCTCGCCCGCGTGGAGCCGCTCGGTCCCGTCGGCGGTACGCACCTCCAACGCGCCGTCGTCGCCGACCGCGAGCGCAGTGCCGCGGCCGCCCTCCCACGCGACCGGCTGCCCCAGCAGCTGCTCGTGGACGCGATAGCGCGCCAGGAACTCCGGCGCCGGTAGCCGCACCAGCTCGCGCAGCCGCGCGATGATGGCGGTCGTGAGCGGCTCCAGCCGCGCCTGCCAGTTGGCGGCGGGTGGCAGGCTGCCGCCCGCCGCCTCGAGCGTCGTTGCGCCCTCTATCGGCGGCTCACCCGCAAGGTTGAGGCCAATGCCTGCCACTGCCAATTCGCCATCGATTTCGCACAGGATGCCACCCAGCTTGCCGCCCGCGCAGAGCAGGTCGTTGGGCCATTTCAACCCGATACGTACGGAGCAGTGTGGCTGCAATGCATCGCGCGCCGCGAGGCCGGCGCGAAGCGGCAGGAGCGAGTCGTTTTCCACGACGACCGACATGTAAAGTCCCCCGACAGGCGATTCCCAGCTGCGGCCGCGGCGACCGCGGCCCGCCGTCTGCTCGCGCGCAACCAGTGCGTCCCAGCGCGGCAGCCGCCGTGCAAACAGACAGCGGTTGGTCGAATCGACGCTCTCCAGCCAGTAAATCACATGAACGCCCCGAGGCTAGTCTGCTGGATTTCTTCGTTCTCCAGCGTGTCCTCGATGGACTGGAATATCAGCTCCAGCCGCTGCTTGAGGAACGGCCGCGCCTCGTAGCGCTGCGCCATTTCATGCGCCATGATACGGTACTTCGAGACCGAGGCGCGCGAAATGTTGAGCAGCAGCCCACCACCACACTTCGGGCATGTCTCGCGCAGCGGCGGCCGCCGGTACTTGGTAGTGCACTTCTTGCAGCGCACCCCCTGTGTCGCGAAGGCGCGCAGGTTGCCGATAAGGTCACGCATTAGGTGCTTCTCGATAGTCTGCTCGGCGACATACGTAGCGTCGGAAGCGCGGAGCCGCTGCGCCAGCTCGAGGGTCGCCTGCGACTTCTCTAGCATCGTCCCCAGCACGACGTAGCGTGATTCGTGCGGCCCGTCGTTCAGGTCGCTGGTGGAATGGGTGAAGCCGAACTCATGGTATTGGGCCGGAGTTTCCAACCGGTCGGAGACCATGTCGAGATGCTCGCCCAGCGTGGAGGGATGGTCGCCACGGGCAGCAGCCTGGTAGAATTCGAGCGGCAGCTGCGATTCGAGGTCGATGTTGTGCGCCTCATTATCAATCTCGGTCGGGTCAATGCGGGTGCTCAGCACGCGCGGAATATCCATCGTTCCCCCGCGCGTTGTCGGGAGGAAAAAATCAGAGTAGTTGAGCAGTCCATCGAGCAGCAGCATCACTGAATCCTCGTCGCCATCGCAGTTGCGCCGCTTGGCAGCGTGCATGAACGGGTGCGCATACTGCACCTTGGCGTGGGTGAAGCCGATAAGCCGCGCCAGCACCCCGGCCGAGGTGTGCGGGCTGAGGCAGATAAACAGCTGGCCGATAAGGTCCTCCGGCTGCGCCGCGTCCGGCAGTTTGTAAAAGCGGTCGCAGCCGTAGAGCTGCTTCAGCTCGTCATCGACGAAGCGGGCGACCCCCAGCAGCCAGTCGCTGGCTCGGCGCGAGATGATGAGGTCCTGCACTCGCATTTCGAGCAGCTGGGTGGTGTCGCGCAACTCCACGCCGTCGATATCCTGCGTGTACCCCAGTTCGCGCGCCTTCTCGACGCTGAGGCCGATTTCGACCGGACGGAAGTGGGTCAGCGGCAGGTTCATCATGTCGTAGCGCAGCGTCCCGTCCTTGAACACCCGCAGGTCGTAGCGCGCGCGCAGCAACCCCTTCTCCAGCGCCTCAGGGGTGCGACTGGCGGACATCATCGAGCGGACGCCCTTCACCGGCGGCAGCACGCCGATTCCAGCGTTGCGCTGCGCCGCCGCGACCTCGGCGCGCAGGTCCACCTCGCGCCGCTTCGCCTGCTCTTTCACCACCGTCCGCTGGCCGCAATGGTGGACCGCAACCGTCTCGGTACTGCACTTGCGGCAGTAGCGCAGCTCCGCCTCCAGCTCGACCCCCTTGCCGGGGCGGCCCAGCTGGCTCTGTGACGGCTGCGATTCCAGCGCCTTGTTGAGCATCCGCTGCGGGCCGCCCGCCGGTCCTACGGGGAAGAGCACGTGCGGCGGCGGCTTCATGCGGCGCACGTCCGCCTTCTCGGGGCGACCCATGCTGGCGCCAAGCCGCGTCGGGGCGCGGGCGCGGATTTCGACGCCGGCAGCGGCGGAGACCTGCGCCAGCACATCGTCGCCAGCGGAGGGGGGTGCGTCACCGAGGCAATGGAGCAGCGCGTTGGCCTCGGCGCCGACGCGCAACGCATCGCCAGTAGGCACGAACGGGACGCCCAGCGTCAGCAATAGTGGCTGCGCTGCCTCCGGGAAGAGGAAGTCGTCTCCGTCTTGGCTGCCGTCGGCTGTGAGCTGGCGCAGCTGCGCCAGCTCGTCAAGGCTGAGGTCGTGCCACAGGAAGGTGTGCACGGGGTGGAGCGGGACGCTGTGCTGCTGCGAAAGCGCGAGCGCCGCGGCGAAATCGGGTTCCCCATCCGGCGATTCACCGCCGGCTGCGCCCAATTCGGCTTCCCACCACTCGACGCACCAGCCGCCCGGCACCAGCGCGTGGTTGTTCTCGAGGAACTCCCCCGGCGGAATCAGCACCTCGCCCACGTCAATGATTTCGCGGATGTGGGGCGCGACCGTTTCCGCCGCGTCGCGGCTGGAAAGGCGGACGCAGCTGCCGTCGTCGAGCAGCACCAGCGGCCCCTCGATGGAGTCGCACGGCGTGACCGCCGCCGCCTTGCCGGGAAGCTGGATTTTGAGCTGGGTACCGATGGCCAGGAAGCTGTCAAGCGCGACCATCGTCGCCGGATTCAGCGCGACCGCCGCGAGGCCCGTAAGCCGCGTGCGACCGTAGCGCAGGCGGAAGCCACCCGGGCGGTCCGGGAACGCGAAAATCGGGCGGCCGACGAGAACGTCCTTGAGATACTTGTATTCGCCCGCGCCCGCTTGTTCCTGCTTCCGCTCGGCATACGAGCGCAGGAAATCCCAGCCGCCAATCTCGAGGCGCTCGACATGCTTGAGCACCTTGGCCGCCTTGAGGCAGAGCCCCTCGGCGATTACCAGCGCCGCGCCGCCGCGCAGTCGGTTGGTCTCGACGCGTGGCAGGTCGCGGTTGCCCGCTACCTCGAGGCGCTCAGTCGGCTCGCCGGTGATGCAGACCGGGCAGGCTCGCACAATTGCGTCAATCTCGTCGCCCGACGGGAGGTATTGCAGGTTGACCGCGCGCTTGTAGAGCGGGATTTCCTCCTTGTAGCGCTCAACCTCGGCCGGCGTGGGGATGTAGGCATCGAGCCCCAGCTCGCGCCGCACGACGTCCGCTATCAGTACCGAAAGCGCCTGCGCAGTGCCGCCGGCGGCGCGAATCGGGCCGGCGTAGTAGATGGCGGCGCAGCGGGTCGAGTTGTGGTTCTCCATCGTCGCGACGCGCACCACCCCCTCGGTCGGCGCGACCAGCACGCCTTCGGTGAGGATTGAGAGCGAGGTGCGCACCGCCTGCTCGAGCGCTTTCTCGACCCCCAGCTCGTCGCGCAGTTCGCCGGCGAGTTCGCGCGCGACCAGCAGCGCCGCAGTCTGCCGGTCGTGTTTCGCAATCACCTCGCGGATGCGCGGCGCGATGCCCTCCGGGCCGACCTGCGCCTCGACCCGCTCGGCGAGGTCGCGCGCCCGCGGGATTTCGGCCTCGTCCTCGAGGTCGTAGCCCGCCTTGCGGGCGCGCCCCACCAGCTCGTAGCACGCGTCAGCGCCCGCCTCCAGCGCTTCGAAGTAGGCCTCCATTTCCGGCGACGCGACGGCTGCCACACAGTCCCATCCCGCCGCGGCTTAAGCGCTATGCGTGCGCCGCCACGAAAGGCGAAAGTAGCGAAGTCGATGCCGGCCCCTGCCACCACGGTGGCGGGAGCAAACGATGGACGCAAAAACATACGCAGCAGCAGTGGCACTCATTATGGTGGGTGTCGGAGTCGGATACGTGTTGATGGGGCCCTTCCCGGAGACTACGGAGGCAATGAGTGATGATGGTGGCGGAGGCCAGTACGACCCGCCGCACAGTTCACAGGTGAGTTTCCTGAACTACAATAGCACGAGTGGTAAGCAGTATCTATCATTCTGGAAGGAAGGCAACAGAGTCACCAGCGATTGCATCTCCGAGAATAAGCACGTCATATTCTACGATTATGATATGAATGTAATCGCCGAGTATTCTATGGATGGTGGCGCCGAAGGAACCGTTGGTGGCAATTCAACGAACAAATGTACAAGTGGCGCTTACGCTTGGATTGACACGGAACTGCCCCAGGAACCAGTCCGGGTGGCCTTCAACTCGTACTACGGTATCAGGACCTTCTGAACGGGCCGGGCGGTAGCCGCCGCAGCCGCTGAAGGCGCTATCTCGTCCATCGTAGCGCCTGCAGGAATTCCAAGGGGGAGGGGTGTTTTCGTACGGTTCTGGCAAAATACTGGGCCAAAGTCGGTAAGGTCCCCAAATAATATTAAAAAAATATTATCCTATGCGCCATAGGAGTCAATCCAGATGGTGCGGTAGGCATCCGCGGCGCTGCGCACACCGAGGCGGTAGATGCCGTAGCCGCAGAAGGCGAAGAGCGCTCCGGCGACCAGCCCGAGGCCGTAGCGCGTCCCGTCGGGCAGGTCATACATCAGCATCACCGCTGCCGGGAGCAGCGCCAGCAGCGCCGACATGAACGCCGAGGCGCCGATGAGCATGAACTGCGTCAGCACGTCGGGGTTGCCGCGGTCGTGCTCGTCGAAACTGGCGAAAGCTGCGCCAGCCCACAAGCCGAGGCCGGCGTTGGCGAGCATCAGCGCAATAGCGATTTCGCCGAAGAAGAGCGTCACCTGCCACGGGAAGTGGGCCGCCAGCGGCAGCGGCAGCCAGACTAGCACGATGCCAGGCAGCGCCAGCAGCAGCAGCCCCAGCCCCTTGCCCTGCATCACCGTGCGCGAATCGACCGGTAGCCCCTTCAGCACCCACAGCCGGCGGCCCTCGATGCCGAGCAGCGCCGCGCCGACAAGGGTGCATTGCAGCAGCGCCGCCATGTAGAGCGCCAGCGCCAGCAGTCCCGGATAGTAGTGGTGCGGCGCGAGGTCGCCCACCTCCTCGCCGGGGATGCCGGTCTGGTAATACCAGAATAGCAGGATGGCCGAAATCGAGAGCGTCGAGAGCGTCGCTGTGAGGAAATCGCGCTCGCGGATGGCCGAAGTGATTTCCTTGCGCGCCACCGCGGCAACGCGCTGGCCCACCAGCCGCCGCAGCCAGCGCAGCTCCATCACGCGCCACTTGAGCGTCGTGCCGGTCGCTAGCCGCTGCGCCGCAACCGCGTCGAGGTATAGTCCCTCAGCAAGCCAGAGGTAGCCCAGCAGCAGCAGCAGCGCCGCGGCGGAGACCTGCTGCACCAGCGCCGGCGCCGCGTGCGCGTAGCTGGCGAGATACATCAGCAGCATCAGTAGCGGCGCCAGCGTCGCGAGGTAGCGCAGCTTGCGCGACATCGGCTGGAGGTTGCCGAGCACTGAAAAGAGGAAACCGCAGAGCGGCGCCAGCAGCGCGAACAGCGCCAGCAGCGTCCAGAACACTGTCGGAATCACGAGCGGAATACCGGCGCCCCAGCGCACCATCAGTGAGAGCGCAACTCCCAGCGCGACTAGCGCCGTCGCGCCGAGCGCGACGGCGCCAAACTGCCCCAGCATCACGCTGCGCGTCGCCACTGGCTGCGTCAGGTGCAGGTCCACCTCGCGGGCGCGCAGCGCGTGCCGCTGCGTTATCCCGGCCGACCGCAGCAGCAGGAGCACGAACAGCAGCAGGAGAATCGTGCCATACCCCTCGTCGGGAAACTGCTCGGGCCGCATCGCGACGAAGGCGATAATACGCACGCCCACCAGCACCATCAACAGCGCCAGCGTGCCCATCACGGCAGTCGCCAACGGACGGCGCCCCACCGAGCGCGCGAAGCGGCGCCAGCCACTGCGCAGCTCCGCCCGGCAGATTGCAGTGGCGCTCACCCGCCCATCCGGTCCAGTCGCCGCGTCTCGCGCGACGCACGCTGGTAAGCGCGGTAATGGTCGCGGCACAACTTCACGCGCCGCCCGCCCTCCAGCGCTAGCTCGGGTAGCGCCTCCGCCACGCGCGACCGCGGCTGCGAACGCTGCGGCGCTTTATCGCACCCCTCAACCGCGCAGCCGCCGCCGCTCGCGGCGGCGGCTGTGGGAGCGGAGGCAGATTCGGGGACTTCACGGTGGCGCATGGCACGGCAGCGAACAGGATAACTTAAAGCAGCCTCATCCCGAATCGAGGCCGCCCGCGTGCGCGTCGAGGTGCCCGCAGGCGGGGCAGAGGCCGTCCTCGAGCAACAGGGTATCGCACTCGGGGCACCAGCCGGGCGACCCCTCGGCCGTGGTCTCGACGACCCACTGCGCCGCGAGCAGGCAGCCGATAGCGCCGACAACCATCACCGCCTTGAGCGCCAGCTGCAGCCAGCCACCAGCCGGGAGCAGCAGCGCGTCGACGAACAGCAGCAGCCCGCAGGCGATAACCGAAAACGTCCACTTAGCGTGCGGGCCGGGGCGGTAGTGGTAGAGGTACGCGACCGCAATCACCAGCAGGATGAGCAGCTGGCTGTAGCAGACGAGCGCCTCGAACTCCACGGGGGGTCAGGGGCTGCTAATTTAATTCAGGTGGTCATCGGTCGACTGCGGATGAACTCACCCGAATTCGACGAGGTCTCCAACCTCCTCGTAGAGGCTCGGCCCGCTGCCCAAGTAGTAGACTGAACCCAGCCGGCTGCGGGAATCCTCAGGCTGCGGGTCCTCCATGGTGGCGCATTCACCCGTGCAGCCATCGGCGAAAGCGATGTAGACGCGCCCTTCCCGATCGATATGGAGGTCGTTGAAATCGAGCAGATTCCGATTGGAGCCGCCGATGTCGCGGCAATCTCCGCTGTTCAGGCAGATACTGCCGACCTGGACAGGGTCTGCGGATACGCGCACCGTGTGGAACACGGGGTTCGGATCCAGCGCATTCAGGCTGTAGGTGACGTAGAGGTAGTAACTGACGTTGGAATTGGCGTAGTGGGCATTGCCATCCCATGGATTCCCGTCGATGTCAGATTGGTTCAATTCACTCGCGTTCTCACTCCCTAGGTAAGTAATCGCAATCCTTCCGGGATCCCCTGCATCAACCTGAGGGAATACTGACGAGATGACTGCGCTCGGGCTGATTCGAATGCTGGTCTGTTCCCATGACTCTCCTGAATCAGTACTCCTCGACATGTAGACGCCTTCATCGGCCCCGGTCCAGATGTGGTATGCATTGGATTCTGTGTCGGTGGCAACCTCCGAATTCTTGCGTGGATAGGGCGTACCTACATCCTCACCCATGGTTCGAATAAACCACTCCAAACCATTGTCATCGGAAACGATGACTGTGGGTGTTTCGACTCTGGGGGTCACGTATACCGTTCCATCCGGTGCAGAAGTGATGGCTCCATGGAGTCCACCATTGGTGGTGGCTAATCCAAAGATTTGTCCGCCTGCGTCAAATGTAGCACCTCCATCAAAACTGGTGTAACAGAAGATTCCGGCGAGTTTGTTGTAACAATAGTATACGGCTTGATCATAGTAAGATTGGGACGCTTGGCCGACGAGACCGTATCCACTGCTCGTCCAAGGGCCTGATGCCAGTTTGATGTGATCATTAATCGGAGTCGTACCAGAGTCGTGCATATTGCCCTCCCAAGTTTCTCCATCATCATCGCTCCAGCATATCCAAGACGTCTCCAGACCCTGCATCTGCACGTTGAATATCCGATCAGTCACAGGATCAACCCACCCCCACGGGTCATTGGTCTGGAACGCGCATAAAGGACCCGTCACATCCTCCCATGATTGGCCATGGTCGCAAGAACGCATGACCTTCTCAAACGCGATGAAGAAGATGCAGCCGCTCGAGGTGATGCCTATGCTGGGTTCGGCCCCGTTCTCGCCCACGTCGCTGAACACGAAACTGAGGGGCAGGGGTGGTGCATCGATGCCCAGACCATCTGGTCCAGTGACGAAGATCCCGTCCGGCAGGGAGGGCTCCTCGGGCGGGGGCGGCGGTAGTGTGGGGTCCTGGAGGCAGCCCGAGAGGCCGCTCGCTGATATGATGAGGAAGGCCAACGCCAGCTGCATGAACCTTGACTGAAAACGCATCGATGTGTCCAGCAAAGGGGTCGTCATAACAGTTTCCAGTGGCGTCGTTTCGTACCCTCGCACCTAATCCAGCGTAATCGACGGCATCAGCGGGCGCGTCGCGAAACCCTTGAGTGCGAAGTTGGAGCCTTCGCCAACGCGGCAGACGAAGAGGTCGCGGTGGTGCCTTGAGAGGCCAAACTCGTCGAAGCAGGCGACGCCGCCGCACACTTCCATCGCCAGCGTCAGCAGGTCGCTAGCGCGGCGTGAGCACTCGACCTTGACCTTCGCGGCCGACTCGCGGTCGAGCGTCCCTGCATCATAGCGATTGCACAGGTCGACGAGCCACGTCAGCCCCTGCTCGAGCGCGATGTCCATGTCGAGCACGACGTCCTGCACGCGCTGGTAGCGGCCCAGTGGCCCGCCCATGATTTCGCGCTCCTGCGCATATTCTCGGACGCGGTCGAGCGCACACGCCAGCGAGGCCAGCGAAAGCGCCGCGATGAAGAGTCGGCCGCCGTTGAGTGTCTGCGCCATCACCCGGAAGCCTGCGTTCAGGTCGCCGAGCAGGTCACCTTCGGAAACGCGCACGCCGTCGAGCATAATTGAGCCGGTCGAGGACTGGCTCCAGAGGTCCTTGCCCGCCATCTCCTGGTAGTGGACGTTGTCGGCCTCCATCGGGACGATGAAGCAGCTCGAGCGGTGGCCCGGCTTCCCGTCGGGAGCGGTCAGCGCGTGGACGATGACGTGCGACGCCCACTTCGCGTTGGTCGACCAGCACTTCTCGCCGCGGATGACCCAGCCGTCACCGTCGCGCGTCGCGCTGACCTGCGGGTTGGCGGCGTCGGTACCGCGCGCCGGCTCCGAGAGGCCGAAGACGAACATGCGCTTGCCGGCCGCCAGGTCGGGGAGATGCGCCGTTTTTTGTGCTTCCGTGCCGCAGAGCTGTAGCGGCTTGGCGCCAAGCGAGAGCGCGGCGCCCGGCGTGATGGCGAGCGACTGCGACTGGTAGCCCAGCGCGAGGCCCATCAGCAGCAGGTCCAGCTGCGAGCCGCCCTGCCCGCCGTAATCCTCAGAAACGGTGACGCCGAAGAGCCCCATTTCCGCCATCTGTGCGATGGCGTCATCCGGAATCAGCTGGTGGCCTCGCTCCCACTCCAGCCAGCGCGGCGCGATGGCCTCGTCGACGAAGTCGTGAATCGCCCGGTGGAACGTCTGCTGCTCCTCGCTTACCAGCCGCTCGAGATAGTAATCCAGGCGCCTCTCCATAATTGACTACTAGGCTGTATGTTAAAGTGGTTATCGTGACCGCCCTATCGCGCCACGCGGTGGCTCGGGCTCATAATCAGCCTGAAGTTCAGGTGGCCAGTCCCTGGGGCTATCATCCACTCCCTGAAGAATGATGTAACCAATTATCATTATAATAAAGAGAAATGTGATTGCCGCTGGTCTTCCAAGACCGAGTTCATCTACTATTATCGCCCATGAAAGAGGGCCAATGATAGTTGCAAAACGACCTACCATACTGTATAATCCATAAAATTGACCAATATAACGTGGAGGTGTCAAAACAAGCATGTATGGTCTATCTGCACACCATGTTCCACCAAGGGCTATTCCTGCCAAGAAAGGAGCACCCCAAATAAGCCATGCTGGTAGTCCCAACCAGACCGTAGAAATTAATAGAGAAAATGTCGCAAACCAGATCCATAAAACTAGATTCAATGTTATTTTTGGACCTACAATGTCGACAAGATAACCCCACAAAAAACCGCTGACAATAGAACTTAGAATTCCTATAAGCATATACTTTGCAATATCTGCAGTTGTCATTCCAAATTCCTCACTAACATAAATTGCGGCAAAGGCTGTAGCTGTGTTGGCCGCATCCGTATAGAAAATTCGCCCTACAAGAAATCTCCCTAGACCTGGGAAATCCTCTACCATGGATATTGTTTTACGTAACTGTTTGAGAGTGCCAGAAACTGCTTTCACAATTGATCCGTCGCGGAATAAAGGAGTTGACGGCGTATAGAAATATGCGAAGCCACATGCAATTGCTGCAAAAGGCAGAACAAATCTCAGTGAGTTATCCAATAAAACAAAAATCAGAATTGATAGAAATGAAAAAATAACCATTAAACCTGACCAGAAGCTATCTTGTTCGTTCTCTTTAACAAAAACAAAACAGGGTATTGCAAAAATCAGGAAGAGCATCGCTGTTGCCTGAAAGACTGTTTGCAATGGGAAACCAAGAATTTCAATTAGTGCATATCCTGCAATAACGCCAATTAAGGAACCTACATAACCGATTCCTATACCTATACCTCCAATTCTACCTCTATTTCCTGGTGTCGAAATTGTAGCTAGAGTAGAATCATAAAAAATCAAACCGGCTTGATAAAAATAATTAGCAAGGACAAACAAACCTAACGAGAAAAAGAGCGTTGTATGTTTATCCCATCCCTCCTTTTCGTATCCTAAAAGAGCCGTAAAACTGACACAAAGAAGTGTTGTGAAAAACAAGAAGGGCATTCTACGATTTGCTTGATCGGATAGCGCGCCAATAACTGGTGCTGTGATAAAAACCAGAGCCATGGAAACTGCGTTAGCATAAGCATAGTCAGAATCAGAACCGCCTACACTATCATTTATAACCCAGAGAGTGAAGTAAAATGAAACAATCAAGATTGAAAAAATAGTATTACCGAGATCATAGAATGACCATGATACTATGCTGAACATAGAGGTCTTGGAAGTTATACTCTCCCTTGGTTTCTTTGCCTCTTCCCTAAATTCCCTTACCTTTTTTTTGAGCTCTCTTGTCTTGGAAAGAATTCTCTTGGCGGGACTCATGAAGCTTTACTCTACCAAAGAATCTGGACCTTGGGAATCTAATAATTTCTTTCCTAGGCGCTCATCCTCAGCTCTAGCATCTGCTCTTCCGGCCTCAATATCTACCATATAAAGCAATCCTGCACCTATCAAAAGAAGCATAGATATACTGAAAATTCCAACACGGCTATCATATACAACTGCCATGAAGAAATAGAGTGTGGGCCCCATAAATGCGGCCACTTTGTTGAAGAAACCAAAGAAACCAAAGAATTCCGTACTACGGGTTTTAGGTACAATTTGGCCAAATATACTACGGGCAAGGCCCTGCGAACCACCTAGAAGTGTACCCATCAAACATCCAAGAATCATGAATTGAAGGAATACCGTTAATCCAAGTGGTTCCCAAATATTACTTCGGGCCCAAATAGGTATGAAATCAAGAGAACCATCACCGAGATTAGTAGGATGATCAACGCCAACTGAGGCGGTTCCATCCAATCCTCCACCATCGACGCTTGCACTGAACCTTGTATCATCAACAGAGGCTAGGAATGAGC
>LWDU01044708.1_pt1 | contig 18926 bp, 17 predicted proteins | sample 727161 | NCBI WGS metagenome assembly LWDU01 (sample SAMN04566230, study PRJNA314399) | hydrothermal vent metagenome | isolation source: deep sea hydrothermal plume seawater | place: Mexico: Gulf of California, Guaymas Basin | collected 2004-07-11
ACATCTATAACCTTTTGGTCTATTTCCACAACATCTATAACAACCTGCGGATACAAATAAGATAAGAAGTTGCTCACAGCGCAACCACCAAGACCTATCATAAGAATTCTCTTCGGTGCCGGCTGTAACAAAAGAGCGGAAATCATTAATTTTGTGTTAACCAGGATCAGCTTATCCAGTTTATTAACGTCAATACAGCTTTGTAGAAAAAAATTGTTCTTTTTTCGAAACCACATTTCACGCTTTGATCCTTTCTGCATAACATAAATATCGTTATAATCACTTTTTTCTCGGACAAGTATTCGAACTTCTGGCTCTTTTTTATTTTGACCGAAAATACGCATAATCTCTTAATAAAATAACCAATAAGTACCGAGAAGTAAGGAAAGGGCGCTCACTTACACCTAATTTCTCAAAGTTTGTAAGTATTTGGTAAATATTTTTGGAATCTGCTATTTTGACTCGCTGGAATTTATGTTAATATTTCATATACAAGCCGAATTTTAAGGGCTTTTCGGCTAAAAAACACCTTTATTTTTTTTAAACGTATCATTTAAATTCTTCCAATTAAGGAGTTTTCTGTAATGCCTACAAAGGGCCTAAAGCATAAGGTTGGTTTGGAGAGTCACGGAATTAAAAACGCTAAAGAAATTTTTTGGAATCTAACAACACCCGCTTTGTATGAACACATCAGCCGAAATGGAGAAGGACATCTTTCTCACTTAGGTCCCGTGGTAGTTGCTACAGGCCAACACACCGGCCGTGCCCCTAACGATAAATTTATTGTTAAAGAGCCTACAAGCCAAGATGATATTTGGTGGGGAAAGGTAAATAAACCCTTTGGTGTTGAACAATTTGATGCATTATACGGTCGCATACTCGCTTATTTGCAAAATAAAAGTCTATACGTTCAGGATTGTTGTGCTGGAGCAGATCAGGAAAAACAGCTTCATATCCGCGTTATTACTGAAACGGCCTGGCATAACCTTTTTGCAAGAAACATGTTTATCCAAATCAAAGATCTCGACAACTTAGCTAATCATGTTCCGGAATTCACAATACTGCATGTGCCCAGCTTCCAAGCTGTACCTTCAATTGATGGGACAAACTCTGAGGTATTTGTTGTTGTAGATTATTCTAAACAATTGGTCTTGATTGGAGGCACATACTATGCCGGCGAAATAAAAAAATCTGTATTTTCTGTTCTCAACTATCTATTACCAAAAAAACATTCGGTCCTCTCAATGCATTGTTCAGCAAATATCGGCTCGGATGGAGATTCTGCAGTTTTTTTTGGTCTTTCCGGTACAGGAAAAACTACCCTTTCAGCAGATCCTAATCGTGATTTAATAGGAGACGATGAACATGGGTGGAGTGACAAGGGCGTTTTTAATTTTGAAGGTGGTTGCTATGCGAAGGTCATTCGTCTCTCTAAAGAAGCAGAACCAGAAATCTACCAATGTACCAGGCAGTTTGGAACTATTCTTGAAAATGTAGTTATGGATCCAATTACACGTAGGCTTAATTTGGATGATGCAAGTCTAACAGAAAACACACGAGCAAGTTACCCTATTACGCATATTAAAAATGCTGTTCCTAATGGTATGGGTGCTCACCCAAAACAGGTGATCATGCTTACATGCGATGCTTACGGCGTAATGCCTCCGGTCGCTAAAATGACTCCAGAACAAGCAATGTATCACTTTATATCTGGGTATACTGCAAAAGTAGCAGGAACCGAAAAAGGGCTTAGCCGTGAACCTACCGCCGTATTCAGTACATGCTTCGGTGCTCCTTTCATGACGTTGCACCCCTCAGTCTATGCCAATATGTTGGGCGAGCGTATTGCTGAACATAAAGTTGACTGTTGGCTTGTTAATACCGGATGGACTGCTGGGCCATATGGAGTTGGGCATCGAATGGAAATAGCCCACACTAGAGCTATGATCAGCGCAATTCTTAAAGGGGAGCTTAAAGACGTCTCAACAGAAACAGACCCAGTATTTGGGTTACATATACCGACGTCGGTTAGTATCGAAGGTCATCAAGCCGTCCCCCAGGAAATCCTTAACCCCAGAAATACCTGGAAAAGTAAAAAGGACTATGATAAAAAAGCCCGCGAACTTGCTGCACAATTCGTTGAGAACTTTAAAGAATATGAAAGTACTGTTACAAAAGAAATACTCGCGTCTAGCCCCAATCCAATGGCTCCCATTGATCAAGGCCGATCGAAAGTTCAAAAACTAAGAGGCTGATCAAATAGTTCTCTTCGGGTCGCAAGACTACACGACGGTATAATAGTTTAAAGAGTTTTGGAGGAAAACACCTTGGAAGACCGACCACGCATCGCCATTACCATGGGCGATCCCGCCGGTGTCGGACCGGAAATAATTATTAAAATGTTTAAGAGTCGGTCGGTTTACGATTTCTCTTGCCCACTTGTTATCGGAGATGCCGCATTTTTAAATGAAGTGTCCTTAAAACTAGCATCTGGCCTATCCATTATTTCTATATCATCACCACAGGAAGCATCCTTTACCCCTGACTCTATTGATGTCTTAGATTTGAAGAATATTCCAAATGGTGTTTGTGAAGGTAAACCTGGTCCTGTGGGCGGACAGGCTTCTGTAGAATATATTCGTACTGCCGTAAACCTAGCATTAGACCAACAAGTTGAAGCCATTGTTACTGCTCCAATCAATAAGAAAAGCATTCACCTCGCCGGATTTAAATGGCCTGGACATACTGAGATGCTAGCCGATTTTACCGACACTAAGGATGTTGCTCTAATGCTAACTGGTGATGCATTACGAGTGGTAATTGTCACAACCCATATACCACTTAACCAAGTAGGGCAATTTGTCACCCACAAACAAATAACAACTACTATCAGGCTCACTCATCAATGGTTACTTAAGCATGTTACAAAATCTCCAAAAATTGCAGTAACTGGCCTCAATCCACACTGTAGTGATGGTGGAATTTTTGGTAAGGAAGAACTTGCAGAGATAATTCCAGCGCTGGATACGGTTCGGAAAGAAGGCATCAACGCTTTGGGTCCATTTTCGGCAGATGCTTTATTCTCAAAGCTTAAACCAAAGAAATATGATGCCGTAATTACGATGTATCACGATCAAGGTATGATTCCTGTAAAAATGGCCAATAAAGGAACTGGGGTTAATGTAACTATTGGACTGCCCATCATCCGCACATCAGTTGACCATGGGACAGCTTTTGATATAGCCGGAAAGGGCTGCGCCTCGCCTGAAAGCATTGAATTTGCAACACAAGCTGCCGCTCATTTTACAAAACTAGTACCCAGTCTCTCGAGATGAAGAAACCACGGTTGGGACAAAATTATCTAATTGACGAGAATATAGCCTGCGAAATTATTCGTCACGCAGGCCTATCCAATGATCAGTATGTTTTGGAAATTGGTCCGGGAAAAGGAATTCTCACTACCCTTTTGCTAGAGAACGCTAAGTCATTAACAGCGATTGAAATAGACCCTAAGCTTTGCCTAGAATTAAGTGACCGTTTTAATGTTCACGAAAATTTTCAACTTATCCAAACAGATGCCTTGAAGTATAACTACAGCCAGTTAAAAAATAAGTGCCAAGTAGTTTCAAATTTACCGTACTATGCCGCAACACATATACTCAAGAGACTTATCCATTACCGAGAACGATTTACTCAAATTACAGTGATGTTGCAAAAAGAGGTAGTAGATCGCCTAGTTGCAGTACCGGGTACCCGCGATTATGGATCGCTTACGGTTTTCGTGCAGTTTTATTGTGAAGTGGAACGAATCTTAGAGGTGAGCAAAGAATCTTTTTCACCAAAACCAAAAATTGATTCTTCGGTTATAAAACTAACCCCGCTAATTACCCCAAAAGTACAAGTCGACAATCTTAAAACATTTTTTTCTGTAGTTAACGCTTCTTTTTTTCATAAGCGAAAAATGCTCAAAAATAATCTTACCGACTGGGAAAATTTATTTCAAAGCAACAATGGAAAAACAGAGTTGGCCGGAATCAATTTGAGCCGCAGAGGAGAAACATTAACAGTTCAAGACTTCGCCATTCTCTCTAATTACATTTACTCACTTAATGACTGAATCTATTTTAGAAAAGGGACATGTTGTATTGGTAGGTGCCGGCCCCGGTGATATAGGACTTCTGACTCTTAGAGGAAAAGATTGGTTAGTAAAAGCAGACGTGGTTATATATGATCACTTGGTCAACATAAACATACTTCATTTCGCTAGTTCAGCGGAACTTATATACGTTGGGAAAAAATCAGGACATTCCACAATCACACAGAGTGAAATCAATGAGCTACTTGTTGCAAGAGCTCAAATAAGCAAAGTTATTGTCCGTTTAAAAGGAGGAGATCCTTTTATTTTTGGTCGTGGCGGCGAAGAAGTACAAGCTCTCAGGGAAGCAGGTATTCGCTTCACCATTGTCCCAGGAATCCCCTCCCCTATCGGTGTTTCAGCGTATGCAGGAATCCCTCTGACACATCGCGATCACGCGTCAACTATTTCAATCATTACAGGAAGTAACGAATCTGGGGAAGAGCATTTAAAAATTGATTGGGAGCATATTTCCACTCGTACAGGAACATTAGTTTTTCTCATGGGTGCGCGCAAACTCCCCAGAATCGTTAAACAGCTTATTAAGTTTAAAAAAAAACCAGACACTCCCGTTGCGGTCATTCAATGGGGTACCACTTCCCGTCAGAAAACTTGGGTTGGTACTCTTAACACTATAGTCGATATCGCCTCGAAGGAAAAAATACAACCTCCAACGCTTACTATTATCGGTGAAGTAGTCAATCTAAAGTCGGTCACTGACTGGTATGAGACTCTGCCATTATTTGGAAAAACAATTGTTGTAACCCGTGCAGAAGAACAATCAGAGTCACTCATTCATATACTTGAAGAACGAGGAGCCGAAGCACTCCTCTGCTCATCCATTAAGACTATTCCCCCAGCAGACTGGAGCCTGCTAGATCAATCTCTTGAAGTATTGTCTGGTTATGATGGGCTTATCTTTACCAGTGCAAATGGAGTACATTTTTTTTCTCAACGACTCAAGGAAAAAAATAAAGATATTAGAGACCTCAAAGGAGTACGTGTTTATGCGATTGGTCCTAAAACAGAACAAGCCGTCCGCAATTTAAATATTAGAGTCGATGTTGTTCCGGAAAAGTATATAGCAGAATCGTTAATTGAATGTATTGGTAAGGAAAACATCGAAGGTAAAAAATTTCTTTTGCCGCGTGCCAGTATCGCCCGTGAAATTTTACCAAACACATTACGTGAAATGGGAGCTAAAGTTGATGTGGTTCCTGCTTATCAAACAATTCAGCCTGAGCAATCTGAGACCCATTTTCTTAAAAGGTTAAATGAAGGAACAATTGATGTAATCACCTTTACATCATCCTCAACAGTAGCTAATTTCCTTGATCGCCTAAAAAAAGAACATCATGATAAACTCAATAAAATCATTATTGCCTGTATTGGGCCCATCACTCAAAAAACTGCAGAGGACCGTGGACTTAAAGTTACTATTGTTCCAACGCAGTCCACCGTTGCAGGCCTTATCTCAACTATAGAAACTTACTTCGCAAGGTAATAATACACCCCGATGTAACCACGCAACCTGGCAATTAAATTGGTAACATTTCAACCCAGATTTAAAATGTACGCCTGAGAGTGGCAGGGCCAACCGCAACACTCCCCCCAAAAAAAACTACCAATCAAACTATTGATTTAATTGATCTTATGGGTTATAGTAAAAACGTGGATCAGGTTCATTAAAACAATAAATAATAATTACGTCGCTGACGTTCAGTTTCGGGAGACACGTTCGTGAAAATAACTACCGTTAACAACCAAGATATAGTTTATTTCTTAAATATAATGCAAAATCATATGAAATTGTGCGGATATAGTTCCTGTACCATAAAAGCATACATTGGGAAAACTCAGAGCTTTATTCGATTTAATCGTCCAATTAACCTACAAAATATCACCGAACAGGATATCAAAAATTACTTGAACCATCTTGTCGAGAATGGACTCTCAAGGTCAACCATAGATCAAGCGACCAAGGCAATGGAAATTTTCTATTATGAATTATTTGGAAAGCAACTGAATCTTTCAGGGTTTAAACGGCCTAAGAAAGCACGCACTTTACCCATATTTCTTAGCCCAAATGAAGTTGATCAAATTATCTCCCATACAGCAACTTTCAGGAACCGTCTAATGATTGAACTGGCATATTCTGCTGGCTTAAGAGTTTCTGAATTAGTGAAAATAAAAGTGGAGCATCTCAAACTCGACAGACTAATGTTGCATGTGCCAGAACTTGAAAAAAATAAGCGAACCACTTTTTTTTCAAAATACCTCAAGGACTCACTAGGGAGACAGATCGGATCTAAAAATACTGGCCAATATTTATTTCCTAGCGAACGTGGTGGCACACTAACAACCCGAGCAGTAGCAAAATTTTTTAAAAAATCCCTTATTGCATCTGGCTTAAAAAAACTAGCTACACCTCATTCGTTGAGACAATCTTTTATCAATCTCAGGTTTAACCAAGGGACTGATCTTGATGCCCTAAAAAATACTTTAGGTCAAAAAACAACTTTCTCAACTTTTTCTGATTCAAAAAAAGCTGCTTAACTCACGCAGTTATACATGCAGGAATTTGGTCCTTTTCAAATTTATTTTTTTAATCACAATTAATCTTACAATTGTGACAATGTAAAATACTAATTAACATGACCATATCTCATATTTCTTCGCTGAGGCTTAAATCCACTGTCAGTAATAAGCCGCCGAATATCTTCTTCATTAAGGCAATGAACAGTACCTGCTGCTCTCACAACATTCTCCTCTAACATGGTACTCCCCATATCGTTTGCACCATAATACAAGGCCATTTGTCCTATTTTGGGCCCTTGAGTTACCCACGATGATTGTAAATTATCAAAGTTATCCAAAAATATTCGGCTAATGGCCAAAGTTTTCAGATAATCAAGTCCAGTTACCTGAGAATTAATATCATGGTCCAAGCTAAGCTCTGTGCGACCAGGTTGAAAAGGCCAAGGAATAAAAGCTGTAAACCCCATAGTTTTATCTTGTTGCTCTCGTAGACATCGAAGGTGCTCTACTCGATCTTCAACGGTCTCCACATGTCCAAACATCATTGTCGCCGTCGTCGGTATATTCATACCATGAGCACAATCCATAACATCAAGCCATTCTGTAGTCGAACATTTATGTGGACTTATTTTCTGCCGCACATGGTCTACCAAAATCTCAGCTCCGCCACCAGGAATACTATCCAACCCGGCATCTTTTAATCTATTAAGAGTGTCTACTACAGTAAGTTTTGAAATTTTTGCAGTATGGACTATCTCCGGCGGGGATAATGCATGCAAGTGTATATCAAACCGTTCTTTGATATTCCTAAATAAATTTTCAAAATAATCAATCTTCAAATTAATGTTATGACCTCCCTGCAGAAGAATCTGTCTCCCTCCCAAGGCAATTATTTCTTCAATTTTCTCAGCTATGATTTTAAAAGGGTGGACATATGATTCTTCGTCACCTTCTTTCCTGTAAAAGGCGCAAAAGGCACAATCGGTAATGCAAATATTTGTGTAATTTATGTTGCGATCAACAATGTAAGTGACAACTCTCTCTTTTAGTTTTTTCCTGGAAATACGTGAGGCAATATTCCCCAGCAAAAGCATATCCTTAGTTTGAAATAACTGGACCGCTTCTTCAGGTGATATACGCTCACCATCAAGCGCTTTTTCAAGAACCTTCTCAGTCATCACAATGAATCTCTAAATGGTTATAGTCTAAGTCTTTAAAGTAGACTGAATCTCCTTCTCCGCGCCGAACAGGTCCATCGCCAATATTAATATTATGATCTAAAAGTTTTTTTACTGCTAATTTAAACATCTCTCTATCTATCTTAAAGGCAAAGTGCATATAACCTGTTCCACTAAGTTTCTCTATATGTGATTTTATTTCTAAGTCAGGGACTTCAAACAAAACGATCTGAGAATTTCCAATATCTAGAATTAAATGGCGTAAAGCCTTGGAAAATATTTTTAAAACTTTAAATCCCAAAACATCAGTATAAAACCTCTCTGCTCGGTCTAGATGACGAACATTCAATGCAATGTGATGAATTTCTAAAAGACGCATGATTGCTGAAAGATAAAAAGGCGAGGGCTACAAAGTTCCATCACCTGCTCCAATGGCAGTACCCGTAAGACCGTCTATACCCGTATCAATCATTTGTTCTTCTTCAGTAATTACAAAAACATGATACCCAAACTTACTTTGGATAGGACCCGATACTTTGCCGACAGGGGCCTGCATAGCAGCCTTTTCGAGCTCTGGAGCGGAAGTGTTGAAATCCATAAACCCAAGATCTCCACCCTTTTTACTGGTTCCACAAGCACTGTATTTTTTTGCTAATTTAGAAAACATTTTTAACATCAATTCATTACTTTCGCAGGACTGAAGGTTTTCAAGCAACAAGTCTGCTACATCTTTGGTCGATAACACAATATGACTAACACGAATCGAGCGTATGGACATAACTTACCCCATTAAAAAATCTTTATTGTTATTTATTATTAATTGTATCCTTTTTAGATTTTTTTACCAAGAACTTAGGGCAAACGTGGAGAAATTAAAAAAACTTTATTTTATTGCTGATTTTAGAATAACAGCGTAGCACAAAGATTTTAAGAACAGCGCTTTGCTGCCTATTATGGATAAATCTCGTCAACATTTGAATCAAATTTGAAAATTAATCTCAGCTGTACCGTTATGAAGTATAAAATGAGGAAGACTTGTACGTATTGAGCCCGCAACTAAAAAGAACATTGAGCGCGGCCGCTACAGGAACAGAAACTATAATTCCCACCAGCCCAAAGAACTCTGCTCCAAGCAAAACAGCAAAAATGATTGCTACAGGATGTAAACCTATTTTTTCACCGACAATACGTGGGGTAATAATCATACCTTCTAAACCCTGAACCACTGCAAAAACACCTGCCACACCCAAAACAAGCATCCAGTCTTGAGTCTGCATAAACGTTAATATTGCAGCTGGAGCAAACCCAATGACCAAGCCTAGGTAGGGCACAAGATTGGCGAACCCAGCCAAAAAACCTATAAATAAGCTCATCGGGGTATCACAAAAAAACAACCCGACGCTATAAAGCCCCGACATAATAAGACCGACCATTAATTGTCCTCTTACAAAACCTGCAAGAACCTCATCTATTTCCTTGATCAAACTCAGTACTCGTTTTCTGAACCTTTCAGGAATAAAACTGAGCATTTTTTTATTTATCAAATCATAATCTCTTAGCAAGTAAAACATAACAACTGGAATAATCACAAGATTGGCCAAAAATAAAATAAAACTAAACAAACCTGCTACCGAACCCCATAAAATTGATGTGACCGATGAAATCACTTTGAGAGGAAGCTCTCCAACCTTTAAAAATTCTCTGTTTAAAATCTCTTGAATTTTCTCAGGTTCACCAATTAGCCCCAACAAAGGATAAATCCATTCTTGTATTATCGTGATGTAGTTGGGTAAGTTAGAAACCAAATGCTCTGCCTGTAGTTTAAGCAATGGAAAAATCAAAAGGCCCACTCCAGTGACAAGAGAAAAAACTCCGACCATTAGAACCAAAACTGCAAAGGTTCTGGAAATTTTCAACAACTCTAAGCGATCTGTTACTGGATCTAATATATATGCCAAAGCAAAGGCAATGAAAAATGGAGTAAGGACCCGGCGAGAGAAGTAGAAAAAAATTACCGATAGTAAAATTCCGACAACAATAAAATATATAATTTGTGTATTTTTCTCTTGAGTCATATCAAAGGTCACCAAAAGGCAACGGTGAGTTCTTTACTTGAGGAACCGGAGAGACCAAGCGTTGATTCTCTTTATTTTTCAAACTTGGTGTCCAATGTTCTTGTATGACGGGAATAAGAAACTCTGTCATTTTTTTCCCAACGCGACGAAAAGCTTCCAATTCGCTCGCAAAAACATCATTTTCGGAAGCTGAATCAAAATCACTTTTTGCTGCCACCACCATCGATTGACGAGAAGAAATAGCCTTAACATTGATCCCAGCTCTAACCTTTTGCGCATTTGCTCCTTCTTTATTTATATTAGATGATGAAGTAGCGTTCCCTACAATAACAATATCTACTCCTGCTTTCGACCCTATATCAACTACATCTGAAAAATTTCCACCCATTGCACTCATTACCATTTTCTTAGAAATTTCATAACGCAAAGAACTTCTGTTCACGACAGGAATACCTGCCTCGATAAAACTTCTAGTCAACAACATTTCAGAAATAGGTACTTCTTCCCAGAAACTTGATTCTCCATCAAAACTCAAACTGCTCTCGTTAATAAGAATTATAACCTGTTCTATTCCTTCTGGTCCTGTAGAAAATCCCCTTCTACTTAAAGCTCGACTAATTGCTTCCTGAAATAAATTTACTTCGAGCTTAACGCTACTCACCAATTCTAAAGGATCGTCGTAAGCTTCTAAAAACCGATAAGACTTCACATACTTATCAGATACTTTCAGTATCCTTTGCATTTCCTGCGAATTTCTTTCAAACTCATCATCCCCCAAATTTTCTCGTAAGCTCTGTTCCAGAGAAGATCTTAAAGCTATTTTGACCGCTTTTTTTCTAGCTTTAACAAAATCATTCTTCACCACCCCAACTTCTGCACTTACCTCATAAAGTGTATCAAAACCGAGCTGGGCAAAAGAAATAAAAACTTGTCCGACTACTATAAAAACTAAAGCTACCCCTAAGAAAAATTTGAGATTTAGTTTCTTCAATGCCATTATTTTTCTTTAAATCCTTTTAATCATGACAGGTGCTTTTTTAACTAAAAACTCTAAAGATTTGATTTCACGTGGAGATAAAAACTTATACGCTCCTAAAGGAAGGCCTGCTAAACTTAGACTACCAAAGTGAGTTCGCTTTAGTCTTATCACAGGATGTCCGATAATCTCACAAATCCGTTTAATGTGTCGATTTTTTCCTTCAAACATTTTAATTTTTAAGAAGCTGTTTTTGCCACTGATACGATCAACTTCAGCCTCTAGTGGCATAGTTGATTGATTGTCCAATCCTATCCCACGCCTAAGGCGGCGCAATTTTTTTTCATCAGGGATCCCCCTCACCTTAACCAAGTAAGTTCGTGGAACCTTATACTTTGGGTCAAGTAACTTTTTAGATAAAGACCCATCACTGCTCAGCAATAGAGCCCCTTGTGTATTGTAATCAAGCCGTCCCACCGGGAAAACACGGGCAGGCATGTTTTTAATCAAGCTCATGACAGTTTTCCGCCCACGTTCATCCTCTCCCATTGTAGTGAGAAAGTTTGCAGGCTTATTCAGAAAAATAAACACTCTTCCCTGTGGCGGAGGAATTAATTTGCCGCGAGCGCGAATCTCTTCCAAAGAAGGGTCTACGGTTGTTCCCATCTTAGTAACCACCTTACCATTGACTTTCACACGACCTTCAGCAATCCATCGCTCAGCTTCTCGGCGTGAAGCTAATCCTGCATCAGCGATTACTTTTTGCAAACGAGTTTTCATTTAATATAGAGATAAATTAGAATGAATTTTTTATAATTGGTACCTAATTTAAGAACCATTAGATGAATTAACATCGGTAGAGTCTTTGGACTGTATTTCTGATTCAGAAACCGTATCCACCATTTCCTCAACATCATTTCCGGATAGTTCATCAAATGGTAATGTTGTTTGATCTGAGTGAACCTGGTCTCCCAGCGCACTCTCCTTAAAATCTTCCAAGGTTGGCAAATCACTTAAGTCTCTCAATCCAAAATATTCAAGGAATTTACGTGTAGTTCGATACATAATGGGTCGACCCGGAACTTTTTTGCGTCCTCCTGGAGAAATAACCTTTTTTTCTAGCAAGGTTTTAACCACACCACTAGAGTCCACACCACGTATCTCTTCAACCTCTGCCTTGGTCAGAGGTTGTTTATAAGCTATAATGGCAAGTGTATCCAGACTAGGCTGAGATAGTTTCGTAGTTTTATCAAATTTTAGGAACTTACGAACCCATTCGGAATAATCATGACGCGTGCACAACTGATAGCCCTCTGCGACTTGAACAATCTGTAGGTTCCTTGAGTTATAGTCTTCTATTAATTCTTCTAAAACTGGTTTCAAGGCAACCTTATTGATTGCACTACCAAGTAAATTTTTAAACTGCGTTTCACTGATGGGCTGATCAACAGCCAAAAGAACATTCTCAATAATCGCTTTAATTTCTTCGCTTTCCACCAAAAATTCCTTTTTAAATTATCTTAAAAAAATATCCGCCTTGGCCATTCTATCTACTTAAACTGTCCTCTGCAAAAATAAATCAGCAGCAAAAAAATTAGCTCATTTTCATTTATTCCTTAAAATACTTACTCAAAGAAAGCCCCTGAGAATGATAATTCGATTTAATTTTTTTTCCATACACTTTTGTGGGTTTCTCAATAACGTTTTCAAACTTAAGTCGACAAAAAGTTTGTCCATCTTCTACCATGAAAGGAACATCATGAGGGCGAACCTCCATGACGGCACGAGTCCCTTGGTTTTTCATGACCTTCCCACCATGCCAACCAAAACCTGGATCAAAAAAACCAGCATAGTGGGTACGCAGTTCGCCACTATTTGGTTCATAAGCAACCATCTCTGCAATTTTTTCTTTAGACATCATTATGTAAAAACTTTCTGGTTCTAGAATTAAGCGTTTATTCCTGATCTGAGTCAAAGTGATCGGTTCCCAAAAATCCATCGGGTGATAATGGCGGTTAAGGCTCATGTCAATAACGGTGGAATTAGTTTTCGCCTTGTAGGCAACAATACGATCCCTTCTCGTTCCAGCAAGGTCCAAACTAATGAACAAACCATTGTCAATCTTTACTTTATCCAAACCGACCGATCTTCCAGCATCGCCAAATAAAATGGGAGTTTTTTTATAGTGTTTTTTTAATTGAATATCGGAAAGATGGGGGTTCCCCTGAAAAATACGCAACTGGTTTAATCTTAATCCCTCTTTTACAAATACATTTTCCCTCTATATTCGCTAGGCACTTCGTCAAATCTGTGCCCATGGTCAACAATCACACGAGTAAACATATCCAATCTGCCGGTAGAACTTTTTGGATTAGTGCGTCCTTGAAAATTCTTAGGAAATACCAGTTCTTCTAGTATAGGAATGAGATAAATTGCCCCCTTTTCTAAAATACCACCATCTCGCAAATCGATCTCATAGAGCTTTACCTCCTTGAGTTTGGCTTCCACAGTATCGTTTTCCGGCAGAAAACTACTCTGAATACGATAGGCCTGGCTACCTAACCTTAGATCAAGGCTCACCGGTTGAAACTGGGATGCAAGCATGGTTACTCGAGAATGTATAATTCCCTCATGGCAGGCAAGCTCAATGGACTGATTGGTGAGATATCCTGATTTTCCTTTAAGGCTTTTAACGAGCTCTCTAGACAGATGTGATTTTGCGGAAAGAGTCTTCATTTAGTAGTATTTACCTACATAATTTGAGGGAATATATTGACTAATAATTCTATCTGAAATAATTCGGAAGGTACTTTAATAAAATGAGTCCATTAACATCATTAAAAATATTTTAAGCAGGTTTATGGCTTTTCATTCTAACCTTAGAGGGTCTACAAACTATAAAACTAAAAGAAAACAAATTGACAGAACCTCTGAGGCTATGATTAAATCTTAATATTCAAATGATTTCAACCCCATTGTGGTCAGTAGTTTCGATTTATAAAGGAAAACTTTATGCCTCTCTACGAATATTTCTGCGAAAATTGTCAGGTTGATTTCACCTTACTTCAGTCTACAGATATTGATAAAGAGGAATCTGAGTGTTCTGAGTGCGGTTCTAAAAATACTAGATATAAATTTTCTTCATTTTCAGCAAAAATTCAAGGGAAACCTTACGCAGATTTACAAAAACCTGTCACTGTTGATGATCTCCCTAATAAAAATGTTTTGAGAATTCCCCCAGCTAGACATATTTCTGAATACCAATAAATAAAACAACGCAACAGACCAAATAGCCTTTCTAATTCCTTGAAAACTTCATAACAATTTAATTCGGGCTCGATGAAAAAAAAGAATCGAAAACAAAAAGACACCTCCTCTATTAGTGATTTGAAATTGACCGTTGTTGTTAAAAAAATTATCCAACCTATATTCTGGACTATTATCGTTGTCCTTGGGCTGTGGTCTCTAATGCATTTTTCAACCCCAGAAAAAAAACTTGAACCATATACTCAATTCAAAAAAAAATCTACGGGTTGTAAAAATAATGATGCTGAAAAAGCAAAACCAGAGCTAGAACGTCTTACCGAATCCAAACAACCAAAATTCTCCAACATTTCAAGCCAAAATTCTGAGCCTAAATCAAACAGTTATCAACTGCCGAGAAAGACACTTGAATACATACAAAAGGGGATGCAACTGATTGAAGAGGGGAAATTTAACAGCGCCGATATTGAATTTAAAAAAGCAGCCGAAATAAGCCCAGACTCACCCGAAGTTTTTGCACTTTGGGGGACTGCGCATCGAGTGCAGAAAAAATACAAAGGAGCTAACCGACATTTTGCAAAAGCCCTGAAGTTGGCACCCAATGACGCGGAAATCGCATTCAACTGGGGGGTCTCCCGTTTTAGAGAAAAAGCCACCGATGAAGCTATAAAGCTATTCTTAACAACTGTCGAACTAAATCCATCTTATTACATGGGCTGGTATTATCTTGGAAAGGCCTATGGACAAGTAAATAATTTAGACGAAGAAATTAAATGCCTTTTAAAAGTTACTCACTTAAGGCCCGATTTTGGTTGGGGTCACTTTGATTTAGCAATAGCTCTCAGTCTAAAAAAGAAGTTTGAAGAAGCAGCACCCTACTTTGAAAAGGCTATTGCTATTGACAAAAAACAATTCGAAAAACCTTTCGTCGTTCAGTTTCTAACTGCACTAGGAAGATATAGCCCAACTCCTCAAAAAAGCAGAGAAAAGAAAAAACCAGAACAGGCTCTCCAATATGCAAAAAAAAATATTACTCCTCTAAAACATTCAGACTTAGAGGAGGCAAAGCAAGAGGGATCAGATCACAAAATAGACGAGGGGTCCAAGATGAAAAAAGCAACAACCAACGTCAAAGGGACGATGCTCATCAACGGAAAGTCACCTGGATCTAATGCTCTCATATTTCTGGAAACAAAAACAAAAATGAAAGCACCAAATCAAAAAATACTTAAAGTCACTATTGACCAAAATGAACTTCAGTTTTTTCCTAAGCACACCATAGTTCCGGTAGGATCTACCGTTGACTTTTCTAATCAAGATGTTGAGGTCCATAACATTTACTCAAAATCTTTAAATAATCAATTTAACTTGGGGGCCATGTCTTCAGGCATGGTTAAAACCATCTCACTCCTTCAACCAGGCCCGATCGTCCTTAGATGCAACCTACATAAAGATATGGTGGGTACTATCTTTGTTGTGCCTAACGGTTACTACACGCAACCCGACAAACAAGGGAACTTTAAATTCAAAGAGGTAAAAAGTGCGGGTTACATTATACAAACTTGGGCACCACATCTTGCGCCAGAAAATGTTGAAACTAACTTGAAAGCTGCTGACCTAAATGGTGATGATCAAACCTTTAATTTTGATATTCAAACGGCTTCCCTTCCTGAAGAGATCCATGACATGATTGATTCTGTGGACTACAATGCTCTTGTTGATAATATTGATAGCGAACTTAAACAGGCAGTCAAAGACTGGGAAAATGGAAAAAAATACGTGTCGCGTAAACGTGCCTTAATGGCAGTCACAAAATATTATGATGGCGGAGGGCTTAAAGGCGCTTTGGCAAAGAGTTTTAGTGAAAAAAGGAGCCAGAGTTTAGAAGATAAGCTTGATGATATTCGAAAAATTATTTCAGGAATTGGTACAAACTCAAAGTTGGCTACAGGGGATTCTCTCAGACAACAAGTTGCATTTGCAGTCTCTCAGCTAAGAAATAATGTTCTGGAACTGAAAGCTCGCCTTAACCCCTAACCTCATACGGTTAAAATAAAATTAAAAACAGTTCTGATCATTTTTCTAAGCATGATGTTGTAAATGCATGGAAGAAATTTCAGAATATATTTTTTTACTGGGGATAACTGGGGACTAGAGAACGAGGGGTTTTCCCAGAGAGCGCATCTAAGACATTTTCTGCTACAAGCAATGCCATCTTGTCACGTGTTTCAAAACTAGCACTTCCAATATGAGGCAGTAACATCAGATTTGAAAGTTCTGCCATTCCCTCAGTAATCTGGGGTTCATCTTCATAAACATCTAGAGCAGCGCCTGCCAATCGACCTTCTTTTAAAGCTGCAACCAAGGCATAATCGTCAACAACTTTTCCACGAGATGTATGAATTAAATAAGCGGTCTTTTTCATTAGAGCAAGTTCATCGTTACTGATCATATACTCTGTTTTATCTGTCAGAGGAACATGAAGTGTCAAAAAATCAGCTTCCCGCAAAATCTTCTCAAAAGTGGCGTACTCTACATTGAGTTTTTTTTCTTCTCCGTCTGGCAAGCGGTTCCTTTGGTGGTACAAAGTGCGCATATTAAACCCAATTGCCCTTCTTGCCACGGACCGGCCTATCTCTCCAAGTCCAATAATGCCAAGAGTTTTTTCATATATGTCTCCCCCAAGAAATAGTTTAGCCCCCCAGCCCTGAAATTTACCTTCTCGTGTATACCGGTCGGCAGAAATAATACGGCGCGCAGTACCGAGAATCATTGCCCAAGTTAGATCTGCAGTTGTTTCATGAAGCACATTGGGAGTATTAGTAACCCAGATACCCCTTTTAGATGCATGTGTTACGTCAATGTTATTAAAACCAGCACCATAGTTTGCAATTATTTTGAGTTTAGTTCCTTTGTCAATAATGTCTTGGTCAATTCTATCCGTTAAGTAGCTTATGACAGCATCACTTCTCGAGACCTTCTGTTTAAGTTCTTCTTTTGTTAGTGTAGTTCGATTGATGTTTAAATCACATTCAGAAGAAAGCTTATCTAAAGCAATTTGAGGGAAAATATTGGTTACTGTTACAAGTGGTTTCATTTCAACAGACTCTTTACAAGTTTAAATTTTATTTTAAACTATTGATTTTTAAAGTATAATTATTTTATTATGAAGATCCTATTTTTAGTTCCCCCTGAAACAATTTCTATCGAATCTTCTGTGCCTAAAGCTCTGGAAGGTGGCAAAGGCTACTATCCAAAGCTAGGTCTCATGTATGTAGCCGCATGGTACGAACGCGCTACTGGGAATACACCAGTATTCATTGACTGTCCACCAGAGGGGATCAAGGAGCATGAACTGCTCAAGCAAGTCGAAAAAATCCAACCCGATATGGTAGCGATGAGCATCATGACATTCAACCTCCTTGATGCACTCCACACCTCTGAGTCGATCAAGCGAATGCATCCAAATATCAAAATTTGTCTGGGCGGACCTCATGTGAATATGTACCCAAAAGAAACTCTCGATCAACCAAATATAGACTATGTCGTATTTGGTGAAGGTGAAAAGATTTTCACCGAACTCGTCACCTCTCTTGAAGAAGATATATTAGACTCTGCAACCTTGCAAGTCATCAAAGGCTTAGGTTGGAAGAAAGATGGTATCTCCAATATCAATCCAGCTCAAACTGAGCTATTAGACCTAGATGAGCTTCCTTTCCCTGCACGTCACTTGGTTGATATCAGTAAATATAAACACATTATTGGTGAGGGCAGACAGTTTTTTAGTATTCAAGCAACTAGGGGATGTCCAGCCGCTTGCACGTTCTGTGATATTCGCCAAACTAAGTTCCGTTGTCGTTCTCCAGAAAGTGTCGTTGATGAAGTAGAACAGTTAGTAAGCATTGGAGTTGACGATCTATTTTTTGTAGACGATACGATAACAATCAACAAGAAAAACCTTATCGACACTTGCAATCTAATTATCGAACGTGGAATAAAAATTAATTACAAAATTTCAGCAAGAGTAGACACTATAAACGAAGAAGTTCTCCAAGCGCTAAAAAAATCCGGGTGCTATAGAATTCATTTCGGAATTGAGTCATCTAGTCCCCGTCACCTTAAGTATTTGCAAAAGGGACAAACTCCTGAAAAGGTAGAACGTGCCTGTAAAATGACCCGAAAAGCCGGAATAGGTTTTTTTGCTTATATGATGATCGGCATTCCCCATGAAACCAGAGAAGAGATGATGGCAACTGTCGATTTCGCCAAAAATCTAAAACCCGATTATGCACAATTTTCGATATGCACTCCCTATCCTAAAACTGAGTTATATCATCAGATGCGAGACGAAGGTATCGTTACAGAAGACTACTGGCAAGACTTTGCTGAGCGACCTCGGGTTGATTTTAAAATCCAGTTCTGGAACAAGAGCTTTACAGAAGAAGAATTAAGGAAACTTCAAGATGAATGCCACGCCAGATTCTATAGCAGCGCCTCTTACATAATGAAGCAGATTACTAAAGTACGGTCCTGGCCCGACTTCACTGCTAAAGCCCGCATGGGCACCAAAATTCTAACCAGCCGGATGGGAATTTAATCCCAAAAGAAAACTACTAATTAATCCTACCCTAATTGGTTATATTTTTGGGATCTCTATACACAAAATTAGCCCCCAAAAACCTTTTTTAAAATTAGTCTCATAACGTGTAGAATCAGTTTATGCTTGAGGTAACAGAGATTTATAAAAGTGTTCAAGGGGA
>LWDU01044311.1_pt1 | contig 18916 bp, 17 predicted proteins | sample 727161 | NCBI WGS metagenome assembly LWDU01 (sample SAMN04566230, study PRJNA314399) | hydrothermal vent metagenome | isolation source: deep sea hydrothermal plume seawater | place: Mexico: Gulf of California, Guaymas Basin | collected 2004-07-11
AAAAAATAAGAATATCTACAATGCAGCAGGTTTACTTTATGGGGGTGAAATCAAAACTGAATACTTTAAGCAGGAACTACCAAACTATAAAGTGTTTGATGAGAAAAGATATTTTGCTCAAGGCAAGAACCCTTGTTTGATAACAGTTAAAGATACAGTTTTAGCCTTAACCATTTGTGAAGATATTTGGTATACAAAAGCTATAAGACAGGCCACAAGAAGAGGTGCAGAGTTGATACTTAACTTAAACGCTTCTCCTTTTCATCGATATAAATTAGAAGAAAGAAAATCTTTGTTGATTAAACATGCTGAAAAGTTTTCTGTTCCTATTATTTATGTCAATCAGGTAGGGGGTCAAGACGAACTTGTTTTTGATGGATCTTCTCTAGTCGTTTCTCCTGGAACAGGAATTGATTTTCAGCTACCAAGCTTCAAGACAGCAACGGCTACTCTGGATTTCGGTAATAAGGATGGAGCATTCCAGCTTATTAATAAGAAAAAAGTTGCTGAGTCCTCAGACTTAAAAAATTTATATGATGCTATCGTTCTAGGTACCCAAGATTACATAGAAAAGAATGGCTTTAGCGGAGCTCTGATAGGTTCTTCTGGAGGTATTGATTCAGCTTTAACTACAGCTATAGCAGTGGATGCCTTAGGGTCAGACAGAGTCAAAACAGTCATGATGCCTTTTAAATACACTTCGAACATGAGTATTCAGGATGCAGAGCAACTTTCAGACAATCTTAAAGTTCAACATGAGGTAATAGAAATTAAAGGTATTTATGATTCATTTGAAAAGTCTCTTAAAAAAGAGTTTAAGGGGAAGAAAAAGGATAAGACTGAAGAAAATCTACAATCCAGAAGCAGGGGTGTATTGCTAATGGCTATGTCCAATAAATCTGGTTATCTAGTATTAACTACTGGAAATAAAAGTGAAACAGCAGTTGGATATTCAACTCTATATGGCGACACTGCGGGTGGCTTTGCTGTCCTTAAAGATGTACCCAAGACATGGGTTTATGAATTGGCAAATTACAGAAATTCCATTTCTCGAGTTATACCTCAAAGAATTATAGAAAGACCTCCTTCAGCTGAATTGGCTCCTAACCAAAAAGATTCTGATAGCTTACCCGATTACAAAATACTTGATGAAATTATAGAGCTATATGTTGAGAAGGACATGAGTGCTATTGCTATAGCAAACAAAGGATTCGATGAAGTAACAGTTAAAAGAGTGGTTAATTTAATTAATAAAAGTGAGTATAAAAGGAGGCAGGCACCTCCAGGTGTCAGAATTACTGATAGAGGTTTTGGCAAAGATAGAAGGTATCCAATTACCAACAAATACTCTCAATAACCCCATTTTTATTGGTAAATAGGCCTCCTAGGCTATAATGATGATCCAATACAGGCGTGTTGGAAGATGACTGAAAGCAAAATACCTCATCAAGAGGAGATAGTCTTGGCTACGGTGCAAGGTAAAGAGGTAACCTCTTTGCCGGAAGATTTGTACGTTCCACCAAATTCCTTAAAGATTTTTTTAGATACTTTCGCCGGTCCTTTAGATCTTTTGCTATACCTGATAAGAAAACAAAACCTTGATGTTTTAGACATTGATGTAGCAAAAATAACTGAACAATACATCTCTTACATTGATTTGATGGAATCATTTGAGATTGAGTTAGCAGGTGATTACCTTGTTATGGCTGCTTATCTAGCAGAATTAAAATCTAGAATGTTATTGCCTAGACCTAAAGAAAATGAAGAAGAAGAAGACCCAAGGGCTGAACTGATGAGAAGATTACAGGAATACCAACGATTTAAAGAAGCTGCTGCAAAAATTGACCTTTTACCAAGACTAAATAGAGATTTCTACTTAGCGGGAGCAAAACTTCCAGAATTTGAAGCCCTGACCCCTATAGCCGAATTACCAATGGAAGAGCTAACTTTTGCCTTAGCAGAAGTAATGCGACGCGTTGATCAATCAAAAGCTCATCTGATTAATTTTGAACAACTTTCAACAAGGGAAAGAATGACAGAGATTCTTGAAAGAATGAGGAATGAGATGTTTATAGAATTTTATAGTTTGTTCAGTAGCGAAGAAGGCAGGATGGGAGTTGTGGTTACATTTCTTGCTGTTTTAGAATTATTAAAAGATTCTTTAATAGAAATTGTTCAGTCTGAAGAATTTGGACCGATACATATTAGGGGCATTGAGGAGGTTCACTAATGGAAAATAAATTGATACAAATTATCGAAGCTGCTCTTTTATCAGCTTCTAGACCTATATCCATAGAAGAAATCCAGAGGCTTTTCCCTACAGACCAAATTCCCCCTAAAGAAGATATCAAGGAAACACTAAATAAGATTGAAGACTTATGTGCTGAAAGAGGTGTAGAGTTAAAAAGGGTTTCTTCTGGTTACAGGATGCAAGTGAAGCAGTCTTTATCAGCTTATATAGCTAAACTTTGGGAAGAAAAGCCTCAAAGATATTCAAAAGCAACTCTTGAAACTTTAGCTCTTATAGCTTACAGACAACCTATAACCCGTGGAGAAATAGAGCAGATAAGAGGTGTCTCTGTAGGAACTCAATTAATTAGAGGAATTTTAGAGAGAGGGTGGATCAAAATTGTGGGGCAAAGAGATGTGCCCGGAAGACCATCACTTTATGCTACCACCAAGGAATTCTTGGATTATTTTGGCCTTCAACATCTTAGAGAGTTACCAGGTCTTCCTGACTTACCTGATGTACATTCTTTAGACATGGAACTTCCCCTTGAAGAAGAGCAAAAAGAGGTAGAATCTCAATCAGATCTACAGGCTCCACATTAATACGTAATTAACTATCTATGAAAGAAAGGATTCAAAAAATCCTGTCTAGTGAAGGTATTGCTTCTAGAAGGCAAGCTGAAAACCTTATCAGAGAAGGAAGAATAAAGGTAAATGGCCTAGAAGCAATTTTGGGCATGTCTATTTCACGTCATGATTTAATAGAAATCGATGGTAAAAAAATTGAGATTTCTGAAGGAAAGAAAGCTTTAAGGGTTTTAATGTATAACAAAAAGATAGGGGAAATTTCTACTACAAAAGACTCTCTAGACAGGCCTTCAGTTTTCCAATCTCTTCCTAAGATAATTAATGGAAAATGGATATCCGTTGGTCGATTAGACATTAACACCTCAGGGCTAATGTTATTTACAAATGATGGTAAATTTGCAAATAAATTAATGCATCCTTCTTCTAATATTGAAAGGGAATATGTTGCTAGAATTCGTGGCAAAGTTGAAACGGATCATATTAGAGAGCTTTTGGAGGGAGTTAATCTAGAAGATGGGAAAGCCAGTTTCTCTGATATACAACCTGGCAGAAAAGGAAAAACTAACCAATGGTTTGCAATGGTTATTATGGAAGGTAGGACAAGAGAAGTAAGGAGGATGTGGGAAAGTCTAGGCTTTGCTGTTTCCAGATTAAAAAGAGTAAGAATTGGTGGATTATTTCTTCCAGCAAATATCAAGCAAGGGAATTATAAGGAGTTGAGTGAGAAAGAAATTAAATCTATTGAGCCTCAATTGATTTCCCAGTAATTCCTAAGCTATCTATTCCCATAAGAAATAAATAAGCATTCATTATTTCTTTTGGATTTTTGAGAGTATTGGGGTCTTCTGCTGGATAAGCTTCAGCCCTCATTTTAGTTCGAACAGCTCCTGGGTTAATGGCATTCACCCTAATACCTGATGTTTTTTCCAGCTCTTCACTAAGAATCTGCACCAATCCTTCAGTTGCAAACTTGGATATAGCATAAGCTCCCCAGTAAGCCTTTCCTTTCCTTCCTACGCCTGAAGAAGTAAAAGCTATGGAAGAATTATCTGGTATCAGCAATATAGGAAGTAGAGATCTTGTTAACAATAGAGACGATTCAAAATTAATCTTTGATACGCGTCTCCATTCTTTAATGTCATAATTCTGGATTGAAGTTTTAGTCCCTAAAATGCTAGCGTTATTAAGCAGACCATCCAATTTTCCAAATTCTTTAAGCACTGCTTCCGAAATCTTTTTGAAATCTTCTTCTTCAGCTGTTTCAAAGTCAATTGCTTGTAATATTGGTTTTTTTAGATTGTTTTTTTCAAAAAGACTATAAGTCTCATTTAAATTTGAAGAATTTTTTCCAAGCAGAATAACTTCAGCTCCAAAAGCTGCAAAAGTAAGACCTGCTTGTCTTCCAATACCAGATCCTCCACCTGTAACAAGGATAACCTTGCTCTTCAATAAATTCTTTGGTGCATTGTAAAGAGAGCCTTCAATCATTTAATACTTAGAATGAAATCTTTGATGTGACTTGGAGATTCAGCTATGAAATCTGCTTTCCAGTCTGAACAAGTTTGTCCTTTAGGTATATAACCATAGGCTGCAGCTATCGTTTTAATATTTGCCCTTCTGCCTGCTTCTATGTCTATCGAATGATCCCCAATATAAATTGAGGTACTTGGCTCTGACCCTACTGACTCGCAGGCTTTCAATAATCCTTTCGGGCTAGGCTTTCTTTCACCAGTATGTTCCGGGCAAATTAGGCACGAAGGCCCATATGAAGAAAAAAAATAATTTACTATCTTTTCAGCAAAGGATTTTGGTTTATTGGTAACTATTCCCCATTTCAATCCAGCATCGTTGATTTGGTTTAATAGTTTATTTATTCCTTTAAAAGGAGTGGTCTCATTAAGACAACAAGAATCATAAATTTTTAAAAGTTCTTGTCGATGAAATTCTATATCTTCTTTTTCATTATCATCTAAGGCAAGAGCGTATCTTGCTAAACTAATTGCTCCTTCAGAAACTCGACTTCTAATTTCATCAAATTCGCAGGGTTCTAATTTGTACTTGGACCTGAGTTCATTTACAGCTATAAAGAAATCTTTAGCCGTATCCAATAAAGTGCCATCTAAATCAAAAGCGATAAATTCAATTGCTTTCATTGTCTTTTTTAATGTGCATCATATAGTTAACTGCAATGTCTTTTCCTAACCAATACGTATCAGTAATTGGGTTGTAGCTAAGACCTATGGTTTCATTAAGTATCAAATTAGCTGATCTAATCCATTTGGAAATTTCGGAAGGTTTGATAAATTTTGAATAATCATGGGTTCCTTTCGGTAACAGATTAAGAATGTATTCTGCTCCTAAGACAGCAAATAAGTAGGAGCGAGGATTCCTATTAATAGTCGATATGATGAGATCTCCATTTTGTGACAACAAGGATGAAAATTCATTGATAGTTTGAGAGGGCTCAGGAACATGTTCAAGCATTTCAAGGCAAGTAATCAAATCAAACTTAAGATGTGATTTATCATTTAAAAGTTCCTCTGTAGTGGTATTTAGGTATTTGACATTACTTTTAACTTCTTTTGCATGTGCTTTTGCTATATTTATTGTTTTCTCTGAAGCATCTATGGCCATTACTTCAGCGCCCAAGTCAGCTAATGATTCTGACAAGATTCCCCCACCGCAGCCTACATCAAGAACCTTTTTCCCAATTAAATTAACTCTTTCTTTAATAAAATTTATTCTTAGAGGATTGATTTGATGAAGAGATTTAAAGTCGCCTTCTTCATCCCACCAAGTCTTCGCGAGGTCGTCAAACTTCTGTATCTCTTCTGAATCTATATTTTGTTTTATTGTCATAAAAGAGTAGGGCCACTTACTTTATATTATGTTTAAATGCGCCCCAACATTAAATAACAGTTCACAAAAGTGCAAATATTTTTTCCTAAAGAAAATGAGTTTGAGAGCAGAGTTAGCGTTCTTCCGGAGACTGTAAATAAATTAGTTGAATTAGGAATGGATGTAGAAGTTGAAGCTTCAATAGGTAAAACACTTCACATATCGGATGACTTATATACTTCTTTTGGAGCTTCTATCAGCAAAGACCGGGATTCTTCTTTATCCTCGTCGGATGTAATTTGCAGAATCAATAAACCAGAAAAAGAAGAAATTAGACTTATAAAAAAGAATTCTATTCACATTAGTTTTTTAGACCCTTTTAATGAGATTGAATTGGTTGAAGAGTTTGCCAGATCTAATATCAGTGCTATCAGCATGGAATTGATCCCACGCATCGCAAGAGCACAAAAGATGGATGCCTTAAGTTCACAAGCAAATTTAGGAGGCTATGCGGCAGTTATTGAGGCCTCAAGTTGTTTAAGCAAATCTTTTCCAATGATGATGACTGCAGCAGGAACTATATCTCCAAGTAAGGTTTTTGTTATTGGAGTTGGAGTTGCCGGTCTACAAGCTATTGCAACAGCTAAAAGATTAGGAGCCAGAGTAGAAGCTTTTGATACTCGTCCTGAAGTCGAAGAACAGGTTAAGTCTTTGGGCGCTAGATTTGTCCAAATTGATATTGGAGAAACTGAACAAACAGAACAAGGTTATGCTAAAGAGCTCTCAAAAGAACAAATTAAAATGCAACGGGAAGGCATGAAAAAAGCCTGTGCCCAATCCGATGTTGTGATTACTACTGCTCAAGTTTTTGGAAGACCTGCTCCTCGAATAGTAACAATGGAAATGATTGAAGCTATGAAGCCTGGAAGCGTGATCATAGACATGGCTGTAAGTAATGGAGGTAATGTAGATGGCTCAATATCTGATGAGCATGTTATTCACAACGGGGTAACTATTGTGGGGCTTTCAAATTTACCTGGAAAAGTTGCTTTTGATGCATCTCTCGTTTATGGGAATAATTTATTTAATCTTTTAGAAGAGTATTGGGACGCAGAAAACAAAGAATTAAATTTTGATCTTTCAGATGAGATCTTATCAGGATGTGTTGTTACTCACGATGGAGATATAGTTAACGCTATGGTCAAAGACAGGATCTAATTTATGGAAACTCAATTAACTCTATTATTTTTTGTACTGGTTTTAAGTATTTTTCTCGGTTTTGAACTTATTTCAAAAGTACCTTCTACACTTCACACCCCTCTAATGTCAGGGGCGAATGCCATTTCAGGTATAACTCTAGTGGGAGCTTTGCTGGCTTCTGGTTCAGGCTATGTCTCACAACCTTTAACGGTCTTGTTAGGAACTGCAGCAGTAACTTTTGCGACCATCAATGTAGTGGGTGGATACCTAGTTACCAATCGCATGTTGTCCATGTTTAAAAAGAAGGAAACGGATTGATTTTCTTTGATCAGTTTAATACTCAGATAGTTGTAAATTTAACTTACATACTAGCTTCAATGCTGTTTATCTTAGGTTTGAAGATGCTAGGCTCTCCAGAAACTGCGAGGAAAGGTAATCTGGTTTCTTCTTCTGGAATGCTGTTAGCTGTCTTAGTTACCTTATTAGACCAAAGTATCATCGATTTCACTTGGATTATAGTTGGGGTTTGTATTGGGTCTTTAATAGGATTCATCGCTGCCACAAAAGTAAAAATGACAGGGGTGCCGGAGATGGTAGCTCTTTTTAATGGCTTTGGTGGTATAGCTAGTCTCCTTGTAGGATCAGCTGAATATCTAAGTGGATTTGATCAAAACGCTGCTCTTCTAATAGCTATTTATCTTACTGTTCTGATTGGTGGAGTTACCTTCTCAGGAAGCTTAATTGCCTGGGGAAAACTTTCTGAGACCATTAGTGGTAAACCCTACCTCTACAATGGACAACAAATCGTAAACAGTCTCCTTCTCGGAGTTCTTCTTCTTGCTGGTTTAGAAATGATCTTCTTTCAAGGGATGTTTACAGAAAACCAATTTCAAATACTCTTCATAATCTGTCTGCTTGCTTTCACGTTAGGCGCTCTGCTTGTTATTCCAATTGGAGGAGCCGACATGCCAGTAGTTATAGCTCTTTTAAATAGTTTTTCTGGCTTAGCAGCTTGCGCAGCAGGATTTGTAATTCTAAACAATGTTTTGATCGTGGCAGGAGCTTTGGTAGGCGCAAGTGGACTGATCCTGACTAATATCATGTGCAAGGCCATGAATCGATCTTTGGCTAATGTTTTATTTAGCGGATTTGGTGCCGTTACTACCATTGGATCTGAAGCAAAAGTAAGTCAAGGTGAAGTAAGACCCATTAACACAGCTGATGCATATCTAATCCTTGAAGCAGCAGCATCTGTTTTAATAGTTCCAGGTTATGGGATGGCCGTAGCTCAAGCTCAACATTCAGTTAGAGAATTGGGTGAACTCTTAGAGGCCAATGGAGCTGAGGTCAAATACGCTATACATCCTGTAGCTGGCCGTATGCCTGGTCACATGAATGTGCTTCTGGCCGAAGCTAATGTTTCTTATGATGTGTTGGTTGTACCAGAAGACGTAAATCCCATAATGGAAACGGTTGATGTTTGTATGGTAATTGGTGCAAATGATGTGGTTAATCCAGACGCAAAAGAAAATGAAAGCAGCCCTATTTATGGTATGCCAATTATAGAAACAGATAGAGCTAAAACAGTTTTTGTCTTGAAAAGGTCAATGGCTTCAGGGTTTGCAGGTATACAAAATCCTTTATTCTTCAAATCAAACACAAGGATGCTATTTGGTGATGCAAAGGAATCTGTCTCTTCTTTAGTGGCTGAGTTTAAGAGCTAAAAAGCTTCCAAAATAGCCCAATTTTGGCCACATTTAAGCCATAAAATATGTTAAAATTCTAGTCTAAGTTGACACTTCTTTTAAAACCAAGAAAATCTTTATTTATAAGCTTTTTAGCTTATATTTTCTTAGATTTTTAGACTTAAAAAACGAGGAAATATGGGTGAAATATCTGCAAAAGAAATAATTCCAATTAATTTAGAAGAAGAGCTTAAAGAATCTTATCTAAATTATGCTATGCATGTGATTGTAGGCAGAGCTTTGCCTGATGCTAGGGATGGTTTAAAGCCCGTTCACAGAAGAATTTTATATGCCATGCATGTGATGAATAACGATTGGAATAAACCGCCAAAGAAATCTATGAGAATAGTGGGTGATGTAACTGGAAAATATCATCCCCATGGAGATACAGCGGCTTATGAAACTATTGTAAGACTGGGTCAGTGGTGGAGTTTGAGATACATGTTGGTTGATAAGCAAGGTAATTTTGGTTCTATGGACGGAGATCCTCCTGCTGCTGCAAGATACACTGAAGTCAGAATGTCGAGAATAGCTCATGAGATTTTAGAAGATTTAGACAAAGAGACAGTTAAATTCATAGAAAATTACGATGGTCAGGAAACCATGCCTGATGTTTTACCCACTAGAATTCCAAATTTACTCATCAATGGCTCTTCAGGAATAGCAGTGGGTATGGCAACCAACATGGCGCCTCATAACCTGGACGAGACGATTTCTGCGTGTCTTGCTTTTATAGAAAATCCTGAAATTTCTATCGATGAACTGCTAAAACTTATACCTGGACCAGATTTTCCTACTGGAGGAATAATCAATGGAAAGTCTGGTATTCGTAATGCTTACGAAACCGGTAAAGGAAAGGTTAAGGTCAGGGCTAAAACTCAAATAGAAGGGGAAGAAGAAGGAAAACCTCAGATAGTAGTTTCGGAGATACCCTATATGGTAAATAAAGCCAGACTGGTTGAGAACATAGCTCACTTAATGAGAGATAAAAAAATTGAAGGGATCAAAGAGATAAGAGACGAATCTGATAAAGATGATCCCGTAAGAATAGTTATTGAGCTGAGATCAGGAGCAATAGCAGATGTAGTTTTGAATAATTTATTTAAACAAACTCAAATGCAAACTGTTTTTGGAATAAACAATGTGGCTTTAGTTGGAACAGAACCAAAGTTACTTAATCTCAAAGATATTTTGGGTATCTTTTTTAACTTTAGAAAAGAAGTTGTTTCAAAAAGAACCATTTACGAACTTTTATCTAACATTGATCCGATGATCGATTTAATAAAAAAATCTAAGGATGGAAATGAAGCTAAAGCCAAACTTCTTAAAAAGAAATGGAGAGGAGGGAAAGTGACCAAGATGTTAAAAAAAGCTGGTGCAGAAGCTTGTCGTCCTGACGATCTTGAAAAAGATGTTGGTTTGAAAGGAAAAAGCTATCAGTTATCAGAAAACCAAGCCCAAGCCATTCTGGATATGAGGCTTCAAAGATTAACAGGATTGGAACAAAACAGATTAATTAAAGAATATGAAGAGATAGTCGATTTAATTACGTCCTTAATGGAAATGCTAGCTGACAATACTAGGTTGGTCGAAGTTGTTTGTGATGAACTTAAAGAAATACAAACTCAATACAAAGATGAAAGAAGGACAGAAATCCTAGATTCTATCGGAGATCTTAGTAATGAAGATCTGATAACTCCCGAAGATAGGGTCGTCACTATTTCTCATGAAGGTTATGCAAAGACACAACCCTTAGATGAGTACAGATCGCAAAGAAGAGGAGGTACAGGGAAAACCGCTGCTTCGGTTAAAGAGGAAGATTTTGTAGAACAATTATTGGTAGCAAATACGCACACCACTCTTCTCTGCTTCTCTAATCTTGGTCAGGTTTACTGGTTAAAGGTTTATGCTATTCCTTCCGCAGGAAGGGTGGCAAAAGGAAGGCCTTTAGTTAATTTGATTCAACTTAGTGAAGGTGAACGTATAACAAGCATGGTACCTGTTGAAGCATACAAGGAAGGTAATTTTGTTTTAATGGCAACCAAATCTGGAAAGGTTAAAAAAACACCTCTAACAGAGTTTTCTAATCAAAGAAAAGGAGGGAAAAGAGCCATTACTTTGGTTGGGGATGATGAGTTAGTAGGAAGCACGGTAACAAACGGAAAAAAATTCGTTATGCTTGTGTCTAATGCAGGAAAAGCTGCTCATTTCTCTGAATCTGAAGTCAGGTCCATGGGAAGAAGCGCTCAAGGAGTTAGAGGTATAAAACTTGAAAAAGGTCAACAAGTCATTTCTCTGATAATTCCTGAAGAGGAAGCGACAATATTTACTGTCAGTAAAAATGGATTTGGTAAAAGATCTGTATCAAGTGATTTTAGAAAAACAAGAAGAGGAGCTAAGGGGGTTATTGCTATGCAAACCTCAGAGCGTAATGGTCAACTAATTGGGGCTGCTCAGGTTTCAGATGAAGATCAGGTTATGCTAATAACCAATAAAGGAATGCTAGTTCGAACCAAAGTTTCAGAAATAAATGTTATAGGAAGGAACACTCAAGGTGTGACTGTTATTAGGTTAAAGGAAGGTGAAAAACTAGTCAGTTTGGCTCCTATAAGTGAAGAATTTATAGATGATGCTTAATAATAGAAAATATAACTTTGGTTCAGGTCCAGCCACTATTCCCACAAGTGTATTAGAAGAAGTTAAAGAAGAGTTATTGGATTGGAAGGGTAAAGGTCTTTCAGTTTTGGAAATCAGCCACAGGAGTAATGATTATCAGGAACTTGCCTTAGAGGCTGAAAAGGATTTTCGGGATTTGTTAAGTATTCCTGATTCCTATGCAGTTTTATTTACACATGGTGGAGCCACTTTACAAAATGCAGCTATACCATTAAATCTATCCTCTCCTGATGGCGAAGTAAGCTATGTAAACTCGGGATATTGGGCAAACAGGTCCATTGAAGAAGCCAAGAAGTATACTAATGTAAGAATAGCCGCTAGTTCGCAGGAAACTAATTTTTCTTTTTTCCCTCCTCAATCGAGTTGGAAATTATCAGATAAACAAGATTATATTCACGTAACGCCAAATGAAACCATAGGTGGGATTGCTTTACGAGAGGTCAATAAAGAAGTCATACCCATAGTTGCAGATTTTTCTTCGAGTATTCTTTCTGAACCAATTGAAGTGAGTTCTTTCGGTCTAATTTACGGAGGTGCTCAGAAAAATATAGGTCCTGCNNNAACACTCCACCGACCTTCTCTTGGTATGTAGCAGGTAAGGTTTTTAAGTGGCTTAAAGGTAGGGGTGGACTGAAGGCAATAGGTCAAATCAACGAGAAAAAGGCCAAAAAATTATACGATTTTGTAGATAGATCTGATTTGTACTCAAACAAAATAGAAAAATCTTCAAGGTCAATAATGAATATCCCTTTTTTATTAGAAAAAGAGGAGCTAAACAGCAAATTTCTAACGGATTCATCTACTAAGGGCTTGTTGGCATTGAAAGGACATAGATCAGTAGGAGGTATGAGGGCTAGCATTTACAATGCCATGCCTGAGGAAGGAGTTGAGGCTCTTATAGAGTTTATGCGGCTCTTTGAAAGAGAGAACCTTTAGTTTTTATGTCGAAGAAGAAAGAATTAGATAGTATAAGAAAGAAGATAGATGAGTTGGATGCAGAACTTCTGCAAATGTTAAACAAATAAAAAAGAGGAAGTAATTTATAAGCCAGAAAGAGAGGCTTATATACTGAGACAGTTAAAAAAGATTAACCCTGGCCCCTTGAGCGACAAACAAATAGTTAATATTTTTAAAGAGATAATTTCAAGTTGTAGGGCTCAAGAGAAAGAAATAGATATAGCATTTTTAGGGCCAGAAGGGACCTACTCAGATTCTGCTGTAAAAGAGAATTTCGGCAGTTCAATTAATAAGACTGCTTCAGATACTATAGAAGAAGTATTTAAGGCTGTTAGTGAAAGAAAAAGTGATTACGGAATAGTTCCAATACAAAATTCTAGTGAAGGTCCTATTAATGTGACTTTAGATTGCTTGTCAGACTTCAACTTAAATATTTGTGGTGAAATAGAGATGTTAATCCATCATAGTTTGATGGGCTTAAACCAAGCTCTTCCAAAGAAAGGTTTTGAAATACACGCTCATGAACAAACCCTTGCACAATGTAAAAATTGGTTAGATTCTTATTGCCCTGATGTGAACAGAGTTTCAGTATCCAGTAATGCTCAAGCAGCCATGAATGCTGAGAAGAACTCAGAAATAATAGCTATAGCAGGTGCCTTAGCAGCTGAAAAATATGGTCTTGAAATAATTAAAAGAAACATAGAAGACTATTCCAACAATACAACTAGGTTTATTTCAATTGGCTTACAAGAGGTGGCTAGTACAGGCAAAGATAAAACATCCCTATTAGTTACTACAAAAAATGAATCAGGAGCTTTATATAATTTATTAAAACCTATACAGAAAAATGGCCTGAATCTTACTCATATCACCTACAGGCCTTCTAAAGTAGATAAGTGGAATTACTCGTTCTTTTTTGATTTTGAAGGACACAAGGATGATAAAGAGGTAAAAAGTTTGTTAGAAGAACTTGACGCAACCGACGCAGAAATAAAAATATTAGGCTCCTATCCAAAAGCTGAGAATTAAAAAAGTGGATCTAGAATTAAAGGATTTAATTAATTCTGGCATTAAGGGTTTAACGCCCTATGAGCCAGGAAAACCTATTGAAGATTTAGAAAGAGAATATGGGATTAAAAAAGCAATAAAGCTTGCTAGTAATGAGAGCCCCTTGGGACCTAGCCCAAAGGTGTTAGAAGCCTTAAAGAAATCATTTCTGGTATTAATCGCTATCCTGATGGAAACGGTTCTAGACTAAAAGAGGCCTTAAGTTCAAGACACTCTCTAAGTGCAGACACGCTCACACTTGGCAATGGATCTAATGATATTATTGAGTTTGTTGCTAGATGTTTTCTGCCCCCAAATGACAATGCTGTTTATTCTAAACATGCCTTTGCTGTTTATCCGCTAGTTACTCAGTCACTTGGAGCCCAAGGAGTTGAAGTTGAAGCAAGGGATTGGGGGCATGATTTACAAGCAATGTTAGACGCAGTGAACAATAAAACAAAAGTAGTTTTTATAGCAAATCCAAATAATCCGACAGGAACCTTTCTAGAGAAGAATGAGATTATTAGGTTTCTTGAAAAGATTCCAAATGAAGTGATAGTTTTGTTAGATCAAGCTTATTTTGATTACTCAAATTATGAAACTGAGGATGTACCTTTTAGTCTGGTTAACAATTTTCCGAACTTAATAATTTCTAGGACTTTTTCAAAGGCTTACGGTTTAGCTGGTTTAAGGGTGGGCTTTTCAGTCACTTCAAGTTCTTTGGCTGACTATTTAAATAGAGTGAGGCAGCCTTTTAATGTAAATTCCTTAGCTTTAGCAGCTGCAGAGGTGGCTCTTAATGACACAGAACATTTAGAACAGTGTCTAAAACTCAACAAACAAGAAAAGGAAAGATTCTATAAATTTTTTAAATCTCATCAATATCACTTTATAAAATCATTCGCTAATTTTATTTCCTTTGATTGTAAAGGTAACTCTAATAAAGTTTTTAATAGTCTTTTGCTAAAAGGGGTTATAACCAGATCTATGGAAGTTTATAAAATGCCTGATCATCTGAGGGTTACCATAGGTCTTCCTGAAGAGAACTCAGCATTTATGGAGAGTTTAACCTCATTAAAAGAGATCTAATATGGAACTTTCATTTAAAAATATTCTGGTAGTTGGGTTAGGTTTAATTGGAGGGTCAATCCTCAAAACCATTAAAGAATTAAATATTCCTTTGGAAGTCTATGGACTAGATTTACACGAAGAAGTAACGAAGGACGCCAATAAGATTGGTCTAATCAATAACTTTGATAATCAACTGAAAAAAATAGAAGAGGATTGTTTAATTATCTTCTCTGTACCAAGCTTAAGTTTTGAAAGGGCTTTTAAATTGATTGAAGGCTCTTTTGATGATGAAAAAGTGATTTTTACTGACACTTTTAGCTCAAAATCCAAACTGCTTGAGTTTTTGGAAGGAAATGCTGATATTGGTGAAAAATTTGTTATGTCTCACCCAATAGCAGGTTCAGAAAAAAGTGGATTAATGAATTCTTTGCCTTTTCTATTTAAAGATAAGTTGGTCCTTGTATCTCACTTAAATTCTTCCAGCGAAAATAACAATGTAATTAAAGTTAAGAGTTTTTGGGAGCAACTAGGTTCAAAAGTTTCAATCATGGACCCTGTAGAGCACGACAAAGTGCTTTCAAAAACCAGTCACCTACCTCATGTTATTTCCTTTGCTTTGATGCATTTCCTAGAAAAAGAATTGGGTGAAAAGGTATTCAAATATTCAGGAGGTAGTTTAGAGAGTTATACAAGAATAGCTTCAAGTGATCCATTGATGTGGAAAGACGTTACTGTTTCTAATAAGGAAGCAGTCTTAGAAGCAATTAAAGGATTTAAGTCTTCCTTAAATGAAGTGTCTAAACTAATAGATTCGGAAGATGAGGAATCTATTCTAGACTTCTTAAGTTTTGTTAAGGAAGTGAGAGATAAACAACTATTTTCTGATGGTACTTCTTGGAAAGCTTCAGAGGAGGATTCTTAGAGTTGGGGCTAATAGTTAAACCTGGAAAAGCATTAAAAGGTGAGATTTTGATGCCTGGGGACAAATCTATTTCTCATCGCTCAATTATGTGCGCTGCCCTTGCTGAAGGTGACAGTGTAATACGAGGGTTCTTAAAAGGTGAGGATTGCTTAGCAACACTCAATGCTTTCTCTAAAATGGGGGTTAATATTGATCAGCATGACAACGAAATAGTTGTGCATGGGGTAGGCCTACAAGGTCTAAAAAAGCCAGACTCAGATATTTACTTAGGTAACTCGGGAACATCAATGCGTTTAATGAGCGGTTTGTTATGTGGACAAAGTTTTTCAAGTACTTTAAAAGGAGATGTTTCTTTATCTACTCGACCCATGAAAAGGATAGTTACACCACTTACAACCATGGGAGCAAATATATCTAGCAGCAATGGAGGTTGCCCACCTTTAGAAATAAATCCTTCTGAGAAGCTGAAAGCTTTCTCTTATGAGCTACCTATAGCAAGCGCACAAGTTAAGTCATGTCTTATGTTTGCAGGTCTCTATGCAGATGGCCCTGTTGTTATAAAAGAAAAGATACAAACTCGAGATCATACTGAACTTATGTTTAAGAAATTTGGTATACATGTCTCCATTGAAGAATCAAAAGGCTTAAAGGAGATTCATGTTTTACCTCCTAAATCTATGGATGCAAACAATATTAATATACCAGGAGACTTTTCATCTGCTGCTTTCTTTATCTTGGGGGCTTTGATAACTCCAGGTTCGGATCTAACATTAATGAATATAGGAATTAATAAAACTCGAATAGCATTGTTGGAAGTCTTAAAAGAAATGGGAGCTGATATAAAGCTTTCAAATGTAAGTAATGAATACGAACCTTGCGCAGATATATCTATAAGAGCTTCTGAACTAAAAGGAATTACTTTGAATCCAAAATTAGTTCCAAATCTAATTGATGAATTACCAGTTCTTTTTATAGCAGCTTCTCTTGCTGACGGGCAGACAATTATTAGAGGAGCTGAGGAATTAAGAGAAAAAGAATCTGACCGCTTAGAAGCCATGGCAAACTCTCTAAAATTGCTTGGAGTGAGATTTAAGGTTTATGGTGACGGAATAGATATTCAAGGCTTAAATCAAGAAGTAAATACATCAAATTCCGATATGCCGTTTGAAGCCTCACATATTAACTCATTTGGTGATCATAGGATTGCTATGACATCTGCTATTGCATGCACAAGGGCTAATGATAAATCCTATATAGAAGATACTAAAAATGTAACAACATCTTTCCCTAATTTCTTAGAGATTTGTGAAGAAGTGGGTTTAGATATTAAATAAATGGAAGACATACCTGTTATAACAATAGATGGTTTGAGTGGTTCAGGTAAAGGAACAATCTCTAAAATGCTATGCCTTGAATTGGGTTGGAATATTTTAGATAGCGGTGCTCTGTACAGGACATTAGCTTATTTGATAGAACAAAGAACAATAGCGATAGAAGATTTTGAGACCAATAGAAAAGAGATCCAAGAAGATTTCCAAGTCACTTTTGGAATAGGCTCATTAGGAGAACCAGTTAATATCTTCCTAAAAGATCAAGATATTACTGATCTAGTTAGGACTGAAAAGATAGCTGAGAAGACCTCAGCTTTATCTTCCTTAAAGGGAATAAGGGATTTTGTTAGACCCCATCAACGGGAATTCAAAAAACCTCCAGGCCTTATAGCAGATGGACGCGATATGGGAACAGTCATATTTCCAGAAGCAGATTTGAAGATTTTTCTAATCGCCTCCTTGGAAGAAAGAGCTAAAAGAAGGCAAAGTCAGTTGAAAAGGCTAGGAAGCAAGGTTAACATGCCCCTCCTTTTAGAAGAGTTAGAAGCAAGAGATAGAAAAGATATTGAAAGAGAGCTTTCTCCTTTGTTACCAGCTGAAGACTCATATGAGATAGATACAACTGGACTTAGTCCTGAAGAAGTTTTGAATAAAATAAGAAGTTTGTCATCAGATTTTAGGTTTGGAGCATAAATATGTCTTTAAACTTTGAAGAATTACTAGATAAGAATTTAAGTACTGTCACCATGAAGCCAGGCAGTTTATTAACTGGCATAGTGATAGACATTTTAGACTCCCATGTAATAGTTTATGTCGGCCTTAAATCAGAGGCTGCCATAGCTATTCAAGAATTTGTTAATGAAAAAGGAGAGATTGACCTAAAAGTAGGTGATGAAGTTCAGCTTTTACTGGAGGCAATTGAAGACGGGCATGGAAATACCAGAGTTTCTAGAGAAAAAGCTATAAAACAAGAAGTATGGAAAAGAATTGAAGATTGTCTTAAAGGTGAATCCACTTTAAATGGTTTAATAACCGGACAGGTAAAAGGAGGAATGACAGTAGATATTCAAGGAATTAAAGCCTTTCTACCTGGTTCTTTAGCGGAGGCCACACCCACTAAGGATTTAGATCATCTCGAAGGAAGGTATGAAGAATTCAAAGTTATCAAGTTAGACAAGGAAAAGAACAATGTAGTTTTATCTAGAAGAGCTGTTTTGGAAGAAGTGAATTCTGAAGAAAGAGAAAAACTACTCTCTAATCTTGAAGAAGGACAAGAGATACAAGGGGTGGTCAAAAACTTAACAGATTATGGTGCATTTATTGATTTAGGGGGAATAGACGGCCTCCTTCACATTACTGACATCTCTTGGAGCAGAATAAATCATCCTTCTGAAGCTCTGAATATTGGGGAGAAAATAAAAGTACAGGTTACAAAGTTCGACAAGGATGAAGGCAAAGTATCTTTAGGAATGAAGCAGTTATCCTCAGATCCTTGGAAAGGGATTGAGAATAAATTTCCTTTAAATACCTCTGTAATGGCTAAAGTGACCAATCTAACTGATTACGGTTTTTTTGCTGAGATTGAATCTGGTGTTGAGGGGTTAGTTCATGTATCTGAAATTGATTGGACAAATAAAAACATACACCCTTCTAAGGTTGTTGAATTAGGAGAATCCTTGGAAGTAATGATTTTAGAAGTTGATGAAGAAAAGAGGAGAATATCTTTGGGTGTTAAACAACTCACTGAAAACCCTTGGCAAGTTTTTACTCACAAGCATAAGGAAGGAGATAAGATAAAAGGAACAATCAAATCTATAACAGATTTTGGAGTTTTTATAGGGCTAGAGGGAAATATAGATGGTTTAGTTCATTTATCTGATGTCTCCTGGAGTGATGAAGAAGAAGCCATTAGACAATTAGAAAAAAATCAAGAAATTGAAGCAATAGTACTTTCAATTGATGTGGAAAGAGAAAGGATCTCTTTAGGTATAAAGCAATTACAGGAAGATGCTTTTAATGAATATACTCAATTAAATAACAAAGGCTCAAGAGTCAAAGGTAAAGTGAATGAAATAACGGATGAAAGAATAGTACTTCTTTTGTCGGAGGGCGTTCAAGGCTATATACCTTTGAAGGATTATCAGAACTCTTCTCAGGAAGGAGACCCAAGTCTTGGCGATGAAATCGAGGTGGTTGTTGCAAGTATTAATAAAAAAGATAGAGAAATAATTCTCTCATTAAGAGCTTTGGAGAAAGCTGAAGAAAGAGACGCTTTAAAAGATAATGTGGAAAGAAATAAAGAAATAGAAGAG
>LWDU01032296.1_pt1 | contig 18913 bp, 14 predicted proteins | sample 727161 | NCBI WGS metagenome assembly LWDU01 (sample SAMN04566230, study PRJNA314399) | hydrothermal vent metagenome | isolation source: deep sea hydrothermal plume seawater | place: Mexico: Gulf of California, Guaymas Basin | collected 2004-07-11
TTCTTTCGGTCGTGAATATACTGCTGAGCGGCTGCTACTTCCTCAAACCGAAATACCTTGTCGACTACAGGAGAAATCGACCCCTCATCAAGCATCTTCAACAATGAGAATATCTGATTTTTCAATACATTTTCATCTTTGAAAGTCCCCATATGAACTCCAAAAACCGCTTTGTTTGAAGTCATCATCTTGAATGGATTGAATTTAGGAGTGGTCAACACCATTCTTAATGCAGTCACAATCGACCTCTTACTACCTTTTACAGCGGCTGAACCACCAAACGCATACAGACGACCGCCTGAACGAAGAGCCTTGTAAGACCGCATCATGTGTTTGCCTCCAACAGGATCCAGAGCGTGGTGAACTCCTAATCCGTCGGTCTCGCGCTTGCAGACCTCAACGAAGTCTTCGGACTCCCGGTTGATGAAGCGCATCCCGAGTGAGTTGACAAATTCGGCTTTATTAGCCGAAGCTGTACCGAATACTTTTGATGCACCTAGTGCAATTGCCAGTTGAGCGGTCGCGGTTCCAACCCCTCCAGCAGCATGGTGAACAAGAATTGTATCGCCTCGCTGGAAATTACCTAGATATGCCAACATATGGTGTGCGGTTAAGTAGATGACAGGAAGGGCTGCGCCTTGATCGAATGATATCGATTCTGGCAGTTTAAAACAGCGCTCGGCTAGAGCAACAATTTGCTCGGAATATCCACCCATCCCGCATAGTGAGACTACACGATCACCAATGACTAGACCTGTACCTTCAACACCTTCACCTAGTTTTCTAACCACGCCAGAAATTTCGTATCCTGGAGTGAAAGGAAATGGCGGAACCGGTGAATACAGTCCTTGACGCATCATTAGATCGGCGAAGTTAATTCCGGCTCTGTGCACCTCGATTAGAACCTCGCCCTCCCCGGGGCTAGGTGTAGGTGATTCTAAGATTTCAATCGCATTCATTCCGCCACGCTTTGTGTATACGACTCGCCTCATTTCTTGGCCCCTTTTATCTGCTGCGAGTTTTAATATAACTATTCAAAGGTGGTATCCCTTAAACAAATAGCGATATTTGTTAAGGAAAATTATGGCTTTCAATGGGCATGACTGATCAGCCCACTTAAGTCCAATCCAATCAGGACTATCATCATGATGGCAACACCAATTATCACATGCAATAAGGCTTTTTTCCCAGTATCTGCATGATGAACATCTGGTAATACATCGACGGTTGCAACATAAAGGAATGTTCCACCACTGAATAGGATGGCCAGACCAATCCATTGTTCACTCACATCTCCTAAGAGAATAAACGCAAGCATAATCGTGATTGGAGCTGCTATTGAAAATAGCATCAAATCCTTCCAAGCCGCTTTTGTATCGTTCCTTTCGTGCATCGAAAATATTCCAATGCTGAACGCGGCTGGTATCTTGTGAGCAATTACTCCTACAGCTACGGCCAAAGCGATTGAAACCTCGCCGCTGGCAACCGCTGCACCAATTGCTAAACCATCGGTTAGCGCATGAATTGAAAGGCCTAAGACCACGCTACGAGCATTTGTTGGATGATGGACATGTCCGTGGCCATGGTCGTGTTCGTGGTCGTGATGTTCTTCGTGAATATCATGGCCGAATCCATATGCTTCGAGAATTAGCATTAGAATGAAACCTGCTATAATTGCCCCTCCCATCCATAGAGAATCGATGTTGGGATTGGCTGATAAAGTTAGGGCGAATCCTTCTGGTAATGCTACTAGTAAAGCGGATGCGAGCAGCACACCTGCTGCGACTCCGGTCATCATCTTTTGACGTTCTTCGCTTTGGGCGCCGCGCATGATAGGAATTCCACCGGCGACCAATGCGGTGAAAAGTGCGACACCAGCCAAGATTAGGGCTTGGGTCATTGCTTCCATGATAAGTTGCCGATAATTACTATTATTAATAATAAGGTCACTTTTTGGACGCCTTGACAAATTCGGTTAGTGGTTGGAAATAAGGGCTCTATAGTTGCTGCACACAGGCTAGTGAGCCCTTGTTCCACATCAAGCCTTCATTTTTGTTTTGCCTGAATTCCTCCACCATAAAATCAAGCCAGCAATCACACAAAAAAATCTTAATTCAATTGAAATTGGGTCCAATTGATGGAACTCAATGCTTTGTTCATAGCGAATATTATCGGTTTTGTAAGTGGTGAGATAATAATTACCTTGTTCTAATGTCCATTCGATATCACATTTAGAAGTAGGACTTGCCTGGTCGGAGGAATCTATTTCCATTCTCCCTTTGATCAAAAACCATTCAACGGTCGGTGATGATCCCTCATCGCCCCGGATTTCACAATGATAGGTAAGATCTAATGTTTCGCCAAACCATGGATTGACTTCGATGGTTACATTTTCATTAATTGGGTCCTCAAATCGATTAATCGATTGAGTGGAAGGATTAGCAAGTGCTAATTCGACCGAAAACAGTAACACAACTGTTAGTGCAATCGCAGGCTTCATCTAGTTTTGCTTGTGGAGATGCAGTCTAACAACATTTGCCACACCGCGATGTAAATCCGATTCATCAAGTTCCACTTGCTCAACTTTAGCATGGATTATCTCAAATCCGTTCCCGATCACCTCTAGAACCTCATCGAGTTCCCACAGAAGATCTAAACTCTTTGGCCCACCGCTGGTCATCTCCATTTGGCTGGTATGATAGCCCTCACAGACGAATTCACCGCCCGGTTTTAACGAGCTTAACATCCGAGGATAATGCTCGACAAAAATCGACCAAGGCACATGAAACCAAGAACAGGCGATCAAATCGTATCGATTGGGTTTGAAGGTTCTCAATTCCAAATCATCAACATCGTAATCGACAGAAACACCATGTTTTTTGGCCAATTTTTCACACTTTTCTTTACCGACAGTCGATAGGTCGAATACCTCTGCAGTCCAACCTTTGGTAGCAGCCCAAACCGCATTGCGCCCTTCACCATCAGCAGGAAACGATGCCAATCCAGGTTTCATGGGACCAATGCATTGTTCTAGCCATTGGTTTGGAAGTTCACCATAAGCATAAGTGTGGCCAGAGAATCTTTGGTCCCAAGCATCTGCGCCAAATTTCACATTTGTCAAGATTCTTCCTCCTTGTCAAATTTGATCAAGCCGTGGTCCTCGACCACCTCACTATTACCCGGAAGAACCGGTAAAATATCATCGACCGAAAGACCGGTCGCCCGATAAATTCGGTTGGCTAACGCATCTTTTTTCTCCCGGCCCGGGGTGATGATGATGTAGCGATTACAATGTTGCGCGATTATTTCTGGAGTTCCACCCATCAATAATGGGACCCCGTTTATCGCCACTAGGCCCATTCCTAATCTAAGATCGATATCCTTGTACCAAGTTCGCTTGCCCCTGATTACAAAGGCACCCTTTCCAACATATTCACCGGTTTCTGCCGATTTGGAAACCTGCCCGGGTTTTACCCAGAACACGGTACCATGGGCTCCGCCGCTATTCCATGCTCTGGACCACGATAAAGCAAGAACTGCCGCTTCTTGGGTGATCTTTTCATCCAATTCAGATTCGACTTTATCGGCTAATCTGAATGCAGGCATATCGTTAGCGATATGAGGTGAAGGGTTTTCATCGGTGATGAAACCCTGATTATTGCGAAGGCTACAAGATGGAGCCCCATGAAGGTCGGCATGGAGATATCTATCGCCCAAGCTCATATGTTTTTTGACGATACCATCATTGCCTTTTGCGTCACGTCCGCCTATCATCAGATGGCCGCCAGATAGCATTGTCCAGCGGTGATTCTCAAACCACAATCTTTTGGCTCGCCTAACCTTTGCAACTTGACCGCTCGCCTCGCGTTTGGCTTCCTTCTTTTGGGCTCGGGCTAATTCGTCCTTGGTATCCTGTAATGCTTGAATCGCCCCCGCGGATTTGTCCTTTTGTTTACGGCCTGCACCAAAGTATCTCTGGGCATTCTGGTGAACACTCTCATCCAAGGTCAAACTTACTTGTTTGGAAGGATTACCATCCTCATCAGGGAGGAAGGCGATGAAGGTACCTTCTGCTGCATTGATAGATTGAATCCAAGGAATTTTCTTTATCGATTTTTTTACTTGGCTCCAGCCTTGGGATTCAACCGCTTCAGTCATTTGGCCAAGCAATTGTTCAACATGGGTCCAATTCTCTTGAATCGCATGACCGAGTGCTTGTTGCTTCTCGACTTTCACACCAAAACCAGATAGTGCTTTTTCCTGTTGAGACAATCGGCGCTCTAGTCTTTCGACATCGGTCGAATGACCACGGCCGGGTGCGGCGATATCGAGTTGTTCAGCTTCGCGTCGGGCGAGAGCTTGAGCATCATGAGGCCCCATCCATTCGTCTACCGCAACCGATAGCTTGTCGAACTCTTTATATTCAGAATCTCTTAAAGTGGCTAAGATCAATGGCCATGCTTCTTTTACTTCGCCATCTTTGAGGAAAAGATAACCCTTCCAGTCGCCATGCAATAATGCATTGAGTGAATCCCATATCTTTTGAAGATCTACATCGGCCATCTCGGTGGTCGGATCGATTGATGCATCAACACAGACCGCGGTGGCCAAAGCACCACCGAGGTTCACAACTCCGCCGAGAGTTCGACCGAGGTTGCGATCCGAATCTAACATCAGTTGAGAGAATTGTTCGAAATCGAGGCTATATGGGTCGAGAGCTGCCGGTGGAGGCACATATTCGATGCCTTTTTTTAGAGTTCTTTCAGCATAGGTCGCATGGGTTAACGGTTGGATGATAATGTCATCACCATTGGTGAGAATGATATTTCCATCGCGGAAAACCTCCACATAAAGGTGGTATTTTCCGTGGCTGGTTTCAAAGGTGAGTTTTAGCACTCGATCGAATCCGAGTTGTTCGATTGCTATGAATCTAGAATTGGAGAGGTATTTTCGCAAAATCATCGCGAATTGAACCGGATTTTGTGGCATCGGCCGATCGCGAACACTGGTGTAAAGCCGCTTACCTCGAACGATGACAAGGTCGTGATTGCCGCCTTCTTTAACTCTTAACCTCAGAACAATTTGTTCGTAATGCGGCATATAGCATTTTTTACAATGAGAACCGACCAATGAAGATAATTCTGCGACCATCGCTCGCAAATCGAGGGCACTCATCGCATCTTTCACTTTACAACCCTCCCTATGTTCAGCCTGTAATCTGCCATCTACCTTCAACCCTTAGGACATTTCCGGCCCTTTGGTGAGAAAGCAGATGAGACAAGGTTTGGTCCTTGGCAAGGAAGGCATTCGCTTCGGGTGAATCCTCGTAAGCAAACTTAGAAATTTCTTCAATTGTCGAGAATTGTTCAACCGCTTGAAGAACCCGATCGTGTCTGATTGAACGATGGCGAATATAGTAATTCAATTTATTTTCAGGCAAAGGAATCACTGGGCCGTGAGAGGGGAATATCAGATGAGGTTCCAAATCTCTAAGCCGTTCTAATTGTTCGATATATTGCATCATGTCGCCCTCGGTCGAAGGGATGAGAATCGTACCGAAACCAGCGACCATATCGCCAGCTATCAAGCCGGAATCCGAGATCAAGCAAAGGTGTTCAGGATGGTGGCCCGGGGTGTGAAGCACAGTCCAAGATTGATTTCCAAGACCCAGGATTTCACCATCTTGTAATACCCTATCGGCACTTGGGGATGCCGACCAAATCGGTTGGTCGAAGGCTTCTCGCAATAGGCCCATATCGGGCATGTGATCACTATGGCTATGGGTGAAGAAAACTGCAACCAAATCACCATTATGGCGGTCGACTGCTGCTGCGACATCTTCCATTCCTTCGCGGTTGTGAAAAGCGGGATCGACCAAGATAAAATCACCATTTGGGTCACCGACCAAATAGCAATTGGTATGGTCAGCAGGTGGCAGGGTCGCGGTCGGAACCGGTACGACTTCGACGCCATGGGCAAAAAGGACCGAGCGCCGCCCTGGTTTACGCTTTTCTAAATCGATTGCAACGGTATTCATGTCTCCATCAAATCTATCCAAGCATCGAACCACTTCCATCAATAGAGTAATAACAGGTGGTGCGACTTTTATCTGATTATTTTTCCATTCTGTTATGATGTCAATAGGTCTAGACCATTTTGCCTCGATGAATTCTGTTTGACCAACCAAAGAGAAATCGTCGTGGTCAGTTGCATGAATATGAAGGAAAGTATTCTCGAATCGCATCGGTCCAAAGGGCGGAGTCGTGCGCATCGAGATGATTCTCATCCCAGTAATATCGGCAGAAATATCACCATCTAAAGCCAATGGAAACCAATTCGCTTTATCGTCGACTACCATCGACCTGAAATCATCATCAACTGTGATTAATTTTCCATTTGAAGGCGCTAAACCCAATTCCTCAACCACTTCACGCAAGATCGCACAATGCTGGACACTTATCCCTAAAGAATCACTAGCGGCCTTGTCGACCCGGCTTATACCGCCACCGGGAAACGCCCAATAGCCAGGAAAAGATGGCATGGTTTCGGCTCTGTGTCCAAGCAAGACCTCGACTCCATCAGCACCATCTCTGGTGATCATCAAAGTTGCAGATGGGCGAGGTGGCTTGCGCTGCAAAGCATCGAGATTCATCCCCCTTGGTATCTCGCTCATAACTGGTGCCACCACAAGCATGGTTTCAAGCCATCACCCCGCTTGGAGGCTGATATGGTCACTATCGAAGAGGACTTGGAGATGCTGGCAACCGCTGTTGAGATGGGAATAAACCCCTTTCCAGCGCCAAGGAAAAAACGCCCTTGGGGAAAGTACGCTCTAGCCTCGTTCATGACCATGATAATGTTGAGCGCGGTTTCTAAGTTAATGATGAGGTTCGTGTGAAGCATTCAAATGGTCGTACGCTGTGTCGGGTTTGTGCGCATTCGCATTCTGTTGGCTATCCTACTTTTGACTCTCCCCGGTTGTTTGGGTACGACCGACTCAAGTGAGACAGTAGGTGATGACCAAATCTCTATCGAGGTCTGGTATACCTTTGCTGCCGAATCATTAGAAGAGGAGGTTTTCCTTGGTGCAATCGCTGATTTCTCGCTGGAAACAGCAGTGAAAGTCGAGGCTAATAGAGTCTCATATGGCGACGCCGATCAATTATACATCACTGCAGCCCAAGGCGGCGAAGCCCCTGATCTGATACGAATCTCTTCGGATTCATTAGGTAAATTCGGTGAGATTAGAATAGATAGCCAGCCAATTTTCGAGGATTTAAGACCACATCTCACCCCTCAAGAAAGAGCACAATTTGACCCAGTCGCATTACAATCGATGCGTTATGGCGATTCCCTTTATGCGGTTCCTGCCAGCTTTGATTGTTTGTCATTAATTTACAATAAAGCATTATTTGACGGAATCGAAGAGCCGAATGAAAACTGGACCCTAGATGATTTGGTCAATGCTGCCCAAACCGTCGGCTTGGAATTCCCGGTCAAAAACGCTTACTGGTGGTTCCCATTTTTAGGCGGATACGGCGGTGAATTATTCGACCAAAACGGTGTACCAACATTGGATGTGAACGGCTCAGCAGAATCGCTTGAATGGATGATGGCTCTCGAATTAGAACACGGAATAGTGCCGCAGGGAACCCAGAAAATTAGCATGGAGAATTCATTTGAGAATTACGATACCGGTATGATAATCGATGGACCTTGGAATTGGGCTCGTTATGAAAAAGGCTTGATCGATGCTGGCCAAACACTATTGCCAAAGGTTTCAATCGATGGTGATCATCTATCGCCATTGGTGACGTACAAAGGCTGGGCGGTTTCCAAACAAAGCACTCAAAAGGAAGCTGCAAGCCAACTTGCACTGTTCTTATCCTCCGATGATGTGCAAAAAGAATTCGCATTAAACACCTATACCATGCCGACCTCAAAATCTTTGAAATCCGATTCATCGCTCAAGCAGAAGTTGGAACACCGGCTCCTACTACCCGTGGGATGGCGATGGTATATACCGCGCTGGCACCGGCGTTTGAACAGGTCTATACCGGGACTTCAAGCGCCGATGATGCATTGGCTATGGCCGATGATGAACTTGAGCGAATGCTTGCTGAAATCGAGGCGGCTCAACCGGTAAATATCATTGAAGGTTATCGAACTATAGATGTTGAATTCGAGTTTGGGGACGGGGTTCATTCAATCGAATCCGATGGGAAAACCCATACGGTAATCGCCGAATCAAATAAGTCGAAAATAGATCCATATAGTGGTTGTATCGCATCTTATAATGTTGAGAAAACCTACATCTGTAGCCTGACTGGAATGATTCCAAACCAAGAGCACCTCATCACGATAAGTGATGATTCCGGTATCATCACTCAATTCAAAGCTACCTCTTTGACCGAGGATATCATCCCTGAAGGTAAAGGAACCTCAGGGGTTTTATTCGCCATTGGTTCAATAATAATATCATTGATTGCACTACTCTCATATGGCGCATGGAGTGACAAGAGAAAGGGCCGACATTCTGCACGAGGAAGCCACCTCTACATCGCCCCAGCCTTGCTCGCATTAGCCGTTTTGACCTTTTACCCGGTATTCTATGGCTTCTGGCTTTCCCTTACCGATGCGAGTCAAACCCATCTGGGCGATGAAGCATTTATTGGATTGGCCAACTTTTGGACGGTTTTTTCATCTGATGGTTTTCTCAGAGTGACCATTTTTACTCTGGTTTGGACCATAACCAATGTAATCGCCCATATATCGATCGGTTTGTTTTTGGCAATTCTCCTCAATGATAAAAAAATCCGCGGCCGGGTTGCCTATCGTACGATTATGTTGTTACCTTGGGCGATTCCATCATATATTTCGGTCCTGATATGGCGAGGTATCTTTCAGCCCGATGGGCTGTTAAACGATTTGCTCGGCACAGATTTGAATCTATTAGCTGATCCTACCGGAGCGCAAATCGTGGTGATCTTGGTCAATATTTGGCTCGGGGTTCCATTCATGATGATGTCCTTATCAGGCGCTCTCCAATCGATCCCAAGAGATATGTTCGAAGCGGCAGAAGTTGACGGGGTCAGTCGTTGGGACCAGTTTAAATTTTTGACTATGCCAAATCTCAAAAGTGCCTTAGTACCCCTTTCGCTACTCGGATTTATCTGGACATTCAATATGTTCAATGTCATCTATCTGATGACTGCTGGCGGGCCTAATCTTGGTTATGGTCCCGGTTCTACCGATATTTTGATCACCTATGTTTACGATGTTGCATTCATCGAAGGCCAATACGGAATAGCCGCGGCTTGGTCGGTGGTAATCTTCGCGATGCTATTGGCATTCTCTTGGTATTATATGAAACGCACAAATGCTACGGAGGCGGTCTGATGAGCGGTGAACAAGCGATGCGTGATTGGTATACCCCTTTGGAAGTATATACGCTCAGACTTTGGCTCAAGCCGGTAATCGTCATCAATATTTGTTTACTGGTTTTCGATATATTGCGCGATGATGGAATACTCTATTCGCTTGCGGGAATATTTGGTCTTTCACTACTGGCATTCTGTTTACCAGATGGAAAATCGGCATTGAAAAGAGATCTGTCTTTGGTATTATCAGGCTTGGTATTGGTGATTGGAATCATCTCATTACTCTCTAAGCCTTCATGGTTTGACCTTTGGTTAGAATCTTGGTTAATAGCACCAGCTGCGCTCAGCCTTTATTGGCTTTCTGCACCGCATGTTAGCAAATGGAATAAAATAGAAATGACAATTGATGGTATCGAGAAAGGACTTGGCCGAAACGCTTTGCTATCATCAAAATACGAAAGGATTGGTAAACATATAATTCTCGCTCATTTTGCCTTCATCGTGCTATTACCTGTAGCTTGGATCATCGATATCGCATTCTCTCCAGGCAATGCCCTAGGAGGCGAATTTGGCGGGGAATTAACAACCGAACACTTTGCCAAAATCCTCGATGGCCAAGAGTTCTGGACTTGGTTGGGCAATTCGGTCATCGTTTCTTTGGGCACAACAATTGCCGGATTATTTTTGGCTGTGCCGGCCGCTTACGCCTTTTCAAGATTCAAATTCAGCGGCCGCGACCAATCTATGTTCTCCTTTTTATTGGTGCAAATGTTCCCTGGAATTCTCACCTCGGGTTAATACTCGCTTACTCGGTGACCGCCCTCCCACTTTGCGTCTGGATGCTCAAAGGATTCTTCGATACGGTCCCACGTGAATTAGAAGAGGCTGCAATGCTAGATGGCTGTAGCAGATTCGAGATTTTCAGCAGAATTATTCTGCCGCTATCTCTTCCGGCGATCGCGGTAACCGCATTATTCAGCTTCTTGGCGGCTTGGAATGAGTTTTTACTCGCTTTAACATTCAATACCTCCAATGACATGTATACCCTACCGGTCGGCTTGGCCTCGATGATTTCAGCAACCGGTCAATCTTGGGGCGATTTTGCCGCGGCTAGTCTTTTGGTCAGTCTTCCGGTTGTAATTCTCTTTATCCTATTCCAAAAGTTCCTCGTCGAGGGACTTTCCGCAGGTGGAGTCAAAGGGTGATCTTATGGTAAGCGTAAAATTTGAACAGGTAACAAAGAGATATGAAGACGGTACAGAAGCTGTAATCAACTTAGATTTAGAGGTTAAAGACGGTGAATTTTTGGTCCTTTTAGGACCTTCAGGTTGCGGTAAATCTACCACTTTGAGAATGCTTGCCGGTTTGGAAGATATCAGTGAGGGTGAGATTAAAATCGATGGGGTGCGAATAAATGACCTTCCGGCTGGTGCACGTGGCCTAGGTATGGTTTTCCAATCTTACGCATTATATCCTCACATGAATATCAAAGACAATCTTTCTTTCGGTTTGAAGAGATTGAAAGGAGATAAAAAAATCGATCCAGCCGAAATAAAAACCCGGGTAAAACAGATGGCCGAAATGTTAGGACTAAGTGAAGAATTAACCAAACAACCCAAAGAACTCTCCGGGGGACAGCGTCAACGTGTAGCCTTGGGCCGAGCTCTTATCAAACAACCAAAGGTATTGCTGATGGATGAACCTTTATCCAATCTCGATGCCGAATTACGCCATCAAATGCGCATCGAAATCCGCCGACTGCACGAAGAATTGGGGACTACTACAATCTATGTGACCCACGACCAAATCGAAGCGATGACCTTGGCAGATAGAATCGCGATTTTAGACAAAGGGGTTTTACAACAACATTGTCCGCCGATGGAAGCTTATCATAATCCGGCAAATGAATTCGTCGAAGGGTTCTTGGTCAAACATCTCAATGATATCAAGGCCACTGCAGACTCATTATTCAAGGAGTAAAACCGTTATGCGCCGAGCCTTTTTCCTTGCTTTTTTACTCTTGGCACTAGCTTTGCCAACAGTGACTGGAGAAAGTGAAACCGGAGAATTATTCGCTTGGTCCGGCCAAGCGACCATGGTTGAATTGAGCGGCGAATGGGATTGGAACACAAATATATCCATGACTGAAAACAATGGTATTTGGTCAACATATGTCGATTTAGAACCTGGGATGTATTGTTATAAATTCATCGTGGATGGTGAATATATTTTCGATCCAACCAACTCATATCGAGGCTATTGTGGAGGGCTTGAAAATTCGATAATGAGAGTTGATTCAGCACCAAAACTAACCCAAAAAATAGAAGAAAATTATCTAATAATCAGCGGTGCAACCTCATCACCTAACGAAAATTATAACTTCGTACAAGATGAAAATAACTGGCAATTAAACATTAGCAATCTACCCGTAGGCAAGCATACTATAGAATTACAATCCAGCACCTCTCAGTCGAGCCTCGCGGTATTTTGGACCGGCCCACAAGCCGAGTTTCAATGGGAAGACGCACTGATTTACATGGTGATGACCGACCGATTCGTCAATGGCAATCAATCCAATGATGGCCCTGCTACAGGAGCCGAAACCGAGGCCGATTGGATGGGTGGTGATTTTGAAGGCGTCAAACAAAAAATCGAGGACGGTTATTTTACAGACCTAGGCATTAACGCACTTTGGATCTCGCCTGCAAATACCAATCCTACCGGCTCATATATCGCCGGCGATGGAGTTCACAACGTTTCTGGATATCACGGATATTGGCCGGTCCAACCGCGCCAAGTCGACCCTCGATTTGGCGGCGAACAAGCATTGGAAGAGATGGTAGAAGCAGCCCACCAAGCCGGAATTAGAGTGATGGCTGACTTTGTGGTCAACCACGTTCACGAGGACCATACCTATGCACAAGAAAACCCGGATTGGTTCAATCAAGGCTGCCTTTGCGGTACCGATGCTTGCGATTGGACCGAGAGGCGACTCGATTGTTTATTCATGGATTATCTTCCCGATTTAGATTGGAAAAACCGCAACGCTAGCGAACAGATTATCTCTGATGCTCTGTGGTGGATCGAAAGATTCGACCTCGATGGACTTCGAGTAGATGCGGTCAAGCACGTCGATGATTTAGCCATCACGAATCTTGCGATTCAAATAAATGAAAGATTCGAGCAAACCGGAACTGACATCTACCTAAAAGGAGAGACTGCGATGGGTTGGTCAGGACATGACCTAGCGGCAAATGCCGAACAATACGCAACTATCAATCGCTATATCGGCCAAGACGGATTGGACGGACAAGCGGATTTTGTCCTTTATCATGCGGTGGTTGATAATGTCCTAACAAGCGGAAATATGGATTACGGTCATCTCGATTATTGGACAAATCGTAGCCAAGACCAGTATGTGGATGGTGCGATAATGGTACCATATATCGGTAGTCACGATAGTTCAAGATTCATTTCAAGGGCCGATAATTCCGGTGACCAATGGAATCAATGGGCAGAACAATCACTTCCTGGAGCCCCACAACCAGCCGCCTATGACAAGGCCAAACAAGCTATTGCTTGGCTTTTGACCACGCCTGGGGCGCCGATGATCTACATGGGAGATGAATATGGCCAAGCTGGTGGAGCCGACCCCGATAATCGGCGAATGTTTAGTTCAATCTTAGATAAAAATCAATCAGGCCTTCTCAATTTCACCAAGGATTTAGCCAATATTAGGCTTGAAAATGAAGCCCTAAGACGTGGTGTATATTCGACTTACCAAGTCGAAGAAAACCTATTAGCATTCGAAATGACAACCGCAGATGATAGCACATTGGTAATTTTGAATCGCGGTCAACAAACCACAATCTCTAGTGATTATGATAATGTTTTATTCGGGCAAACAACCCAAAATAATTCAATTCTAAATATTCCAGCTAATTCGGTTACAATTCTCATCAAGGCCAATACCACTATTGACGACAACAACACTATTGACGACAACAACACTATTGACGACAATAACACTCCTGAAAACAACAGTAATGCTGGAAATAACAATACTATTGACGACATCAATAGCACCGATGACGACAACAACACTAATGATGTCGTCATTAAGGCTAAAACTAGTTGGTCTAGCCTTGAATCAATTAGAAATATCTTAGCAGTATTAGTTGCGATTAGTTTAGTCATCTTCATTGGAATGAATCGTAAAACTGCCGGTAATCGCTGATCATCCTCGCCCCGGTAAACCGAGCAGAGGTTGAGATTGATGCTCGCATCAATTCATTCCAACGCTGACCGCCTTCTTGCCAAGAGGGTAGGACTTCGTTTTCTATTGTATCGAGTACTCGCATGGCATCGCGCTGGTCATCTCGCTGGTCATCGGCTCCGCCGATAGCCCAACCATTGACCCCGTGCTCACAAGCCTCAGGCCACCAGCCATCGAGGATACTGCAATTTGGTACTCCATTCATGGCAGCCTTCATTCCTGAGGTCCCTGATGCCTCTAGAGGTCTGATTGGATTGTTGAGCCAAATATCTACTCCACTAGTCATCGCTAATCCGGTTGCCATCGAGTAATCTTCTAAGAAAACTACTGGAATATCATCGACTAATTGTTTGGCCGAGCCAAAAATACTGCGAATGAGATCTTTTCCGCCTTCATCTCTTGAATGAGCTTTTCCTGCAAAGATGAATTGAATTTTTCCTGCACCGATTTTTCGCAATCTCTCAAGATTACTGAATACAAGATTTGCTCGCTTATAGGTCGCAAATCTTCGAGCAAATCCTATTGTGAGTCGGTCCTTTTCGAGTGTGACACCGGTTGATGCTTTGACCAAATCTCGTAGAACTGCTCTTGATTTATCTCGGGCTTGCTCGAGATCACCATTTGGGATTCTCCCAGCGTGTGCCAATATCGTCGGGTCGTTTCTCCAACCATCAAGATGGATGTCAAAAAGATTAGCAAGAGCGGGTGCGGTCCAAGTTAGATGGTGAACCCCATTGGTTATCGGTGCGATATGTTGGTCGGCAAACATACTTGAAGCAACCCAAGCATTGAGATTGCTAACCGCATTTACCGGCCCTGAAAGGGCTACTGCCAAATGAGACATCGAGAGACGTCGGCCTTTTTCTGGATCGCCTGCTCCCTCGACCAAAACTCTAGCATCAGCGGGAAGAAGGTCTCCGAGCACTTGCTCGACAGCGGCCCATTCAAAGCGATCATGCCCCGCTGGAACAGGGGTATGGGTGGTGAATAGAACCCGCTTAGCCAATTGTTCTCGGCTCCAACCTCGCTTCAACATTTCAAGCAAGGCGAAAGTGCAATGCCCTTCGTTTAGGTGAAGCCCAATGATTTCTTTTTGTAAAAGTGATAACAATCTAATACCACCGATTCCAAGCAGATATTCTTGCCTAATTCTTACCGAATCATCACCACCGTAAAGCCTGCTTCCAAGCGCTTGGTGCTCGGGTGAATTTTGAGGATGTTGGGTATCCAAAAAGTAGACAGGAACCACGTGGCCACTAACTCCAGTAATATCGGCTCGCCAAACTCGCGATAACAGATTCGTGCCATCCAAAGGTAATGAAAGGTCGATTCCAGTATCGACCAAATGGTTAGCCGGATCGATGGGAGCATAGGATTCGGATTGGTTGCCATCCTCATCCAAATGCTGACGGCCGTAGCCTTCGCGATAGAGCAGCGTAACCCCCACCAAAGGCAGACCTGCATCGGCTGCACTCTTGACATGGTCACCGGCCAATACTCCAAGTCCACCCGAGTAGGTATGAAGTTCAGACCAAAGGCCTATCTCCGCGGTGAAGTAGCCGATGACTCCCATTCAAAGGGTGGCTTGAACGCGAAGGTTATCATCTTGGCTGTGCTATATCCTGCTGATTTCTAATGGGGCCTTACGCGTGAACGGTCGTTTTGCTTAGTACTGTACAGTTCACGCTGGACCCTCGGCTTCATTCGTTTCACTCATTCAGCCTACGGGTCCCCAGAGCGAGCCCTTCGTTTTATGATATACCGAGGGCTTTACAAGGCATATTGATGAATGGAACAGGTACCCAGAAGGCGGCTCGACTCGAGCGGTTGAAAATGGAGATCATCGAGTACGTCTCGAACCACCCCGGCTGCTCTGCAGCCGATATCGTAGCTTATCTATCGAACGAAAAAAGAATGAGAAATCACGGGCTTACAACTCGTAAGGTCGGGTTTTTCATTCCGCGCTATCTGAAAAGTGATGTTGATTACCAACTCGACAGCTCAACCGGTAAGCGGATTTACAACGCGGCTTGATTAAGATCAATTTGGACATTTTCGATTTGATCCCAATCAAATCGCCAATTCCAATTTCCAACGGTTGTCCCTGGAGTATTCATTCGGGCTTCGCTTCCAAGTTTCAGAAGATCTTGTAAGGGGATTATCGCCATTCCGGCTGGCGAATTTAATGCCATCTCGATTAGGGTATCACAGATATCGCCCTCAATTTTTATTCGGTCTTTTCGCCATTGTGGTGAATCCTTCCACCACCCGATAGTGGTATTGTTATCGTGGGTACCGGTGTAAACTACTTGATCGGAATTGATATTTTTTGGATGATTAGGATTATCGGGATTTTCATCATCAAACCCAAATTGAAGTACTGCCATCCCTTCCAATTTGTGTCGTTTTCTAAGTTCGATTACCTCGGCTGGAATAATGCCGAGATCTTCAGCAATTATGCATTTGGGACTACCTGCAACCGCTACTAATTTTGCTACCAAATCATCGCCAGGCCCGGGGATCCAAATGCCATTTTTTGCGTTTTCATCTTTGGTAGGTATAGCCCAAGCCGAATGGAAACCTCTGAAATGATCGATGCGAACGATATCAAATAACCGCATCATCCGAGCCATTCTTTGTTTCCACCATTCCCAACCTTGCGCTCGGTGAGCTGGCCAATCATAGAGAACTGTACCCCATTTTTGCCCATCTTCACTGAAATAATCAGGGGGGACTCCGGCAACTACGCTTGGATGACCATCGGGTTCGAGCAAGAATAACTCACGATGAGCCCAAACATCTGCTGAATCGTGGGCGACGAAAATCGGTAAATCACCGATTAGAGCGATTTGCTTGTGTTTTGCATGGGATTTGATTTGATTCCACCGACCCATAAACCGTGACTGGCTTTGGTCGACGATGTTGATATTGGCTAATGCTTCGGGGTGTCTATCTCTCAATTCAACCGGCCAATCGGTCCATGGAGCGCCGCCTTGTTGTTTTTTTATGGCTTCAAACATTTGCCAATCTTCAAGCCAATATAATTCTTCACTCATATCAATTGCAGTGGCTTGACCTAATTTTTCCCATGCGGCAAAAGCCGAGGGTGAAGCATAGGGTGAGCCGTGTTGGTCCGGTGGAGTAATCGGTAACATTTGCCAAGAATTCGCACCAAAATCAGCGATTAAATCGATGAAACGCTCAGCATCGTCCAAATCACCGCTTGGCAACGATGTGACATGGCATAAAACCCCCCAATACCGCGCCATCGATTACAGGGCGCGCCGCCGAAAACCTTTGACCTTGCGACTGATTAGCAATGGCTGATGCGCCGAAGTGCTATACTCCTCGTATTGATTTTTCTTCTGCCACAATGGTCGGCATTCACCGCTACTATCGATGGTTCATTGGTCGAATGGAGTGAGGATTCTTTGATGGGTGAAGATGAAAACGATGTAGCGCTACACCTCAATTGGGATACAGATAACCTCTATATCGGCTGGAATGGAACCGATTGGGCCAGCACTAGCGAAGGCGCAGATCTATTCGTTTACTTCAACACAAGTTTAGGTGGGTCGATAAGCTCTAAAGATTGGAATGGAGTGAAAATCTTACCGTTTGAAGCCGATTATGGAATTGTGCTCGAGGATTCGACCTATATTCGCTTAATCGCTTATGATGGCACCGCTTGGCAAGATGCTGGAGCGATTTCCAATTATACCGGCTGGGCCGATAATAAGGTGACCGAATTATCTATTCCGCTCGCATCACTTGGTAACCCAACCAGCATCGATACCATGGTTTGGGCTCAATGGCAAGATGCTGGAAATGTCTGGACCGCTTTTCCCTTGAACAACTCATTCTCACAATTCAGTCATTATTATCATCTAGGAAATTTGTCTAATTCCGGACCATCGGACATTTCGGTTATTCAAAGAGTGGCTCCTGAAAAGGTTGATGATGCCCTAAATTTAGCGATTATCTTCCACCAACATCAACCATATTACAAAAACAAATTGACCAATATGTATGAAATGCCATGGGTAAGGGTTCACGCCATGACCGAATATGTCGATTCCCCCGGAATCCTCGCCCGGTATCCAGGCACCAAGGTCACCTACAATCTCGTTCCTTCGCTGATGGAGCAAATGCTCGATTATAATCGCAATGAAACCCTCGATGTTCATACCGATATCGCCAAACGACCTTGGCCAGAAGGTGATTATCCTAATGCGACCGTGCGCGAACTTCACGTGATGCAATTTCAGTCTTTTTGGAATAGTGGATGGATCTACAATGTTAGTGCCGATGACCCAAATGGATGGGTCATCGAATCGAGCAAGCGTTATTCTTACCTATTCGATAATACTCGCCACAATCTCAAACCAGATTCGATAATGGATGACGACCTATTGGCTCCTCAAGAATTTTTAGATCTTCAGGTATTGTGGTATCTCTACCAATTTTCGCCAGAATATGTCTTAGGAAATTATGATCCAAACCATCGCGACGATGGTTTGGTCGCATTATTTCAACAGAATGGGAATTATACCCATTCGGATTTGATGTATGTAATCGACGCTCAGCATGCTGCCATGGCCGATGTGCTGCCGATGTATAGCGACTTGGCCAACCAAAGCCAAGTCGAGTTGACTACAACACCATATTATCACCCGATTATGCCATTATTGATGATGCCCGGCTGGCAGATGGAAGATGGCATCAGGGTCAGCAAAGATGCTTGGCCTGAAGATGTGCAAACCCACCTGACCAACGGCATGAATCTATTCGAACAAGAGATGGGCTTCCGACCGGTCGGAATGTGGCCCTCTGAAGAGGCTATTAGCCCGGCAATGGTTCAACCTGTTTCAGATGAAGAATTGTTGAGTAAATCCACCGATATGAACGGGGACTTTGTCGATGTTTCGGATGCGGCCAACCTCGCAATGCCTTGGGTTGCAACCGGCGAAGACGGCGGCGAGGTTGCGGTGGTATTCCGTGATCGCGTAATTTCAGACCGAGTCGCTTGGAATTACGGTTCGATGAGCCCGGAAGATGCTGTGACAGATTTCGTATCATATATCGATGGGGTGCGCCAAGAATTATTGGATGCGGGCGAGGACCCTTCCGAGCACTTGCTGACAGTTTCAATGGACGGAGAAAATTGGATGTTCATGTCGGAATTTCAACATAATGACAACGGCCGGCCATTCGTCGATGAATGGTTTTCTCGGCTTGAAACCCACCCTACAATCGT
>LWDU01041806.1_pt1 | contig 18895 bp, 20 predicted proteins | sample 727161 | NCBI WGS metagenome assembly LWDU01 (sample SAMN04566230, study PRJNA314399) | hydrothermal vent metagenome | isolation source: deep sea hydrothermal plume seawater | place: Mexico: Gulf of California, Guaymas Basin | collected 2004-07-11
ATCTATTCCGGTGTTTTTGGCAATATAGAAAATGTAGATTGTAAAAGGAGTGTTTTTTCTTATCCACAAAAAATGTGGATAAGTCTGTGGGGAAGTGAGTCGATGTTATGGCGCCTTTGAGAGCAGCAACGCTGTACAGTTTTTAGTCAATGTTTAGGGTAGTATTTTTGACCATAAAGTTGACTATCTTGGTATAGAAAATGCCGTGTTAAATGACTGCTGTGTTTTGTAGTGGAATAACAGCAATTATTATCGTGGTTTTAAAATAGTCACTATGGGTCTCCTTGTTTTTATATGATCTGACTGTTCAGTGATTATTAACGCATATTCTGAGCCAGAAATAGTTCGGTTATTCATGAGAACTAATAGATCTATTAGGTTTTACTATCACGTATTCCTTGGAGAAATATTATGGTTGACAGTTCATGGCGAGGGGCAAAAAGAAACTAGGTGTATCGGCCTGGCTAGTAAGCGGTAGTAAGTGCATCTTAATACTCTTAGCTATATTATCGACAGGTCTTTGGAAATATTGAACGGGTTGATAGACTTGGACATATAAGGGCTGTTTGCCCATGAGTAGGGGTTGCAGAACCCATAGTGAAAGTAGTGTTGAACTATTGTTAGTGTTCTCGGTCGGACTGGGTTGGGTGGCTGGAAAATATTAAAAAAATATAAGTGTTGCTCAATACTTAAAATTACATTGTCAGATGGCTAAGGTCATTCACTTTTCTAGTCGCCCCTTTATCTTAATTTGCAGTGTGAGGATTACTTTTTTAAATGCTTTTGAATTGCAACAGTCTTTTTAATATCTAAGTCATGAAAAATGACATAAAACACATCACGATTTTCCTGAATAACTTCATAGTCCAAATGTAACTCGCGATTAACCCAACTCAGTAAGTGATGGAGCCGCCTCCGGTTCATGACCGTGGTTTCATATTGGCTGTACACCTCTTCCTCTCCCATATAAATTGATTAATGTCACACGGTAGCTTGTGATTGTAAAATTCATAGGAAGTTCAATTATTAGAGGTTATCTTGTAGTTCAAATGCACTACTATTTTTGCGAAATCTTGTTTTGGGCATCTTAGCCCAAGCAAGCAACAAAAATCAGGTAGCAATTAATACCTACAGTGTCCTGATTCATCCGCCGGTCGTATCACTGCGTCACATCATTGGAAGCTCGATGTAGACCCCGTGACACTCCACAAATGACTTGACGACATTTTGGATGTACTTCCAGTCCTCGCGTTCGCTCTTGTATGGCAGCGGTGGCTATAGGACGTGCATGAGCAAACCTGCGATAGGAATGAAGTATCCCCTATATTCATTAATTGGTTTGTTTGCGGCCGTAAAAATAGAGAAGGACAGCTAATAACGTCAAGGCCAGCGCAATCAGGTTAGTAAACTCTTTGACACCTACAAATGGAATAAAAAAATACCCGGTCGCCAGAGCAGCTAATACGCTGGCAATGGTTGAAAAGGCATAGAGATCTCCGGCATCAGTGGCCACTTTATCTAGGGAGTGGGCACGTAATTTCAGCACATAAGGAGTCACACACCCAAGACAGCCTAGAGGAATGGTAAATAGACATAGCGATGTGAACAAAATACTCAATTTATATCCGAAATTACGGGAAAATGTGGATATGGGTTCTGTAAGATGGGGAAGGATAAATAGCCACAAGGCCGCTATAAAAATGAGTGTAGCGAGAATCTTGTAGGAAGGTTTATAGTCGGCAAGGATACCGCCCAAAAAGTATCCTAGCGCAAGAGCAATTAATGTCATACTTAGCAAAGCTGTCCATAAAAACAGGTTGACGCCAAAATAAGGGCCCATCATGCGGCTGCCAAGAATTTCAATAGCCAATATACTCGCCCCGCCTGTAAAAACGATACCATAGTGAATTAATGAGTCTTTCATATGTAACCTATTAAACAGATTATAAAATTGATGTAATTGATATTTTTTGTTGTGTGACCATAGGATTCATCTATCAAGTTGCTTTAGGGCGTTCTGGCAAAGTTGTCTAGGCCTTATCAGAGAAGAAAAGCGAACAGTGTGCTTGATGGTTGAATTAATTAGGCCTTCGCTAAATATCACGGGGTATTGTAGTCATAATTCTCTGAAATAATTACCATAAAAGTGAGGGGTCGACGGTATGATTCTTAGTGCTTCTGATTTTAAAATTAATCTCATCGCCCCATAAATCTGCAGGGTTGTGGTTGTCTGTAAGGATTATTCCATGGGGTTTGCTAGTGAAGATATTCTTGAATGATTTCGCTATTGTGGCGTGAAAAAAATTATTTTCATTTGACTCTCTGAGAAGGGAATTCTGAAGTTTAGGCGTTATTTCTGAATCCGATGCAAACACAATAAAATTTTGTATGCTGGCCTTGTTTTCTGAGGCGGGCAGGGCAATAACATGGGTAAAAACCAGCTCGAGGGTTTTCAAAACAGAGTGAACCAAAAGTGAATCCCACCCATCTCCAATTACATTTAATCCTAGCATGCCATTTTTATTTAGCCGCTGCTTGGCGAGCTTAAAAACTTCTTGAGTTATCAGGTGAAAAGGAATTCCAGAACCGCCATAGGCATCAAATGCAATAACATCAAATGATTTATCTGTTTCATGGAGAAACCGCCGACCGTCAACGGTATGGGCTTTTGATCTTGGAATGTTTAATCCAAAATGTTTGTAAGCCATATCAATAACCACCGGATTGATTTCTGCGGCAGTCATACGCCAGTTGGCATCAACAAATGGCTTAATGGTAGTGCCTGCACCAAGGCCGATAACCAAACCTTCTCCCGGGGTGTCAAAAAAATCTTTTGCTGTCTGTAATAGGATCGGGTAAACGTAGGTGGTATGGTCAGTATATTTTCCTATTCCGGAATGGATCTCTCCCTCTATTACCAAAAATTTCCCCCATTCTAAGTCAATAACACGAATTTCACCGTATTGACTCTGATGAACTTCTAACAGGCTTTTATCATAGTTAGGCTTATTAGACACGATCAACCCTATTGCTAATAAAATTAGTGGAACATTGATGGCTAGCGGCAACCCTTGAACATGGCCACAATATATATAAGCGGTAAGTAAGCTCATTAAAGTGAGCACCAAGACCACCGACATGGTGACGTTGAAAGTACCAAAAATGGGAATAAAAAAGAATCCGGTCAATATAGCAGCAAAAACACTCGCGACAGTAGATGTCGCATACAAACGGCCCGCAATATGACCAATAGTTGAAAGGTTTTCTACGCACATGCGCAGTATAAATGGTGTCACCATTCCCAGCATGGTCAATGGAAAGGTGAATAACAGTGCTGAGCTCAACAGCATGTCCCACTTTAGCCCCAAAAAAGAGAGTGTTTCTACAGTATCTTTTTTGATAAACGGAATGACTAGGGTCCACACAGCACTCAGCCAAACGATAATGATCAATATTTCACGTTGTTTATACCGATCGGCTAATCGGCCGCCAAGACAATAACCTAGACTGAGAGAGAGAAGCGTCACAGCGATGAGGGCTGCCCACAAATTGATACTGGCGCCAAAGGCTGGACCTAATAGTCTCGTGCCTAATATTTCAAGTGAAAGGACACAATATCCTTCCAGAAAAATGAGTAACCCTGCAAAAGACAGGTTTTTTCGGGTCATGTATTTTATCTCCAGAATTCCCTAAAAAGTTATGAACTGGTCAACCTAAAGGCGTGTTTTATATAGAAAATCATCTTCACGAGTGTTCCATTCGGTGAGAAACCTATGCTATTCCTTATACCAGCGTTGTCAGGGATAGTGATAAAGCTAAGAGTCATAGGGGTTAAATGAAGGGAGATTTTAACGTTAGTTTTATGAAATTGGCAATATGTTTCGCCTAACAAATGCAGTACAGAAGCGCGTGACTACTTTTTGAAAGTTTGTTTTGGGAATCCGAGTCCAAGTAAGCGGAAAAATAACGTTGAATTCTTGCCCCTGATGACGCGATTCGTCTTGGCTCGGCATCCACTGGACGCATCATTATTAACTCGATGAGATGGCGTATTACGTCCTCAAATGAATTGAGACCGTATTGGGAGTCTTTTATTTTATTTTCATAGTTGCTGACGCTTAGTTTCCGACAAACAACGGGTTAACCGGCTATCGGTGCTTAAAAATATTCGACCCGCTTCCAATATTTTCAGCGTAAATTTATCTTTATTTCAATATTAATTTTGAATGAGTTCATTAGTAAAATTGTCATAATATAACCATAGCTAAGATTATTTTCCTTAAGGTTATAACGATTATTAACTGAACGAAAAGGTTAACCGTTTTGGCAGACTAGAATGATAAATCGACTTAGAATTGATGCGTTTCAATGAAAAAAATAATTACTATAACGTTGATATCGTTTATTTTATTTGGATGTGATAAGGACTCAATAGCTCTTAATGGGTCTGCAATAACCATTCAAGAATGCATCATGAAAGAAATAAGAGAACAACCATCTATCATGTTTGAAATGGTGGAAAAAGCATGTAGAGATAGAGTGTCTAGTATATTTGGAATAATAGAAATGGGATGTAGGAATAAGGTTAAAGTTGAAACCTATCCCAATGATTCCGTTCAAGAACGGGACTTAACTAGAATCTGTAGAACCCAATCGAGGGATGTCAAGATACCGAGCTATCAGTGGATGTCAGCTAAATGCGTTGAATGGAGAGAGAAAAATATTGAGTCAATAAAAAAAGAGTTATGTGATTTACACAGTAAGGGTAACTATACTTAGAGTTCATTTAATCAAACTACTCCTTCGAGCTAAATAGTCAATCCTTATTGCCCACTACACACAGTTTATTACTTATTATGAAAAGTTGTTTTCTTTGTATCAAATAATCAATTAAATAGCACCATACAATCGACTGAATAGAGAGCGTAGCAAACACATAATATAGAAGCTATTGAGGCGTACCCTGTTTTACGGACACACATTTTTAAGTTAATCTTATGAAAGAGGTGTTCCCATGTCGAATGGGAAATATAGCAGGTCATTTTAGCTAGATGCTGTTAGCTTGGCCTTATCCAGTGAGAAGAGTCATGCGTAGATTGCTCGTGATCTTGGTTTAAAAGAAACCAGCCTTTATGTTTGGGTTAGTCAGTATCGTGGAGAAGTTCTTGGCACAAATCATGATATGACGGCAGAACAAGAACTAGCTGCATTAAAAAAAGAAGTGGCGCGCTTGTTGATGTTAAGCAACCTAACGCTGTTTGTTTGTATCTGGCCGTTATTATTAACCTTTATTCAAGGTATATTATTGGTTGGTAATTAGCTGATCATATGAAGGCTGATCTGGTTTGTCAGGCTATTGAAAAGGCTCGTTACCATCGAGGTTATTTACCTAAACTGTTTCATTCAGATCGGGGTAGCCAATATGTATCTGAGGAATTTGAAAACGTGTTGCCAAGTGTAACGATTAGTATGAGTCGTAAAGGAAATTGTTGGGATAATGCTGTTGCTGAAAGTTTTTTTGGTACGCTGAAAACAGAGCACACAAATCATGAAACATATAAAAACATAAGGGAAGCAAGAATGAGTTTGTTTCAATATATCGAAGGGTTTTACAATCATAAACGCAGACACTCTACGCTGGGAAATGTTTCACCCTCTCAGTTTTAAGAAAAGACTGCATAATCCATGTCCGTTTTATGGGGTACAGGTCAAATATCACTATCTAACGACCGAAATATTTTTAAATAAACTTAAGATTAATTTAGCAGAACATTTTTAATTTATATTAGTTGGGCGTAATGTGCAGGTCACCTTAAGGCTTTATAAATACCTCAAAGCGAGAACTTCAGCGTACTTGAATGTCTAATTATGCGAGGTATATAAATGAAATTTATATTAGATCGACCACAGATGCCTATTGATGGCAAAGAAAACCAATACGAGACTCAATCAGACGAAACTCCAATTGAGCAACCGCTTTCATTTCCTCGACGAATAGTCGGATATGTGCTTGCCTTTCTTGCACTTATTACCTGTCCTTGTCATCTACCCCTTTGGGGTTTATTGCTGTCAGGTACCGCTGTTGGAGGTTTTTTTACTGAGTATTCCGGCACTTTATTTTTAGCATTATTGGTGCTTTTCTTTATTTCACTCTGGGGTGCTATATGCGCTCTAAAAAAAGATAGCGCCTAGTTATTTTTTAGCTGCGGGATCATATTCGTGCGATGTTTTCATGAACAGATCATTGAAATTATTATATGGATTTTTAATAACAGCGCTAACCGTTTGTTTAACCTTCACTGCTCACAATACAGGAGGGTATCCTTTGGAAAGACAGAGCATGCTTGAAATAATTGAAGAGGATGTGAACTTAACACGTTATCATCTAAACAGGGACACTTTAAGTGATAAAGTAATGCAGAGGATAGCATCGGTACCTCGACATGAATTTGTTCCTGATAATATAAGGAGCCTCGCTTATAAAAATAGACCTTTATCCATCGGTTACGAACAGACCATTTCACAACCATATATCGTTGCAATAATGACTGACCTTTTGGAGTTAAAAGCAGATCAGCGTGTTCTTGAATTGGGTACAGGCTCCGGTTATCAGGCAGCTATTCTATCGGGGTTAGTAAAAGAGGTTTTGAGTATTGAAATTATTGAACCTCTAGGGCTGGCTGCCAAAGCAAGGTTATCTCGATTAGGTTATGACAATGTTACCGTTAAAATTGGTGATGGCTACAATGGCTGGGAGGCGTTAGCACCCTATGATGCCATCATAGTAACAGCTGCAACTGACCATATTCCACCACCATTAACTAAACAGCTAAAAATCGGTGGAAGAATGATTATTCCAGTTGGATGTGAGCATATGACCCAAGAGTTATTGTTAGTGACTAAACAGGCCGAAGATAAAATTATTAGCCGAAAAATCATTCCCGTTAGGTTTGTGCCAGTTACAGGAGTACATTAAGTCCAAGTTTAACACTATTACTTCCACGGGAATTACTCATGCCGTTGCGGGTCGATGCTCTAAATTTTACAGCCTTGAAGTGTGCAGTACGTCATTCATAAGCACGGTAGCTAAGGAGCAATATGGAACAATTTATGGAGTTTAAAGTTTCAGTGTTCAGTTGGGTATTATCATTACAATATCCGGGGTAAAAATAGAGCATATTTTGACAATAGTTGGAGCATCTTTTTAGTTAACAATATGGTGATCGAAAGGGCGTAGCCAAAACGGAAGGGAACAGATGAATTGGGTACACCCTTTCATGTGCATGATTTCATGGGTCGAACCGCATCCTTAGTCATTAGGGGAAAGGATGACGTAGGTGGTTCTCACACACATATAACTTAGATAGCTAATTTCAACCACAGTTCATTTTCCTATTTATTGATAATTGGAATCACTATCCGGTGGAGTATCGCTATCTTTAATTACGTTTTTTACAGGGAAGAGATTGTTTTCATAGATAGTCTCGAGACGCTCTGATTTATACTGACTATCAGGTGTTATGGTTTTTCTATCCCACGGGATAACCCCCCAAAACCAGACACGCCAGAAACACAAATCTTGGTTTGGATTTTGTTTTAATAACGATTTAAAGGTTTGCACATGACCAATCCTTATACCTAGGGCATTATTGTAAACATCATAAATAAACTTTGAACAGAATTGTCCGGAAGATTGATAGTTAAACCAAAGATGATAGTGACTACCTATTCTAATATTAGTTTCTCTGGTAAGTTTTTCAATGTCGCGCTTAGTAATGGGCAAGATTAAGCGTCTGATGGCTATTTTTCCATTGTCTGAGCGATTAACAAATTTACTTAGCAGCGTGAGGCGGACAAAGGGAACGGCACTTTCAGCAATTAAATACTCATGGCCATTATGGGAATGAACCCAACCTACGTGTGAAACCCATGAGTTCGTTGTTTTCGCTATTTTTCTATATAAATAATTAGGGATTGCAATAAAGATTATGTCGCCAAGTTTAATTTTCTCTGCAATATTTTTAATAGGATATTTCATAGGAGGGTTACACTGTTGTCATCACCCTTAATGCTTAATTATCGAAAGCAGAATAAAAAAAGGTGTGCCTCAGCAACGGTCAGAATACGGCTAGGCATTTTTTTCAACACCCCTGTCAGTACATCAGGAATTACCTTATTCAGGTATTTTATCAATGCAAATTAATAAACAATTAACTTTTTAGACTAGGTTTATAACTGATCTGTTTTAGCTGCCATAATAAAATCATTAAGGTGCAAGCCTTTTATTTTATGTGACCACCAACAAACAGTAACTTTGCCCCATTCCGTCAAAATAGCAGGGTGATGACTCTCCTTTTCAGCAAGATCAGCAACGTTTTGAGTGAATACCATGGCCTCCGTAAAATTGTTAAAAGTTAAAACTCGTTGTAATATTTTTATTTTATCCTCCTCAACAATGACCCAGTTCGGAAGTTGTTGCATAAACACATTGATTTCTTCTGGGGTCGCTAGTCGTGCATCTAAGCTACAGGCAACACAGGTTCTTGCAGTCAATTGATTCATTTCATCTATATATTTATTTTCAAAATAAATTTACCTAAAACAGCAGAAATCATTCCATTGCAATGGTCTCATTCATACAATGATTAAAACCGATAAAATTAGCCTCAAGCGTTATTTTGATATCTAAAATAACACTACCATTCATCTGCCCCGATAACAATATGTTCAGTTTAACGTTGTGATGAAGCACCCATTTGTTTTATAAATTTTCTGGTTTCACTATTAAACTTGCCTTTATTCATGTTGAACCTCCTTGCCAATGGTTTTTAAATTAACAAACAATGTTTCAATGATTGCTGCACTCAAGCTGTGCGCATGTTTAATTTGTTTAAACCGAGGACTATCAGGGCTACTTTACAACATCGGGTTATACAATCTTGGCTGTCACGATAATATCGTGTTAATTTTATGCGCAAGTTAAAATCTTTTTCAGTTAAGTGCTTGGGTGCATGCTTGGTTAATTTTACGATCATAAAAGTATAGGAATCAGTTAAATCAGAAGGAGGGAAAGTTGCTTATGCTTGGTGACCAATAGTATTAACAACCTTAGGCCTCCCTTTGAGTTACTGGTTTTATATTTGTGCTGATATTGCAATATCCTCGAGGTTGAACGAGCGTACTTAGTACGCTTTATGTGTGAGTATGCTTTAGAATTACTAGCCCGCTACGTTTATTCTGGTTGTTTTACAGTTCTCAAATAAGGCGTTATGGTTTTCCAACCTTCTGGAAACAGTGTTTTAGCGTCTTCATCAGAAACAGCAGGTACGATAATTACATCTCCACCCTTTTGCCAATTTACCGGGGTGGCTACTTTATGTTTTGCGGTTAACTGCATAGAATCAATGACGCGTAAAATCTCATCAAAATTACGCCCAGTCGTCATCGGATAAGTGAGCATCAATTTAATTTTTTTATCGGGACTTACAATAAATACAGATCGAACCGTCGCATTATTTAGTGCCGTGCGTCCTTCTGATGTGCCCGATTCTTCAGCCGGCAACATGTTGTATAATTTAGCAACAGCTAAATCAGTATCACCAATCATGGGATAATTGATTGCGTGACCTTGGGTTTTTGCTATATCTTCGGCCCATTCTGAGTGGCTATTTACGGGGTCAACACTTAAACCAATAATCTTACAATTCCTCTTAGTAAATTCATCTTCCAAGCCAGCCATATATCCTAGCTCTGTAGTGCAAACGGGTGTGAAATCTTTAGGGTGTGAAAATAAAATGCCCCAGCTATTACCTAACCAGTCATGGAAATTGATTTCTCCTTGAGTGGTTTGAGCGGTGAAGTCAGGTGCTTCGTCGTTGATTCTGAGTGACATAATCTGCTCCTAAGTAATTAAATCATTGTGCTCGTTCGGCCAGATATATAAATAAAAGTTCCCCTATCTTTTATATAGGGGCTATTTTTTTGCGCGGGCTTAAACAAAGGAGAACGCTCAGAATTACCCTTGTCAATCACTGCCAAGGCATAACCACGACTGAACCATGAATCTTTCCGGTTCGTAAATCTGACAGTGCTTGATTAGTTTTAGACAAAGGGTAAGTGGTTACTGAGGTTTGCACGGGTATTTGGGGCGCCAGTCGGAGAAATTCATCACTATATTGCTCATCGGCGGTAGTAAATTGGGCAAACCCACCTGGATGGGTATACCCGGTAAACACGGCATCGGCACAGAGGTTTTCATGGCCCATCATACAAGATTCACAAGTCCCACAGGTCTGTCCCAACCAAGGCACGCCAACGCGATCCCCAATTTTAAAACGGGTCACATCTGATCCTATTTTTTCAATGATACCTATTATTTAGTGCCCAAGAATCAAGGGTAACGGAGGATAAGCAAGTTCACCATTCACTATATGCAGGTCAGTCCTGCAGACACCGCAAGCTACTACTTTCAATAGCAACTCATGAGTTTTAGGTTCTGGCTTCGCGCATTCGGTAAACAGTAATGGTGTGCGAGCTTGTTTTAGAATCATTGCTTTCATGAGGTGCGCCTGTTCAGTCGATGTTGTCGTGATCGAAAGTGCGTACATCATAGGGAAGGAGACTAACGAATTGAATACACCTTTTCATGAGGTTTTTTACGTAGGTCATCAAACCTTTCCGGGTTCAGCATCGGGTTGGTTTTCAGGTCTGGCGTTAATAAAACAGCTTTCCTGCAAACAATTTTTATAAATAGTATTGATTAATGGGAAACCATTCATTTCAAAATTAAATCGCAAAGCATTATGTACTTGCGGAATTAAAAACACATCAGCCAAACTAGCCGTATTGCCAAAACAAAAACGCTCATGAAAATCATTTTTTTGTAATAACTGCTCCAAAGCCGAAAATCCTTCCTGTAGCCAGTGGTGCTGCCATGCTTGTTGTGAAATGTCATTAGGAAGGTTTTTTAGATAGCTTAGCACGCGTAAATTATTTAGCGGATGAATATCACAGGCAATAACTTGGACGAATGAGCGGACGTAAGCCCGTTCTATGGAATTGCTGGGTAACAGTGGTGGGTATGGAAAAGCATCTTCCAGATATTCGATAATTGCGGAAGATTGGATTAATACTGTATTAGAAAGCATTAAAACAGGAACTAAGCCTTGAGGGTTAAGCGCCAAATACTCTTCTCTGTATTGTTCACCACCATTTTTAAGTAGATGTACAGGGTATATTTCATATTCAATATTTTTTAGGTTCAAGGCAATGCGGACTCGATAGGCGGCAGAACTTCTGAAATAACTGTACAGAACTATCGACATGGTTGGACTTCCTGCTTAATAGCACCGAATAATGACAGTCCGTTATTATTAAGCATTTCGATCCGCACTTTATCACCGAAACGCATAAATTCAGTGATGGGTGTCCCCGTTTCTATGATTTCAACGACTCTTTTTTCGATGATACAGGAAAAGCCTTTGGTCAAATCATTATTGCTGACGGTACCGGAGCCAATGACGGTACCGGCCATTAAATTTCTGGTTTTGGCTGCATGGGTAATGAGTTGAGCAAAATTAAATTGCATATCAACACCCGCGTTTGCTTGTCCAAACAAATGCTCATTCCAGTGAACAGTTAATGGCAAATGTAGTTTAGAATTTACCCAAGAAACGCCCAGTTCGTCCGGAGTTACAGCGACCGGTGAAAAAGCGCAGGCAGGTTTACCCTGTAAAAAACCAAAACCTTTGGCCAGTTCAGCAGGAATTAGTTTTCGTAAGGAAATATCGTTAATCAATAGAATGAGTTTAATATGAGATGCGGCATCATTGACTGAAACGCCGGCCATAACATCATCGGTAATCACGCCGACTTCGGCTTCAAAATCGATGCCCCAGTCTTCGCTAATAGCTTCAATAGGGGCATGTGGACCTAACATGAGGCTTGATATGCCTTGATACATTAAGGGGTCGTCGAACAGGTAATCTGGAAAATCTGCACCGCGTGATTTCCGTACTCGTTTGACGTGGCTTAAATAGGCGCTACCGTCCAACCATTGATAGGCTCGTGGTAATGGCGCGCTCGTTTGGCGTGGATCGAAAGTAATGGCATCATCTTTTCTTTCGTTGAGCGCATGATAAACCTGCTGAAGTTGGGGTTCAATATCTGCCCAATTATCTAAAGCAGATTGTAAGGTTAATGCAATATTGGTAACAAGCTTGGCTTTAGTGAGTTGACGATTAACGACAACCAGATTACCATCGCGTCCGGATGATTGAAGTGTGGCTAGCTTCATTTCCAGGAATTCACATAATCAGGCCACTCAATATCTTTGGCCTGTTGAGAGATATCTAAGGCATTGCGAGTATCAATCATCACTGCTACTTCATTGGTTAAACGCCCGCGCATCTGGTCAGCATTTTGTAGTGCCTTGGGATGCGGGCCATGAGGGATACCACTGGGGTGTAGCGTGACCATACCCGGGTGTATATGATCCCTAGAAAAAAATTGACCCGCATGATAAAAAATCATTTCATCATAATCGTCATTACTGTGAAAGAATGGAACATTCAATGTATTTGGATCGGTTTCAAAAGGACGTGGAACAAATGTACAGATGACAAAACGACTGGATATAAATGTTGTATGTGCTGATGGGGGGACATGGTAACGGTGACTCATCAACGGTCTGATATCACGCCAATTCAAGCGAACCGGCATCAGTTCTCCATGCCATCCAATAGCATCTAATGGGTTGAACGGGTAAGTAATTGTGCTCAGATGATGCCTACTTTTTACGATTACACGCCATTCGCGTTCATTTTGTTGCGCAATAAAAGCATCATTAATCTTTGGTGTATCAAGAATGGCGGGATCGAAAATCGCTTGTTGGCTAACCAGTCCTTTTTTTGGCAGTTGGTAACTATCATTAGTTGCCTCAACTAACAAGGCTTTAACGGGTTTTTGTATACGCATACGCCACATAGTTCCACGGGGAAGCATAATATAATCGCCTTCGCCAAAAATTAAATGACCGTAATCGCAATACAACTCACCGCTTCCTTGATGTACGAAAATTAATTCATCGCCATCAGCATTTCGCACAAGGTGATTCATATCATTTTCTAGCACCATAAAACGTATTTGTGTGTTTTGATTACTAAAAAGTAGATCTGAATCCCAAGGACAATCTTGTGAATGAGCGACTTTTTGGGTATCAAAAGCATGTGGGCGTAATGCTCCTTCGATTGATAGCCAACCCGTGGGTGGGTGTTGGTGGTGCATCTGGCTAGCGGGTCCGAAAAAGCCTTCTTTACCGAGTTCCCGTTCGTAGGTGTCTGCAGGGAGATCGGAATGTGCCTGTCTTGATGCCGTACCTTCGACTTTCGGAATAGTAATCCATGGCATTAGATGACACCCCTTTTGAATTGATCGCGTTCGATTGCCTCGAACAGTGCCTGAAAATTACCTTCACCAAAACCTTCATTGCCTTTACGCTGAATGATTTCAAAAAAAATAGGCCCAATGACCGTATTAGTGAAAATTTGTAACAATAAACCCACTGCACGGTTAGGGGTGCCATCAATTAGAATTCTATCCTGACGTAATCGATCTAATGATTCCTGATGACCAGGAATCCTTTTATCGAGGGCATCATAATAAGTTTCTGGAACATCCATAAACTGAATGCCATTTTGACGGAGTGATTCAACGGTAGCGTAGATGTCTTTTGTTGCAAGAGCTATATGTTGAATTCCCTCACCATGGTAGGCCGCAAGGTATTCTTGAATTTGTGATTTAGAATCTGTCGGCTCATTAATTGGAATGCGTATTTTACCGCAGGGACTGGTCATGGCACGGGATTTTAAGCCAGTGATTTTACCATGAATATCAAAATAGCGGATTTGACGAAATTTGAATAAGCGCTGATAGAAATCTGCCCACTTGTTCATGCGTCCGTGGTAAACGTTATGAGTTAAGTGATCGATAACGGTTAACCCAATGTCTTCAGTTCTTAAGTCTGAATCTGCTAACGGTATAAAATCGACATCATAAATGGAGTGATCATTACCATAACGATCTACGAGATAAATAAGGCTACGGCCAATACCCCGGATTGCCGGAATATTGAGTTCCATCGGACCGGTGATACCGTGATAGGGTTGGGCACCTAATTTGACAACTTGATCGAAACAATACGCTGCGTTATCGACTCGGATTGCGAACGCACAAATGGAAGGTCCATGCACTTTTGCAAAAGCCTGTGCGAAACTATCTGGTTCATGATTGATTATAAAATTGATATGACCTTGACGATAAAGAATAACATCTTTTGAACGGTGTTTTGCGATTGCAGAAAAACCCATTTGGTTAAATAAACTAGCTAACTTATGAGTGTCGGCAGCGGTATATTCAACGAATTCGAAACCATCTGTAACCCCTGTATTTGATGCTTTCATCATTGTATTTCCTCAGTATCATTAATGGGATTCTGATTCGTTTGGTTCTTAGCTTAATAGACCTAAGCAATCTTGTTAAGTTTCACCCCGTCATTAGGGTGAGATATGAGTCAAGTTTGTGGATTTACCTCTTGGTTACTCTTTAAACTATCAGTAGTCCATACTGACTTGACGTAAGTAATGTCAGATCCTTGGTTTCTGATCAGAAAACAGAATGCGGGTGATAGATGGGAATTTATTACAACTCGAATCTCATGAATCTATTGTAATTGAATGAGCTTTTGATCTGACTGTATTTGATAATTGTTAGTACGAAATGAAGGCTTTAATCGAGACCAGTAATGCAAGGGTCTCATCGTCAGATATTAGCGTACTTTTTTGTTATCAATACCCCTTGGAGTATTAGAAACTTATCTTGTATATGTTATGTCAAATAAATTAGTAATATTAACAGGAGGTGCGTCATGCAAAATAAGTTGTTAGTGAATTTTGCACAACAGAATCATGTTGAAGGGTTGACGATGGCGTCTTTGACTGCTTTGCGTGAAGGTGAAATGGGCTATTCCGTCAATAAAGCTAAACGGTTGATCAAATTTCAACACCGTATAAATAAAGAACTATTAGGACACCGTATCATTACCGGTAACCCCTACACGGCATGGTTTGAGGAAGGGGAACAGAATCTGTTACAAATTAAGGCTTTTTTGATTCAGTTTTCTGTATTCTCTAATCAGTTTCTGATTGCCCAATTAAATAAAATGATTCATGCCGAAACACTTGATAGTATGCGGGTCTCTAAAGAAATTCTAGCCAATGAACTCGGTGTTCGATTTATCTCAGAATTGTCAACGAATGATAAGGACTATTTGGGAGTAACGGACGGTAGTGTAGAGGGAGGTGTCTTTCATTTTTCTGCAGGTCATTTTGAATGGCTATACAGCATCACTAAGAAACTGAATCTATCGTTCGCAGAAATAGGACAACCTAAACACGGAACGCAGCCTACTTTATTTTTCTGTGATGAATTAATTCGGCTCTATGGTGGTGAAGATTATCAAGTTTCTCAGGCCGCTAGTTATGCAATCGAAAATTGGGCTGCGGCTGGATTTTGGAATCAATTGATTCGGGGATTCAGCCGATTTAACGATCGAAATTCAATGGATCTTCCGTTAGGTTTTTTTATTTGGCACGACCAGTTAGAAGCTCAGCATGCCGCGCATACACAGGAAGAACTGGAAGAGCTCTATTTTTCGTTGGATATAGATGAAGACGCCTTTATTGACCACAGCAATGAAATGCTGGACGGTGTTGCTGTATTTTGGGACGGCTTGGAGGAGCAAAGGCGTGCATTAGCGACAACCCACTGAGGCAGTTGGCTAAACTATGATTACTGTGAAATATGAGTCATGTGTTATGGCATTGGTTGCTTTTTCGAAAACACCTTTCTGATTTTTCCCGCACTTGATTGTAGGGGCGACACTTTAGGGTGGACCCTATATGGCTACTGGGCATAAATGGGTAGAAAGTAAGGAACCTTTCAGAATGATCATGAGTACTTTTTTTTAATTGTTACGGGGAAGATACTTGGTTTCTTAACTTTAATTGCAAGTTTTTTGTCAGAGTCTATTTTTTTTGCGTTATTAATTCTTTGATATGCAGATACTGTTTGAGTGCTTCTGGATTGGATAGAGAGCTTTGATTTTTTACCTGATGTCCGTGAATAATATTATGCACAGCCATTTCAGCAATCTTTCCATTTTTGGTATGCGGAATAGCGGTCACTTGGAAAATCTCAGCCGGGACGTGACGGGGAGAGCTTTTGTGCCTGATATGTTGTTTGATTTTTATTTTTAATCTATCGGACAACACCATATCATTGCGTAGAATTACAAATAAAATAATTCTACAATCCTCTTCAATTTCTTGTCCAACCACTAGACTTTCCAGAATTTCACCCATCTGTTCTACTTGGCGATAGATTTCAGCTGTTCCTATTCTGACTCCTCCAGGGTTTAATATCGTATCAGAACGGCCATAAATAATCATGCCACCGCTTTCCATTAGTGCCACATAATCACCGTGCCACCAGACACCCGCGTATTTTTCAAAATAGGCTGCACGATACTGGTTTTGCTCGGAGTCATTCCAAAAACTAATGGGCATAGAAGGAAAAGGTTTTTTGCAGACCAGTTCACAAACATCGACATCCATTCCTAAACCACGACATTGGATCTCTCCTCGGCGTACCGGAAGGATAGGAGAGCCGAGAACAAAACAGGAAATTATATCCGTACCGCCGGAAATTGAAGATAGGCATATATCTGATTTGATTGAGTTGTAGACAAAATCGAACCCTTCGGCAGCTAACGGTGAACCGGTAGATAAAATCGTACTAAGCGATGAAAGATCATGAGTTTTTTTAGGAATAACGCCGCGTTTCTGGATGACGTTAAGATATTTAGCTGAAACGCCAAAGAAATTAATTTTAAACTCATCAATTAAATCAAATAATGAATCAGCATTGGGATAAAGTGGAGAGCCGTCATAAAGGATGAGTCTTGCACCGGATGCTAAACCGGAAACCAGCCAATTCCACATCATCCAACCGCAAGTCGTGTAAAAAAACAGACGGTCTCCAGGATGGATGTCTACATGGAGTAAATGTTCCTTTAGGTGTTGAATCAGGGTTCCCCCAACACTGTGCACAATACATTTTGGAGGACCTGTAGTTCCTGAGGAATAAAGAATGAATAGTGGAGCATCAAACTTCATTGGTTCGTATGCTATCGGAAGACTTTCAGAGAAAGATGATAAATAATGACTCCAAAGTGATAGCGGGATATTGATAGTGAGGTTTTCACTATTGATATAGGGGATTAATATGGTTTTTTGAATTGATGGAAGTGCTTTTACTAAAGGGATAATCTGATCTAGTCGATCGAATTCTTTGCCATTAAAATAATAGCCATCGCTAACAAACAATACTTTGGGCTTAATTTGCTTAAACCGGTCTACGATGGCGGGAACGCCGAAGTCAGGAGAACAACTAGTCCAAATTGCGCCGAGGCAGGCGGTAGCTAACATTGCTATAATGGTTTCTGGAATATTAGGTAAAACACCTGCGATGCAGTCTCCGGGTTTAACACTTTCATTACGTAACGCTTGGGCAAGTTGGGAAACACGCTGATGAATACCTGCCGATGAAATGTGTCGGGTAGTTCCGTTTTCTCCGTGAAAAATAATGCTCGAGGAATGGCTATTACGGTGATTTAATAAGTTTTCTGCATAATTGAGCCGTGTCCCGGGAAACCACTGGGCACCGGGCATTTTATCTGCGTGCGATAGGGTTACATTTCCTTTTTTATGGGCTCTGATATTTGCAAATTGCCAAAATAGGTCCCAGAAATCTGCAGAGTTTTCAATGGACCATTGATATAGCTGATTGTATTCGCTGACGTCAATGCCATATTGATTTCTCACCCATGTCATAAAATGGGTAATGTTGGCATTCTTTTGCCGTGCTGTAGAAGGTCGCCATAGAACTTTATTCACTGTGTTCACCGGTGACTAAACATACCTTATTAGAGGGGAAGTGATTTAGAAAAGTTCATGAGAACAGGTCTGATTCATTTTTGATGTTATTCATGGGTTGTATAAACAGGAACAAGTGTATTTTTTGTTGTTATTTATTAGTGCTCTTAAAAATCAGGACTGCAGATGACCTGTAAAGAATCCTGATTTCACCGGTTCCATGTATTTAAGTTTGTTCCAATGGGACGAATACTACTAGATGTTAGTTATTAAGAACGGTGGTAAAGAAGGCAACATTGTTAAGCGAATTATTTTGAAATGCATTCAAGTGCGCCTGATGGACTCTAAGCTCATGTTCCTTACACCTTATCATTGTAACCTTGTGTAGGCTACAATTCCAAAAGGAAGGGCTATAGTCAGAAATTATGCTATGAAAAGAGCTCTCCTATGTTTTTGTGTCATCTACAGGGATGGCTTGTTCGATCAGATATCAATCTATGGGGTCATAATAGCTGAGACGCCGATTCGGTATTTCATTAAATGCTTTTGGCTAATGATGGTTCTGGTTTAAGAAAAATTATAGCTACATACGGAAAACTCCAAATTTGGTTTCAGCAATAGGTGTGTTCATTACGGCGGATAAACAGAGACCTGTTATTTTTCGAGTATCTGCTGGATCGATAATACCATCATCCCAAAGACGAGCACTGGCGTAATAAGGGTGACCTTGCTGCTGGTATTGTTTTAAAATCGATTTTTTACATTGCTCCTCGTTTGCCTCTGTCCATTGTTTCCCTTCTGAGGTTGCCCGGTCGTGTTGTATTTGCGCCATAACACTGGCGGCTTGTTCGCCACCCATAATTGATATGTGGCTATTAGGCCAACTCCAAAGAAATCTTGGGGCA
>LWDU01038535.1_pt1 | contig 18894 bp, 14 predicted proteins | sample 727161 | NCBI WGS metagenome assembly LWDU01 (sample SAMN04566230, study PRJNA314399) | hydrothermal vent metagenome | isolation source: deep sea hydrothermal plume seawater | place: Mexico: Gulf of California, Guaymas Basin | collected 2004-07-11
AGTACGAACCGCACTGGGCTTACGTGCGGCCGAAGCGCGCGGCGTTGCCGAAGGTGGTCAACACAAAGTGGAGCCGCAATGAGGTGGACCGCTTCATCCTCGCGGCGTTGGAGCAGCGCGAGTGGAAGCCTTCGGCGGAGGCGGACAAGTACACAATCATCCGCCGTGTGTCGTTGGATCTCACGGGATTGCCGCCCACGCCGGCGGAGGTGAAGGTGTTCATCGCCGACCAGTCGCCCGATGCTTACGGCAAACTCGTCGACCGACTGCTGGCCAAGCCGACTTATGGCGAACATTGGGCGCGGCAGTGGCTGGACCTCGCGCGTTATGCCGACAGCGCGGGCTATGCCGATGACCCGTCCCGCACCATTTGGGCGTATCGCGATTGGGTCATTCGCGCCATCAACCGCAACCAACCTTTCGACCAATTTACTCGTGACCAACTCGCCGGCGATTTGTTGCCCGCGCCCACGCCCGACCAACTCATCGCCACCGCCTTCCATCGCAACACCCAAACCAACAGCGAAGGCGGCACCGACGATGAGGAGTTTCGTAACGTCGCCGTGGTTGACCGCGTGAACACGACGATGGCCACGTGGATGGGCACCACTATGGCTTGCGCGCAATGCCACGATCACAAGTACGATCCGCTCAGCCAAAAGGAATATTTTCAAATGTTCGCCATTTTCAATAATTCGGAGGACAGCGACAAAAAGAATGAAACACCCTTGCTGAATATTTTCACCGAGGCGCAGAAACAGCAAAAAGTGGAACTGGAAAACAAAGTCACCGTGCTGCAAAAGGAACTGGACGCACTCAAGTCCACGGCGGTGGATGGCTTTTCGGCGTGGGAGGCGGCGTTTGAAAAACCGGTGACCCCAAAGTTGCTGCAAACGGAAGTGTTGGCGGGCAAGGGCCTGTCAGCAAAACCGCTGGCACAAAAAATCACGGGCGTGCAAGTGAAGGGTGTGGGCAAGCTCGACGAACGACTGACGCTCAAGCTGCGCTCGAAAGGCAAAAGAAATATCAACGGCCGCTTTGTGCGCGTCACCAATTTGGGCAACAACGTTTATCTGCATCTTGCCGAAGTGCAGGTTTTCAGCAATGGCAACAACATCGCACCGAAGGGAAAAGCCACGCAGAGCAGCACGGCGTTTGCGGGTCCGGCGAAATACGGCAACGACGGCAACACTAACGGAAATTTCGAAAAAAAATCCGTGACGCACACCGCGCAGGAAAATAATCCGTGGTGGGAAGTGGATCTCGGCGCGGAAGTGCCCATCGAGAAGTTGACGCTGTGGAACCGCATCGGCCCCACCTTACCGGAGCGGCTCAAAGCGCATCGCGTGGAGGTGTTCGATGCGAATCACAATGTGATTTGGAAACAAGAATCAAACAAAATCTTTGTGCCGAGCGTGGCGTATGGGCTCGATGGCGCGCGTGTTTTGCCCTTCGTGCGCGTGCCGCATCCGACGGTCGATGGGCTGTTGCGTTTGGCGAAGCCCTTGACGGTTCAAGCGGGCGACACATTGGAATTGGCCATCAAAGATTTCAAAAATGCGAAAGCCACCATCGCGGTGGTGACGGGCGAATTGGCGGCTGTCGAACAAGCACTGCCGAAAGGAGTGTTCGCAGTCTTGCGCGTTCCCACCGCCACGCGCTCGGCGGCCCAAACAAAACTACTCAAGGTTTTTTATTCCGCCAACAATCCCAAGACAAAAGCGAAGGCGACCGAACTCGCGGCGGCCAAGAAAAAACTTGCGGGAATGAAAGCTGCCACCAGCGTGCCGGTGATGCGCGAAATGGCGAAGGGACGCGAAACGCATATTCAAGTGCGCGGGAATTATCAGATAAAAGAAGGGCGCGTGAACGAGGGTTTGCCGGCGGTATTCGCGGTGCCGTTGCCAAATAAAGCGGACAAAAAAATCAACCGGCTCACACTGTCGAAATGGTTGATGGACGAACGCAATCCGCTGACCGCCCGCGTGATTGCCAATCGTTATTGGGAATCCATTTTCGGCAACGGCCTCGTGCGCACGAGCGAGGAATTCGGCTCGCAAGGCGAACTGCCCACGCATCCGGAATTGCTCGATTGGTTGGCCACGGAAATGGTGCGGCTCAAGTGGGACACAAAAGCGTTTGTGAAACTGCTCGTCACCAGCGCGGCGTATCGGCAATCCGCGCGCATCACGCCGACGCATCTTGAGAACGACCCCGCCAATCGCTTTTACGCGCGCGGCCCGCGGCTGCGGTTGTCCGCCGAGATGATTCGCGACCAAGCGCTCGCCGTCAGCGGATTGCTCAGCGCGAAAATGTACGGCGCGCCGGTGAAACCGTACCAACCCAATCTCGGAATCAAGGCCGCCTTCGGCAGCGGCATCGACTGGAAAACCAGCGCGGGCGAGGACAAATATCGGCGCGGTTTATACACAAACTGGCGCCGCACAAATCCGTATCCCTCGATGGCCGCTTTCGACGCGCCCAACCGCAACGTGTGCACCGTGCGCCGCGTGCCGACCAACACGCCGTTGCAAGCGCTCGTGACGATGAACGACCCCGTCTACGTCGAAGCCGCGCAAGCGCTCGCCCGACGGATGGTGAAAGAAGGCGGCACCACGCCGCACGAGCGAGTTTCGTTTGGGCTGAACCTTTGCCTGAGCCGCGAGCCCAAGCGCGCGGAGGTTAGTCGCTTGGTCACGCTTTACACCGAGTTGCTCGTTGATTACACCAAAGATCCCGCCGCCGCCAAGCTCATGGCCACCGACCCGCTCGGGCCGTTGCCCGCCGGAATGAAGCCGGAGCAACTCGCGGCATGGACGGTGGTCGGCAATGTGATTTTGAATTTGGACGAAATGTTTATGAAACGATAACTTAAAACCGAACGATGAATCTACAACACGAACAACTGCAACACCGCACTCGGCGGCAATTTTTGGGCGATGCAAGTATGGGGCTGGGCGCGGCGGCGATGGCTTCGTTGTTGGGCGGCGGCACCGCGCGGGCCGACGTGGCGTTTGACCCTTCGCAGCCGTTGCGCGCTCGGCAGCCGCACTTTGCGCCCAAGGCGAAGAGTGTGATTTATCTGCACATGACCGGCTCGCCTCCGGGGTTGGATTTGTTTGATTACAAACCGGAACTGGTGAAGCGCGAGGGCCAGAATTGTCCGGATGAATTTTTGAAGGGCCGGCGGTTTGCCTTCACCTCGGGCGTGCCGAAGCTGATGGGCACGCCGCACAAATTCGCGCAGCACGGCCAAAGCGGCGCGTGGCTGAGTGACGCGCTGCCGGAGCTCGCGAAACAAGCGGACGACATCGCGTTCATCAAATCGATGACGACGGATCAGTTCAATCACGCGCCCGCCGAGCTGTTGCTATACACCGGCAGCCCGCGCGAGGGCCGGCCGAGCATGGGCTCGTGGGTGACGTACGGATTGGGGAGCGAAAACCAAAATCTGCCCGGATTTGTGGCGCTGATTTCCAGCGGCGTGCAGCCCAATGGCGGCAAGAATTCTTTTGGCAACGGATTTTTGCCAAGCGTTTTTCAGGGCGTGCAATGTCGGTCGAAGGGCGACCCCGTCCTGTACGTTTCCAATCCCAAAGGCATGAGCCGCGAGCTGCGCCGCAAGAGCCTTGATGCGCTCAATGATTTGAATCGCATTCAAGCCGCGGAACTCGGCAGCCCCGAAACGCTTACGCGCATCGCGCAGTACGAAATGGCGTTTCGCATGCAGGCGAGCGTGCCGGAGGTGATGGATATTTCCAAGGAGCCCAAGCACATCCTCGACGCTTACGACGCCAAGCCCGGCGCGGGCAGTTTGGCCAACAACATTTTGCTCGCGCGGCGGCTCGTGGAGAAGGGCGTGCGCTTTGTGCACCTCTTCGATTGGGGCTGGGATTTCCACGGCACCGGGGCGCCCACCGGCCTCGGCGATGGACTGCGCAACAAGTGCAAGACGATGGACAAACCCGTGGCCGCACTCATCCGCGACCTCAAGCAACGCGGCTTGCTCGACGAAACGCTCATCGTCTGGGGCGGCGAGTTTGGGCGTACGCCCTTCCGCGAAGGCCGCACCTCGAAAAGCAAAGTGCTCGGGCGCGATCATTATCCGGATGTTTACACGCAATGGATGGCCGGCGGCGGCGTGAAAGGCGGCATCACCCACGGCGCCAGCGACGAGCTCGGCTTCAAGGTCGCCGAAGACAAAGTGCACGTCCACGATCTCCAAGCCACCATTCTCCACCAACTCGGCTTCGACCACGAACGATTGTTCTATCGTTTCCAAGGCCGAAAATATCGGCTGACCGATGTGCACGGGAAAGTAGTGAAGGGTGTTCTCGCTTAATTAAACGCAGAGGACTCTGCGTTTAAAGAGGCTCTTCCGCAAACCAAACCGCGCCATTCTCCTCGATAATCTCCAACGCAAACAAACTCGCCCCCGCGCAGGGGCCGCGTGTGCAGAGGCCGGTGTCGGGTTCGTAGACGGCACCGTGGGTTTGGCAGATGAGTGTTTCCCCCTTGGAATCGAAGAACCGATTGTCGCCGTAATCGAGGGTGAGAGGGATGTGGCGACAGGTGTTTTCGTAGGCGAAGAGTTTTCCCTTGAAGCGGCCGACGAAGCCTTCCTGCGGGCGGTCATCGCGCGTGAAGGAAAACGTGATGGTTTTTCCCTCCGCGATTTCCGTAGTTGCTGCAATCCGTATGCGCGCCACGCGCGGAAGCGTAACGGGAATATTTAGAGGACGGAAGCTCCATCGTGCCGGCAGCACGGGGTGCGGCAGATTTATCTTTTGTCCAGAATACGCCGTGCGACACTCGGCGCATGAGATTCGTTTTTGTTTTTTTGTTGATTGCCGTTTCTGTTTCCGCCGCGCCGAAGGGTTGGCCGAAGGGGATTCGCGAAATCAAATATCTCAGCAAGGCGGACAACACGAAACAGCCCGCGTTGTTTTTCGCGCCGACGGTGCGGGGCGAGCCGCGGCCGTTGTTGGTGGGGCTGCATACTTGGTCGAGCGATTACCGGCAGAACAACTCGCCGTACGGCAAGTGGTGCATTGAGCATAAATGGAATTTCATTCACCCAAACTTTCGCGGGCCCAATCGACGGCCGCAGGCGACGGGCTCGGAATTGGTGGTGGCGGACATTCTCAGCGCGGTGGAGTTTGCCAAGAAAAACGGAGCGGTTGATGAAACGCGAATTTATCTCGTGGGCGCGTCGGGCGGCGGTTACGCGGCGTTGTTGATGGCGGGGCGTGCGCCGGAGGTTTGGGCGGGGGTGTCGGCGTGGGTGCCGATTTTGGACTTGGCCCAATGGCACGCGCACACTTCCAAACGCAAAATGAAATACGCGCGCGAGATTGAGTTATCCATCGGTGGCAAACCAATGGCCGGCTCGGAGGCGGCGGCGGAAGCAATGAAGCGTTCGCCGGTGACGTATCTCGCGCATGCAAAGGGCGTGGCGCTGGACATCAACGCGGGCATCAATGACGGCCACAGCGGCAGCGTGCCGATTAGTCATTCGCTGGACGCGTTTAATTTATTGGCGGCGGCGAAGGATCGTCTTGGCGCGGATTTGATTTCTGAGTTTGTGAAGACGGCGAAGGTGCCGGCGGCTTTGAAAGGGCAAGCGCCGGTGGATGTGGCTTACGGCAAAAAGGCGGTGCTTTTCCGGCGTCAATCGGGCGCGGCGCGGGTGACAATTTTTCAGGGCGGCCACGAAATTATCCCCGCCGCGGCCTTGCATTGGCTGGCGAAACAACAGAGGATTCGCGCCCCAAAAAATGAGTGAAATCAATCTGCTTCCCGAACCGAAATTTGTTCCTGAACTGCACCCGACCTTTCGTCCGGCGGTGCTGGTGAATCGCGCCTTCGAGGCGGCGGCGCGCGACACGGGCGCGGCGGCCGAGCTGGGCATTGCGCTGGAACAGGCGGATGGTTCGGTGTTTCACACTCGCACGGTGCTGTTTCCCGAGGGGCACGCGTTGGCGGAAAATAATTTCCGGCACTTGGAACGGATGGTGAAATTTTTGCTGTGGTCGCGCGGTGGGTGGCGCATCCACTTGACGGGGTCGGCGGCGTTGGCGGAACAATTGCAGCGTTATTATCGGGAGACGGAATTGGGCAAGTTTGATAATGAGGTGATCGGCTTCCGGAATTTTGGCAAGTCGCTGGAGGTGGTGGCGTGCGATGAGTTGCCGGCGGAGAAGGTGGACACCAAGCCGTTGGGGCGTCACCTCGATGGCTGCCGGATTGGCTTTGACCTCGGCGGCAGCGACCGCAAGGCGGCGGCGGTGATTGATGGCGAGGTGGTGTTTAGCGAGGAAATTGAGTGGGATCCCTATTTCGAGCCCGACCCGAATTATCATTACGAGGGCGTGATCGACTCGTTGAAAAAGGCGGCGGCGCATCTGCCGCGCGTGGACGCGATTGGCGGCAGCGCGGCGGGTTGTTATTCGCACAACCGCGTGACTTGGGCGTCGCTGTTTCGCGGCGTGCCGGAGGAGGCGTTTGACCGCCAAGTGCGCGGGATGTTTTTGAAAATCCAGGAGGACTGGGGCGTGCCGCTGGAGGTCATCAACGACGGCGAGGTGACGGCGCTCGCCGGCTCGATGGCGCTCGGCAAAAACGGCGTGCTCGGCATCGCGATGGGCACGAGCCAAGGCGGCGGCTACATCGACATGGACGGACACATCACCACGTGGCTCAGCGAGCTGGCGTTTGCGCCGATTGATTTGCATCCGGAAGCGCCGCCCGATGAATGGAGCGGCGATCTCGGCTGCGGCGCGCAGTATTTTTCGCAACAAGCGGTGGGGCGATTGCTGCCGACCTCGGGCATCGAGTACGACCCGGGCTTGAGTTTGCCCGAGCAACTGAAAATCGTGCAGGCAGCAATGGACGCCGGCGACGCGCGCGCGCTGAAAATTTACGATGCGATTGGGATTTACCTCGGCTACTCGCTGGCGCATTACGCGGAGTTTTATGACTACGAATACGTGCTGCTGCTCGGCCGCGTGACCTCGGGCCCCGGCGGGGAACACATCATCGAGCGCTCGAAGGAAGTGATGGCGGCGGAGTTTCCGGAGTTGTCCGAGCGCATTAAGTTTCACATCCCGGACGAGATGGAGAAGCGCCACGGGCAGGCTATCGCAGCGGCGAGCTTGCCAAAGATTGGCTAGGTAGGACCGCCTCTCCGAGGCGGCCGAGGCGCGCTCGGAGATCGCGCCCTACCTTAGCACTTGCAATCGAGTGACGGGGAGGCATCATCGGCGCGTTCCGAACATTACATCTTATGAAAATTATTCGACTCATTCCGGTTTTACTCATCGCAGCCTTCACCGTTTCGGCGGGGGAACTCAATCATCCGCCCAAGGGCTTCACGGCGCTTTTTAATGGCAAGGATCTCACCGGCTGGTGGGGGGTCAAGACGGAGAATCCCGCGAAATGGATGGCGCTGGACAAGAAAGCGTTTGCCGATAAAAAGGCAAAGAGCGTTAAGGACATCCATCAGCATTGGAGCGTGAAGGGTGGCATCCTCATCAATGACGGCCACGGGATGTATCTCACCACGGAAAAAAACTACGGCAACTTTGAGTTGTGGGTGGATTACAAAACGGTGGCCAAGGCGGACAGTGGGATTTATCTGCGCGGCGTGCCGCAGGTGCAGATTTGGGATTACACGGATGAAAAAAAATTCAAAATTGGCGGCGACAAAGGCTCAGGTGGCTTGTGGAACAATAGCAAAGGCGCGAAGGGCAAGGATCCGCTCGTGCTTGCAGACAAACCTTTTGGCGAATGGAACAGTTTTCGCATTCGGTTGGTGGGCGAAAAAGTCACCGTGCATCTCAACGGCAAACTGGTGGTGGACAATGCGAAAATGGAAAATTATTTTGATCGCAAGGGCGGCATGCCCAAGCGCGGGCCGATTCAATTGCAAACCCACGGCGGCGAAATCTCGTGGCGCAACGTGTTCATCAAGGAACTGAAGTAACCGATATGACAAAACAAATCATCGCACTCACATTGTTGTTGGCCCTCGGCGCGCAAGCGGAGGAGAAGGGTTTCCAGAAAATTTTCAACGGCAAGGACTTGTCGGGCTGGGCGGGGCCGGTTCAGAATTATCAGGTAGTGGACGGCACGCTGCGGTGCAAGCCCAGCAAGGGCGGCACGGTTTACACGAAGGAAGTGTAGGAAATCCTGCTGCCCAAAGGCGGCAACAACGGCCTCGCCATTCGTTATCCCGGCAAGGGCGACACCGCCTACGTGGGCATGTGCGAGCTTCAGATTCTCGACAACACCTCACCGAAATACGCCAAGCTGCATCCGGCGCAATATCACGGCTCGGCGTACGGAATGTTCCCCGCCAAGCGCGGTTTCCTGAAAAAACCCGGCGAATGGAACACGCAGGAAGTCACCGTGAAAGGGTCGACCATCAAAGTGGTGCTGAACGGCGAAACCATCCTCGATTGCGATTTGAGCAAGGTGGAAAAATCAATGGCACCGCTGGCCAAATATAAAGGCCGTACTCGGAAGGAAGGCCACTTCGGCTTTGCCGGGCACGGCGCGGCGGTGGCGTTTCGCAACGTGCGCATTAAGCGGCTGAAGTAAACAGGAGGTTTTTTTAACTCAGATATTTAGGATGTTCAGGATATTGAATCCTGATTATCTTGGCTATCCCTGTTCCAGTTGCTTCTCCTGTTTCTTTTGGGCGAGGAGTTGTTGGCAGCCGTTGAGCATGTTTTGGTAAATGATGAACGACTCATCGGCGGCGAGTTTTTCCTTCACCAATTCGTCGGCGGCGCGCTGGCGGATTTCCAATAGCGTGTTTTCCAGTTCATTTATTTCCTCCAGATTGGTGCCGTCGTTTAGGCGGTTGATGACTTCATCGATTGCCTCATAATAAGCGTCGATGCGGTTCTTCCGACTTTGGAGGAACCAGCGCTGGGCCCAAACGAGCACGCTCCAAAGGATCAAAATCAAGGTGAGAATGAAGCCCATCATCTCGACATGTTTTGCAAAAAACCCGGGATCGGTGCGCCGGAAAAATTTTTCCGCACCCGGGTGCAGAGGAAACTGGAGGTGCGCGGTGGAGGATTGTTCATCGAGACTGCTGAAGGCGGAATGTTTTTGGGACAGGGCCGCGCGATGTTCATAGAGAGTGCGGGTGAGGGTTTCGGCGATTTCATCGGGCAGATTCGTGTGGCACGCGAGCACGGCTTTTACGCCTACGGTGCCGATGGGGTACACAGGTTGGCCGGAATAAGCCAGCAACGGGATGGTGTGCGGTGATGCGTGCGGGTAATGCACGCGGAACCCATCGGCCAAGATTTGGGCTCCAAAGCGGGTATCGGAGGATGCAGTGAGCGGGGCCAGTGGGGTGAGGTGTACCTGACCGGATTGCAAGGCGCGCTGGCAGGCGCCGTTGCCGAGGCCAGTGAGGAAGAGCAACGCATCTACTTTGCCGGTCATCAATTGTTGGGTTGCCTCATCCAGCGGCAGATTGACGAGCGTGAGTTGGCTTTTACTGAAACCGGCGAAGCGCAGAAACTCGCGGGTGAATTTTTCCGAGCCGCTGCCCTTGGGGCCGAGGGCCACGGTTTTGCCGGCGAGATCGCGAATGGATTGGATGCCCGCTTTGTGGTGGCAGAGAAAGTGCAGTAGCTCGGGATGAACGGCGGTGAGGCTGCGCACGTGCGCGCCGGCTTGGGTGTCGTTTTGCAGGAGGGCGAGGTGTGCAGTTTGTTTTTGCAACCGGTTGGCGTTGTCGAGGCTGCCGGTGGTTTCCACTAGTTGAATGTGAAGGTGCGGGTGCGCTTGTTGCACCTCGTCGGCAATGGCTTGGCCCAGTTCGTGGTAAAGCCCGCCGCGTTGGCCGGTGGCAAAGGTGAGGGTTGTCTTCCCGGGGCCGAACCAGTAGTGCCGCGCCATGAAGCCCACGGCCAGTGCGGCGATCAGCCCAAAGACGATGAGTCGTTTGCGAATGGGATCGTTTTCCATGCGCTGCTAATTGCCTCTGGCCCAGGCAACGTAGGGGGTGACGGGGCCGCGCGTGTAGCCTACGCGGCGGCGTAGTTCTTTGCCGGTTTCGCCGTTGAGGATGATTTGTGTGGGGAAATTGTTCACGCCAAAACTGGCTTTGAGGCGGTCGTTTTCGCGTTCTGTTTCGCGGTTTACACCGCGGTTGATCGGGAAATCACAAATATGAATCACCAAACCCTCAGAGGCAAAGGCCGTCCATAGGCGGTGTTGCAGCACGGTTTTTTCCAACGCCATGCAGGGGGGGCACCAGTCGGATCCGGTGAACAGAAGATAAACATTTTTCCCCTCTTCCTTGGCGCGGGCCAGCGAGGCGGTGAGGCCGCGCAGCACGCGTTCGGTCTGGTCGGTTTTGCCATAGCCGTGCAATACGCGGGTGCTGGCCTTGCCGAGTGTGACGCCGCCAACGGATTCGATGTCGCCGTCATTGCAAAGCTTGGCGCTGCCGTCAGCCATCACCATTTGCCCCTGTCCTGCAAACAGGCTGGTCATGGCGGTGGGCGGTGGGTTGCCCTGTTCATCCTCGTCGTCGCTGCCGGCCCAGTGCGCGGTGACGAGATCGGCCGAGGAAAGATTGCGCGTGGCGGCCAATATGGTGGAAGGTCGGCCAAAGTCGCCGCCTTGTATAAACACATAACTCAGAGCTTTGTTGGGAATGGGCCGGCCATCGCGGGTATTAAATTGTTTCCAATCCATCACCGCCACTTCGTTGGCGGCCTCGCGGGTGGCATCGCAGGGGGACCATAAAATTTTGGCGGTGACCACGTCGCGCTTGAGATCGCGGATGGCATACACCGAGCCGGGGTCGGGCGCGAAGTTGCCGCCGAAGTGGTTGGCCTGTCCGCTGGGGGTGAGCTGCCAGGGCATGCGGTCATCGTTATCGAGCGCGAACATGATGAGCGCCTTGCCTTGTTGGCTGAGGTTGCTCATGCACTGGATGCGTTTGGCCTTGGCCATGGCACGGGCGAGGGTGGGGAGCAGCATGCTGGCGAGGATGCCGATGATGGCAATGACGACGAGCATCTCGATGAGGGTGAAGCCTTTGGGCTTGGTCGGTCGAGGTTTGGTCATGGGAAAAATATAACCTGAATTTTTGGATTTCGCAAGGGTTCGTGCGTAAAACACCTTGAAATTAAGGCGTTTTACGAGTAGCCTCCCAGTCACCAAAGGAGTTGAGCTTGTGCCCGCAATGTAATTTACCATGGCTGATGCTGAACAAAATTTAAGCCGCCGCCCGCGCCGTCTTCGGCGCAATGCCGCCACGCGCGCGTTGTTGCAGGAGACGCGTGTGACGGTGGATGATTTGATTTGGCCGCTCTTTGTAAAAGATGGCGAGGGCGATGCCGAAGCGGTGCCTTCGATGCCCGGCGTGCGGCGGCACACGATTGCGGGTTTGGTGGGTGAATGCCGCGAGGCGAGCGAGGCGGGCATCAAGGCGGTGGCGTTGTTCCCAGTGACGCCTGCGGAATTAAAAAATGATTCCGGCACCGAGGCGCTTAATCCAGATTGCCTTGTGCTGCGCGCGGTGCGTGAGTTGAAAAAGGCGTTGCCGGAATTGCTCGTCATCACCGATGTGGCGCTGGATCCTTATACCACGCACGGCCACGATGGCGTGTTGAACGCCGAGGGCACGGATGTGGCCAACGATGCCACGGTGGCGATCCTCGCCCAAATGGCCGTGGCCCACGCGGAGGCTGGCGTGGATTGGGTGGCGCCTTCGGATATGATGGATGGCCGCGTGGGAGCGATTCGTTCCGCGCTGGACGACGCGCGGCACACGGGCGTTTCCATCCTCGCGTATTCGGCAAAATACGCCTCGGCGTTTTACGGCCCTTTCCGCGATGCTGTGGGCAGCCAATCGGCGGACGGCGCGGCGTATATTGACAAGCGCACGTATCAGCTCAACCCCGCGAACCCGCGCGAGAGTATGGTGGAGGCCGCGCTGGATATTGAAGAGGGCGCGGATATTTTGATGGTGAAACCCGCCGGGGCGTATCTCGACATCCTCTGCCGGATGCGCCAGCTCACCGATTTACCGCTGGCGGCGTATCAAGTCTCCGGCGAGTACGCGCAAATTCACGCCGCCGCCGAGCGCGGTTGGCTGGACCTCGCCGCTACGCGCGACGAATCGCTGCTGGCCATCAAACGCGCGGGCGCGGATCTCATCCTCACTTACTTTGCAAAGGAGATTGCCCTCGGTCGATGAGCGATACGCCGACAGACATCGCGGTTCTCGAGGCATTCGATTTTTCCGCCTGTCCCGGCGTTTCCTTTGGCGATGCGCAGCACACACCGTGGCGCGCGGACATCCCTTACCCCGAAGGCCTGCGCCGCGCGCTGGTGCATTTTCAGGAAATGGAGGCGGAGCTGCCGCACGCCGATTGGCGGCACGGGGTGTATCGGTTTCAAATCGACCTCGTGCAGCGCGGCTATTTGCAATCCTTCCACCTCGAAACCGGCCAAGCGATCACCACCCGCTGCTCGTTGCCGGCCCATGGCGACACGGTTTTGAATCCGGTTTTTTATCGGTTCGACGATCCCGAGGAACATTATTTAATTGTCGGATTTCATCCGCCGCGCTTGGTGGGTTTTTATTTTCCTAAACGCAAACAGGTGGTGAGCATCATGAACCACGCGCATCCGGTGCTGCAAATGGGCTGGGAACCGGCGCGATTGGCGATGAGCTGCCGGATGCTGGAGGAGCTGATGCTTGGCCGCGAAGCGGCAGTGGAGGCTTATTGCGCGGCCGAGGCGGATCATCGCTTGGTACTCACGCAATCTTTTCACCCCAATGTGGGCCATCAATTGCGCGAGGAATTTCCGATGTTGTGGAAGCTTTTCAATGAAAACAAATCAGCCGCGGCGTTGTTGACCGGTCCTTTTGATGCTCTCGATTTGTCGCAGCAACTGCCCGAGGAAGTGGCGCGTGAGGCGATCTCCCTCGACGAATCCGAATTGCCGTGGGCGGTTACTTTTTTTGATGCCGTGCTGGAGCGCGGTCTGTTGGTGGGACGCATGGGGTGCCAATCGCATATGCCCGCAGCGATGCAGGCGGCGCTGCAGGAGGGCTTTCGGCGGCGGCATCCGGCGGAGTACGCGCAGATGCGGGCGGAACTGCGCGACCGTTGGCCGGTGGTGTGGCTCACCCTGCGCGCGCATAATCGCAAGTGGGTGGACGAAGGGGCGCACTTGAGCCGCTTGGTCGAGGCGGTCACAGAAAAATATCCGCGCGCGGCGTTTGTCTTGGATGGGATGGGGGATGTGCGCGGTAGCGCGGATGAAATTTTGCAAACCGACGCGCACATCATCGACGCAGTGGGGCGATCGTTCACCGAGGCGCTGGCGTGCTTCAGCCTGTGCGATAGCTACGTGATGCCTTATAGCAATTCCTGCGCGCTGCACATGGTGGATCCGCGCCCCGGCGTGGTGCACGGGTTGAAAGGCTGGATTCCGGACGAGCCATTTGAGCCGGCCATCACGGAAGAAAAAGTGCTCGCCCGCGTGGTGCACGGCACGAAGCATCCCACCGGCGATGCCGATTACGACGCGTGGGTGACTACGTGCGACTATGATTTATCCGGCGACTTGGTGCTCTCCACGCTACTCGAAGCGCTGGCGGAATTGCCCGAGCGCGATTCCAGCAAGTGAGTGGTGGGGGTGCTGATGCTGAGGCCAAATTTTTCCTGTAGCTCGTAGGCCGCGAGGTTTACCGCATCGCGGACGGCCAACAGTTGGTGCGGATTTTTCAGAACGTACGCCAATCGCCAGCGCGCGGCGTGGTCGCCGTTTTCCTTGAGGGCGATGTGGGCATCCTTTTCCGCCTCGATGCCTTCAACCGTCGCGGCGGCTTTTGCGTGCACGGCGTTCAGAAAGTCGCGCACGGTTTCCACGGGCGCGCCGTAGCCGATTTTGAAATCCACATAATCTTTGAAGGGGCCGCCGGGGTTTTGCTTGTAAAGGTCCACACGGTTGGTGAGCAGACAGGCGTTGGGCAGCATGATGTCGTGGCCGTGCACGAGGTCGCGTATGTGGGTTTGGCGCGAGCGGATTTCGAGCACGATGCCGAGCACGTTCTCGGCGGGGATGGCGATCACGTCGCCGCGGCCGAGGCGTTCGCTGCTGATGAGCAGGATGCCGCTGAGGAAATCGCGCATCCAATAATCCTTGGTGATGAATACCAGCAACGCGAGGAAGCCGAGTACGCCGGTGGTTTGCAGGGAATCCTTGAGCCCCCACACGTTGACGAGCACCACCACCGCGCCCACCAAAATAATAAAGTACGCCAGCAATTCCAGCGTGCGCGAGGTGGAGGTTTCCACCCGGCGCGTGAACCCCATCACCGTGATTTCCTTGCCGTATCGCGAGAGCAACAGCGCCTCGGCTAGATGGATGACGAGGTATGCGCACAGCAACGTGAGGCAGGTTTGGCTGAGTTGCCCGGCCGGAAACCGCTCGCTGTGAATGGCCACCGAGAGAATGAATGTGATGAACACGATGAGGTTGAACCCGTGCAAAATGCGCAGGCGCGATCGCATGCGCGCCTCGTCCTGAATGGCGCCGTAGCGCGAGGCGATGGTTTTGGAAAAAACATAAACGAGGATGTTCACCGCGAACGTGAACCACTCAATGACTTCCACCGCCGTCAGACGCGGGAGGATGTGTGAGTTCCAAAAATCCATCGTGCGAAGTGCGCGCCGGGTTTATTTTTCGCGCTTGGCCACGAAGGTTTCCACCAGTTGCTTGGCGCGCGTAAGATCTGCCGGGGGCATGGCTCCCTCCAGCCGGGCCGTGGCGGCCGCCATGTTTTTCTCGGTTTCCTTCAGCGCCTCGTCACGCTTCACTTTTGCGTTCCATTCTTCTTTGGATAATTTCTTTTTAAACTCCGCCTTCGTGCTGGGTGGCATCTGGTATTCCTTGGCATTGCGTCCCGCGAGGGCAAACCATTTGTACGCCCGCACTAGGTTCTGCGTGGTTCCCTGTCCTTTCATGTGCAGTTGAGCAAGGTTTTGTTGCGCCGGGCCGAAGCCTTGGTTGGCGGAGCGGCTGTACCAATGCACGGCCCCCACTAAATCGGGCGTATCTACGATTGTGCCGCTCGCGGTGCCTTTTTCCAGCAAATACCCCAGCGTAAATTGGGCATCCGCCAGCCCGGCTTTGGCGGCACGCGTGTACCATATTGCCGCTTGCGGGAGGTCTTGCTTCACTCCCATGCCTTGTTCGTAGAGCATCCCCAAATTAAATTGCGCAATGCGCGCGCCGGGGACGGTGATTACCTCGCCGCCCTTGATTCGGTTCATATCCACTTCCGGATTGGCCGCGCGAATCAGCTCCAGCGGAATCCCAAACCGTTCATTGATTTGCCAGCGCGACTCGCCACTGGCCACCGTGTAATTCGTCGTCGTGCCCGCCAGTTCATACCACCGCGCCGCCTTGGCGAGATCCTTCGGATATTTCTCTTTGTTCCCCTCCTGATAAATCACGCCCCATTCAATCTGGCTGGGCCGATGTCCCGCTGCGGCGTCCTTTTCCCGGTTGCCATCATAGTCCGGCTTGCTGCAGCCCCACGCGCACGCCAACACCGCCACCAGTAGACCCAATTTCGTTGAATTCCATTTGCCCCTCGACATCATGCCGCCACCCTACGCCATCCACCCTCTCGCCGCAAGTTTTCCCCTTGCCCACCGCGGCGGCTGCCCGCATTGTTTTTTCGTTATGAAGAAACTCATCACCTGCCTTGCTGTGCTGCTGCTGCCCGGCTGCATTGAATTTGAAAAACAAACCCTCGTCTTCCGCCATTATCCCGAGACCGATACCCTCGTCATCTGGCAACACTACGAAGGCATCCACGGCGAAGACCAAGAGCACGGCCTCACCGAAACCGAACGCGAACAACTCCACTCCGTGGTCAACGGTCAACGGACGTTTTTCTTTGCCAACTGGGTTTTCGAATACAATGCCAAGGACATCGATCGGTTTATCAATGGGGGAGAGGCCGAATTGCAAAAAGGCATTGAACCCAAAGCTAAGGCGGATGTTGTACGGCAATCGCTAGTCTGGATGAAGTTGCTCAAAAAAAGTGTGACCATTAAAAACGGCCCGTTTTATCTCAATGAACAAAAACGCCTCTGTGCCACGCAACAAGTCACCCTTCGAAACGCGGGCAAACTCATCCGGGAATTTAACGCTGTAATGCGGGCCTCTTATCTGCAAGGCGAAAACATCTTTAGGACTTTTGAAGAAGGCGATCCCAATATCGAGTTGCTCGAGAAATCCGCCCTCGCCAAGATGGAATTCCTCACACTCAAGGGCCAGCAATTGCGTTTTCAGTTGCCCTTGACCGAGAAAAATTTTCGCGAATTGGACGTTGATGATTTGAAATTGTTCCGCAAGGCAGGCGTCCTGTTTGAACACAAAAATAATCTGCTCACCATAACCGCAGGTAAAGTGGAGGCGGCGGAGACTTCCGTTTCTATGCGGTTGCCGAAAGTGGCCTTTCAACCCAACGCCACCGAGGCGGTTTCCGAACGGTACGGGTTGGCGAAAGATTTCAATCCCGCCAAGGCCCGGGCGAAATTTCTCAAGGACAGCGACGCTCGCTATCTCAAAAAGTAGCACCGACGCACAAATCCATTCTGTGAATAATGCGCCCTTGTTTGCGTGGGCGCGGCGTTTAGGCTGCGCTCAAGGAGGTTGGAATGGAGACACCGTCGTTTTTTTCGCGGGCCACCGGTACGCTGGTGAACCCTTTATCCAAAGCAGTGGATTCCGTGCGCGAAGTCATCGCGCATCACGCGGGCGATCCGGATGAAAAATTGCTGCTGCAAAATATGCTGCAGCTATTCGTCATCGTGCTGCGCGCCGACGGCAAGGTTTCCGCCACCGAGCAACAGGCCGTGGCCACGCTGGTGCGCGATGTGTACGGCGAAGCCGCCGCCGCGCAGCTCCAACAAATGCTCGCCGAAGACAAAGCCCCCGACCTCGCCGAAGTCTGCGCCGGGTTGGCATCGCTGACCGCTGAAGAAAAAGAAATTCTCCTGCGCGCCCTCTTCACCGCTGCCTTTGCCGACAACCAATACGCGGAGGCCGAGGAGGAATGCATGCACCGCATCGCGCGCGAGCTGGGCATTGCCGAGGAAACTTTCCAACGCGAGGAAGCCGCCGCGCTGGAGCAGCACAATCGCCGGATGAAACTCGTGCGCAGCAGCACCGGCCTCATCGCGTCGGTGGTGGTCATCGGCATTTTCATTCTCACCGCCACCTTTTTGAAGGCCGTGCTCTTTGGCCTCATCCTCGCTTATTTTTTCCTGCCATTGCAGCAGCGTTATACGAGCAGTTTTTTGGAAAACGGAATCCTCTCCAAGCTTTTCCGGTTGGCAAAGTTTTTGCTCGTGAAACCCTTCGCGTGGATTATCGGTGCCGTTAACGGGCTCTTCCGCAAAACCAAACCCGCCGAACCCAAGCCGGAATCCGACGAGGAAAAAACCCAAGCCGCCATCGGTCGCGCGTGCAATGCCACCGTGCTCACCGTGGTGCTGGCGCTGTTGCTCATCGTGGGCGGGTTGGTGGTGGTGACTCTCAGCGTGAAGCCGAAGGATATTGATGCTGACAAAGCCCGCATCCAACTCGCCGGTCTCGTTGGCAAAGCCACCGGCGCGCCGCTCATTGGCGATGCTGCCAAGGAACTTAAAACCACGCTCGATGACCCCAAGGCATTTGAAAATCTAAAAGAGAAATTTATGAGCGGCTCCGGTGAAGCTGCCGGTGAAAAAAAATCCGTGATGAGCAGCACCGGCAAAGCCTTGGCCGCCGCGGCATCCATCCTCGGGACGGTTGGCAATTTTTTGCTCAACACGCTGCTGGCGATTTTCTTCTTTTCATTTTTCCTTGGCAAAATGGCCGCCTATCATCGGCGTCATAGCAGTGATAGCAAGGACACCAAGGAAGGCGATTACCTTGTGCAAAGCCTGTTCGAAACCTCGTGGCTGCCCACCACCAGCGAGGAGACCCTCCGCAGCGCCGCCGAGGTCATCAACGAAGTTTTCTTCAAACTCAAAACCTGGGTGCGCGGTTACCTGTGGATTATCATAATCGAAACCGTAATTTACATCACCGTCTTCCTGCTGCTCGGTGTGCCCTATGCCGTGCCGCTCGGGATGGTGGCGGGCCTCACCGTGTTGCTGCCCTTCCTCGGGCCGCTCGTCAGCGTGGTGCTTACCATCAGTGTTTGCGTTGTCACCGGCCACGCGGATCTGACTTTGCTCGGCCTCATCGGCGCCACGTACGTGACGATGAATCTGATTGTCGAGCAACTCTTCCTCTACCCCGCATTCGTCGGCGAAGCACTGGGGCTGAATATTTTGGAAACGCTGATCGTGGTATTACTCGGCGGCCTCTTCGCCGGCCTCGCCGGAATGATCTTCGCCGTGCCGGTGGCGAGCGTGTTGAAATTTTTAATCCCGCGCCTGTACCAAAGTTTTTTCCAAACCGAAGAATTGGAATTGCCGGGGCGGGGAGAGGGAATAGTGAGTAGGGAATGATCGTCCGTGGCCCGGAGGGCCAACATCTACTCACAAACCACTACTCACTTATCTTATAAATCTTCGCATTGCTCCGCACATAAATCGCGCCGCTGCCCACGGCGGGGCTGCCGAGGATTTGTTCGTCGAGATTCAGCGTGCCGGTGATTTCGCCTTCTTTGCCGCGCGTGTCCACGATTTGCAACAGGCCGGTTTCGTTGACGCAATAAAGATGCGTGGTGGTGGCCACGGGGGTGGCGCTGAAGGGGCCTTTCAATCGGGTTTGCCAAATGCGTTCGCCAGTTTGGAGGTTGCCGGCGGTGAGCACGCCGGCGCTGTTGATGGTAAA
>LWDU01040001.1_pt1 | contig 18891 bp, 17 predicted proteins | sample 727161 | NCBI WGS metagenome assembly LWDU01 (sample SAMN04566230, study PRJNA314399) | hydrothermal vent metagenome | isolation source: deep sea hydrothermal plume seawater | place: Mexico: Gulf of California, Guaymas Basin | collected 2004-07-11
GAAAAAGACGGACACGTCGGCTTTTTGACTGGAACCCCACAGGCACTATGTGCCATGGCTAGAGGTGCGGATTTCGGAATTTTTCGAGTCAACCTAGGAACCGTCTGTGTGAGCCAGCACTTCTCAGAAATCGCAGGTGCAGGTGTATTAAAGCGGAGAGGGCTTGCAATTGACTGCAAGATTCTCATAAGGTTCTCCATTGTTTTGTTTGTGAAATAGCCAACACACCCCATGACGAAATCCCAACTCATCCGGCTCCTTATGGAGCAGAGCGACACTCCGGCGGAGGACTCTAGCAAGGTGGTCCGCATTTTTTTTGACAGCATCAAAAGTGCTTTGCAGAAGGGAGATAAGGTAGAAATCCGTGGCTTCGGCTCGTTCATTCTCAAGAAGTACAGCAAGTACACGGGGCGCAATCCGCGCACGGGCGAGTCCGTCCGCGTGGGTAAAAAGAAGCTGCCGATCTTCAAACCGGGCAAGGAATTGCGTGAGCGGATCGACGACTCCAAGGAGACGGTGGAGATCAAGAAGCAGGTCCGGAAAAAAGCCAAGCTACGCTGACGGCACTTCTGTGGGCACCCGCTCACTTATCGGATTCTGATTCGGTGGCGTCCCGGAAGCGTTTGGGCGGTGCCATGACCTCGCTGATCTGCACCGCAATTTTGCCCTTGTAGGCGCCCTGTACGCCCCGGAACTTAAGCTGGCCGTTGACCAGCACTGGCAAGGGTTGGTCGTGTTCCTGATCGAGCAGAATCCGGTCGCCGACCTTGAGTTTGAGAAAGTGCCGCAACGAGATGCGGGCATAACCCAGCGGCACCTGCACCGTGAGATTTGACCCCAGCAGGTTCCGGGTCAGCCGACCCACGTTGACTTGGTTTTCCTCCGCGTCAGCAATCTGGTAGGTCGTGTCCAATCGCGAGCCGATGGGGTCGAGCATGTAGTAAGGAATCCCAATGGAGAGGGCCATTGGCACACGGTTCACCTCGACATCGAAGGTGGTGACGACCACCACCTCACTGTCCGGCACCACTGCGGCGGATTTTGCGTTGGATTCGGTGCGCTCAAAGCGGGTGACCGTGAGGGGACTGATGGGTTTCCACGCCTTGGTGAGATCTTCCAATCCGGAGTTGACCACCTTCTCGACCATCTTGGCTTCGATGGCGGTGAATCCCTTACGAGGATTCTGGGGGCCTGCGTATCCAGAGCCACCCAAACGCAGGTCAATCAGCACCCGCCCCAAACGTTGCTCCAGCGCAAACACCGCCAAGCCGTGCAGCGGGGGCAGGCTGAAGCGGGTGATGGAGTACGGATCTTGGAGGGTTTCTAGATAGTCCTTCATGCTCACCATCTCGGTCGCCCGGCGCAGGATCGCGATGGAGCGCCGCAGGTGCTGCGTGAGTGTTTGGGAGAACATGCGGGCAAAGCGGTCATGTACGGCTTCCAGCCCGGGCATGCGCCCCCGGATGATGCGGTTGTGCTGGGCGAGGTCATACGAAGCCACCTCCGACGGTGGTTCTGCGTCTGCCCTTTTTTTGCGGCCCCTCGTGGGAGAGGGCGCACCCTTGGAATCCTTGCGGGCTTTGTCGATCACCTGATCGAGGAGTCGGCTCAACGCCTTCGGAGAAGGTTCACTCGGCATTTGTAGGTTCGTCGTTGAAACTTGGAGTCTTGGTTTATATTGAGGATGCAGGGCGGGTGCTGATGATCCACCGCGAGAAGGCAGACGAGCACCGGGGCTTGTACCTTGCGCCCGGCGGGAAACTCGAAGCCAACGAAGCGCCCATCGAAGCCGCTATCCGCGAGACCGATGAGGAAACGGGACTGCAAATCCACCAGCCGGAATTGAAGGCGGTGCTGACCTTCCCGGATATGGGGGATTCTCCTTTTGGAGACGAGTGGCAGGTGTATGTCTTCCACGTTGTCAAATTCTCCGGAATCCTGCGGGACGACTGCCCCGAGGGGGAGCTGGAGTGGGTGCCCCGCGACAAACTGCTCGACCTGCCCATGTGGGAGGGGGACCGGCTTTTCACGCCAAAGATTTTTGAACCCGGATGTTTCACAGCAAAGTTTCTCTATCGTGGATCAGACCTGCAAGATTACGCATTTTGGAAGTGAGCGCAAGCCCATGTCAGGCTCCTTGTTGAAACACGTCGTGCGCCTTTGCCTCGTAGGCGCACTCGGCTTGTTGGTTTTGGGCGGCTGCCGCATTCAGGTGCAGTATCCCTCTGAAACGCCGTCCGAGCAAGTCATTGTTGAGGAACGCACCTACTGGCTCTGGGGTCTGATCGGCGAAACCTCCTACGAAGCGTATGACCTCTGCACGGAAGGTCGCGTGTACGAACTCAGCCACGACGCGACTTGGAGGCAGGGATTGATCGCGGTCGGCACCTTGGGCATCTACTGTCCGCGCACGATCACCATCACCTGCTCGGACCGGGGTCGGGATCCCGTCACGAAACTGGATCCCGACGCCTGACCCTTTATTGTGTCAGCGCGTTTTCCGGCAGATGTTCCCAAAAATCTCCCGGAGTAGCACTCCCGCCAACTCGGCCTCAAACTTCAGGCGCAGTTCCATTTTTCCCAAAAGGGCATACACCCGCGTCAGTTCCGCATACTTGAACTGCCGTGCATGGGTAATCGCCTGCTTGCCGATGAACCCGGGTAACCCCAGTTTTTTCAAAATGTCGGATTGCGGTTTCCCGGATTCCAGCATGCTGCTGATCAGCAACAACCTCCGGAACTGCTGCACCACGAGCATGTAGAGTCGCACGTGCTCACGAGGGGCTTGCTCAAGCTGCTGCTGCAACACATCGAGCGCCTTGCGCAAATCCCGCTGGGCCAGTGCGTCCACCATAGCAAACACCGAGAAATGCCGATGTCCCTGCACGGCTTCGGCGACCATCGCTTCCGTCAGTTCCGAGGCGTCGGGATGTAGAAGTGAGAGCTTCTCCAATTCCTGATCAAGGTCTCCTACGTCATTGCCCACCACTCGAATCAACATTCCCGCGACCTGCGGGGAAATGCGGATGCCCTTGCCTCCGGCTCGGTGGCGCACCCAGTCGCTGGGATTGTCGTTGTCGTAAGCGATAAACCGCTGCACGTTTCCGAATTGCTTGGCCGCCTTCAGCAGCGGCTGGCTGAGTTCTGAATCCCGCCCGGCGGCACTGGTCAGCACCAACCACAGGTGTTCCGGAGGTGCGGCGATCCTCCGCAGAATCGTCTCGAACAGCGCAGCACCATTGGGTCCACCACTGCGCCCGCCCCCCTTCTTGATCTGCTCCGCCTGATCAATCCGGACCACCACACGGTCACTGAACATCGAGGGACTTTCCAGCGTGTTGAGCAACGCTTCCAGCCGCAACGAGACCTCTTCGCCATCCCGCACCAGCTCAGCAGCAGAAAAACGTTCGTAGCCCAATGAACGCTCCGTCTCTCCCAAGGCATGTTGCACGGCGGCCTCGGCGGCTTCGTTCACCAGCAATCCGCGGTTGCCGTAGAAAAGCTGGATTTTCTGGTCGGGCATGACGGAGGTTTGGGCAGCGGGACGGACAGGGAATTTTGAGAGGGGTCAGGCGGGGAGCTTGCGGGCCGTGCCAATCGTGCGGCGGATGTGGCGCCGTACCTCTCCCGCCGAGTGCATTTCCAAGGCCCGCTTTGCGATTTTCTGTGCCTGCTCCAGTGTCACCTGCGACAAGCGTTCCTTGACCACCGGAATCAGGGGCGGGTTCATGCTCAACAACCGTATCCCCAGACCCACCAGCACCACACACCCGTCCGGATCGGAAGCCATCTCGCCGCACAACTCCAAGGGCTTGTCATGTCGTTTTGCCGAATCAGCCAAGCGCCGGATGAGTTGCAGGACGGAGGGGTGGAGGGGGTCGTAGAGGTTGCTCGTTTGCGGATTGTTGCGGTCCACCGCCAGCACATACTGCGTGAGGTCGTTGCTGCCGATCGAGCAAAAATCCAGTTCCGGCATGAAGTGATCGCACAGCATCACGGCGGCGGGGACCTCAAACATCGCGCCAACCGGTAATTTTGGCACGTCAAGCCCTTGAAGTTCCAATTCGTTGCGACACTGTTCCACCAGTTTTTTTGCCTTCCGGAACTCATCCAGTTCCATGACCATCGGAAAGAGCAACTGCACATTGTCATGCGTTCGTGCGGCTAGGAAGAGCGCCTTGATCTGCTTCTTCAGCACCTCCGGCTGCCGGAGTTGCCGACGCAAGGCACGAAAGCCGAGGAACGGATTCTCTTCCTGCTGGAACCCCATGTACGGGGCGGCCTTGTCCGCACCAATGTCCAAAGTCCGGAAGATCATGCGTTGATCCTTGGGTACCCGGCTCAGGATGCGGGAGTAGGTTTTCTCCTGTTCCTCCACTTGCGGGTAGCGATCCAGCGAGAGGAAATAAATCTCGGTGCGGTACAGCCCCACACCCTCGGCCCCGTAATGCTCCAGTTGCAGGACGTCGCCTTCCATCGCCACATTCGCGTAGATGCCGATGCGCTCACCGTCCTGAGTTTGGCAGGGCAACTCGCGGTAGCTTTCAAGGTGCTTCCGGTAGAGCCGTTCCTGCTCCAAGCGGCGGCTGAACTCTCCGAGCACCTCCTCGGACGGATGCAACACCACCAGCCCCACATCCCCATCCAGTGCGATCTCGTCGCCTTCGTGGATGGTCGCCAATTCATCTTCCGAAATACAGACCGCCGGAACAAGCAGGGAGCGCGCAAGGATGGCCGTGTGAGAAACGACCCCTCCGCTGGACGTCAGAATGCCCTGAATACAGTCGGGGTTCAGGCGGGCGATGTCTCCGGGAAGTAGTTGCCTCGCGACCAGAATGCCTGCTTTCTCGGTAACCACCGAACGGCCATGCCCTAGGTAGTTGAGCAAGCGGTAGCCCACGTCCTTGAGGTCCGTGCCCTTTTCTCGCAGGTAGGGATCATCAATCTCTTCAAAAGCGATCAGGTACTCCTCAATGGTTTCGTAAATCGCCCAAGCAACGGTGGCCCCTTCCTCAATGTGTTGCTGGATTTTTTCCTGGAAGGTGTGATCCTCCAGAAACATGAGGTGGACGTGAAAAATCGCGGCCTCGTCCGGACCGACATAGCCGGAAATCTTGTCCACCAGCTTGAGAGTGTCCTCGGTGACGTGATCCAGCGCCGCTTGCAGATCGGCCAACTCGTCCTCCGGAGTGCGCTCACTGAGCCGCGTTGGCTCTTCCAAGGTGGTCTGCTGCATCACCGCCGCCCGCCCCGTGGCGACCCCGGACGCTACCGAGTTTCCAGAAATGCGCTGGCTGCCTCGTTGCACTGGAACAGCGGTGTGGACGGCAGTCTTGTCCAACTGCTGGATCAGCAGGGTTTTCGAGACAAGGCTGGAAATCTGGGAGGCGATGGTTGTGAGGACCGAGATCTCGTCCTCCGAGAAATCACGAGATTCGATGGTGTGAACCACCAAGACTCCAAAGGGCTGACGATGCTCAATTAGTGGAACACCCAACAGCGATGAGAAGGAATTCTCATTGGTCTGTGGAAAGGGTTTGAAGCGGAGGTGCGACTGCATCTGAGCCACATGCACCGGCTGCATCTGCTCTAGCACCAGCCCCACCAACCCTTCCGATGAGTGCATCCGGACCTGCCCCACAGTTTCCTGATTCAGCCCATGAGTGGCTTTGAGGACGAGGAGGTCCTCTTTGGAGAGATAGCCGTAGATCGAACAGACGTCCACTTGCGTCTGCTCTGCGATCATGCGGACAATCCGGGAGAGGGTTTCGTCCGCGTTGTGGGAGGAAGTGATGATGTGACTGACCTCGGCAAAGAGGTCCGTGGGCGCGAGTGGTGCGGGGGTGGTCATCTTCCCCCTGAAGAGGGGGGGGGGTCAGACGGCGTTTTCGCCCTGCTCGCCAGTACGGATACGCACCACCTGTTCGAGGTCATACACAAAAATCTTGCCGTCACCAATCTTGCCCGTCTTGGAGTTTTCTTGGATCACGCCCAGCACGGATTCGCACTGCCCGTCCGAGACTATTACTTCTACCTTGATTTTGGGGAGAAAATCAATCTCATATTCTGCCCCGCGGTACAATTCCGTGTGACCTTTCTGGCGGCCAAACCCCTTCACCTCGGAGATGGTCAAACCCTGAACCCCAACGGCGGCAAGCCCCTCCTTGACCTCATCGAGCTTGAAGGGTTTGATGATCGCCTCAATTTTTTTCATCACGCTCCTCTTGCTGGTCGTCTTCAAATGGTACTCAGTCTTGAGTATTTTCAGCAAAAGTAGTGCCATTCTATTTTATCATTAAAATCAATAATTTGCCTAGAATTCATCAATTAGTGCTGCCAAAGAAACCAGCACTCGCTCCTTGACAATGAACGGGAGTGATGAAAATCTAAGCAGCGTACCCGCGTTCAGCGCCAACCCAAGCACTCACCTCCAGCGCAAGACCCGTTATGAGAGCTCGTTTTCGTCTCAGCAAACTGCTGCCCACCACAGTGATCCTCAGCGGTTTGCTTCTCAGTCTGGCGACGAGTGCTTGGGGGGATCAGCAGGATCAGCGGCTGAACTTAGCCTTTGCGCAACTGGCAAAGGCTTCCAGCCCGCAAGGGGTTCGTGTGCTGGAGTCCCGGATTTGGCAAATCTGGCTGGAGCATCCGCAACCCCGCATCAACGAAATGATGCGCTGGGGTGTCGAGGCGTTGAACACTCAGGATTACCCCACCGCCCTCAAGCTCTTTGACTCGCTGGTGGAGGCGGCTCCGGAATTTGCCGAGGGCTGGAACAAGCGGGCGACCGTGCGCTTTCTTGTTGGCAACTACGAAGGCTCCATCGAGGACATCCGGAAGACGCTCGCTTTGGAACCCCGGCACTTTGGGGCATTGTCCGGATTGGGAATGATCCACACGAATCAGGAACGCTGGTTTGCCGCCATGGCGGCGTTTGAGCAGGCACTCCGGATTCACCCCCACCTCATTGGCGTACGCCACACCATCAACAAATTGCAGCAGCAACTCCGCAAGAAATCAACTTAGCGGGTGAGGAGCAGGAGAATAGAGGCACTCCTGTATCGCATATGTGATTTGGATCACAAAAAGATCGTGCGGAGCAACCCAAAGTTGGAGAGGATGAGCAGGAACCCGAGGTTGAACTTGCGGAAGGAGGTCGGGGGGGTGGTTACGAAACGGCGGTGCCCCAGCCAGACACCGAAGCCGAGCGGGATCAGGAACACCAGCACCCGCAGCAGGATTTCCGGACGTAGCAAATCGAGGGATCCGGACCAAGCAATCGCATACACGTCTCCGGCAAAGAGGTAGGCCACAAGCGTGGCGCGAGAGGCGGCCACCGCCATCGGCGTTGCCAGAAAAAGCAGCACCACCGGAAGTCCCCCGATTGCGGCGAGTCCGTTCGCCAGCCCGGAAACCACGCCGGTTCCGAAGATGAGTCCGGGACCGCCCTCGTTGTGCAACTGCACTCCTTTGAGGGAGAGCAGAGTGAAGCCCAACACCAGCGTGTACACGGCGAGACGCACCTCCAATATGGGCAGTTGGGTGAGCACCCACAAACCCATCGGCATTCCCAGCACTGCACCCACGCCCAACACCGCCACCTTGCGCCACGCAACTTCCCGCCAGACGAAGGGCAGCATGTGGAGACTGGCGGCGATCTCCAAGAGAAACGCGGCGGGCACCACCTCCGCAGGCGGCAGCAGCAAGGCGTGCGTGGTGACCATGAGTCCGGAAAACCCAAAGCCCGTGTAGCCGCGCACGAATCCCGCGCAAAAGACCGTCAGCAGACACCACGCGAGTGTGGAAATTTCTAATCCGAGTGCGGCTTCCAAGAGCTGGATCAGAAAAAGAACCGCGTGGAGCGGTTGGGCGTGCCCCAGTCGTAGGCACTGCGTTCGTGAGTGATGGTCTCGACGGTGTCTTCGGGGAGTTCCTTGATGAAACGCGAACGGGCGTGGCGTTCGTAACCGGCGTAAGAATTGGAGATGACAGGAGCCGAGAGCAGCAGATGCCGCTTGGCGCGGGTGAGTGCGACGTAAAAGAGACGGCGCTCTTCCTCCAATTGCTCCGGATCGTCAAGACAACGCTGGTGCGGAAACAAGCCTTCGGTGAGTCCGATTAGGAAGACCGCTTCCCACTCCAGTCCCTTCGCTTGGTGGATGGTTGTGAGGGTCAGCACTTCCCCGTCAATCTGCTCGGCTTCGTACTCCGTGACCACGCTTGCACCCACCAGTGAGAGTTCGTTGAGGAAGGATTCGAGGCTGCGGTAGTTGCCGGAAAACTCCCGCAGGTAGTTGACGTCGTGTTCGCGTTGGGAAGCGTTCTCGAAGCTGTTGAACAACACGCCTCGATAGAAGCGTTGATAGAGCAATCCGAGCATCGTGGCCGGAGTCGCGCCGTCCTTGAGCATGTCCTGAAAGCATTCGAGCACAACATTCCAATCGGCTCGTGCCTTGGCGGGAATGAGCTTCTGGAGTGCGGCGTTGTTTTGGGTGAGCCGCACCGCCTGCTGGGTGTGGAAGATGCTGAAGATGCGGTGGGCGGTGGTGTTGCCCACGCCCGGAAGCAGCTTGAGGATACGCATCCACGCGATTTCGTCGAGCGGATTGTAGACCACTTTGAGGAAGGCCGTGAGGTCTTTGATGTGCGCCTGCTCAAAGAACTTGACCCCGGAGTGGATCACGAACGGAATCCCTGCACGGGTGAGTTCCACCTGAAGAGTGGCAGACTGCACATGGTTGCGGTACAGCACCGCTATGTCGTTGAGCGAGAGTTCGCGGTCGCGCAGTTCATGAATCGTGTCCAGCAGCAGGTCTGCTTCCTCCTGCGGGTCCCAAAGTTCGTGGAGCGTGGGGAGGTCTCCGGAGGCGAGTTCGGTGAAGAGGTGCTTCTCAAACTGCTGCTGGTTGTGGTTGATACTGCTATTGGCGGTGTTGAGGATTTCCGGAGTGCTGCGGTAGTTCTGCTCCATGCGGAAGAGTGTGGCGTTGAAGCGTTCCGGAAACTCAAGGATGTTGCGAAAATCAGCTCCGCGCCAACTGTAAATGGATTGCGCATCATCGCCGACGACCATCAGGTTCCGGTGTCCCAAAGAGAGGCAATCGAGAATGTTGGCTTGTACATGGTTGGTATCCTGATATTCATCTACAAGGATGTATTGAATCTGTTTCACCATCGGCAAGGACGTGCCGTCCCGCAACAGCAGCTCCAGCCAGTTCTCCAGCAGGTCGTCAAAATCCATCACCTGATTGCGCCGTTTCTTGAGCCGATAGGTTTGGAGGATTCTCAACATCGCCTCCAGATGCTCCTCCAGGTGCGGGTAGCTGGCTTTGACCGACTGCTCTAGGTGGAAGTTCCGCTCCGGATATGGAGACTCCAGTAATTGCTTGCGCGTGGCGTTGCGGTTGAATGCGAGCGAGAAGATGTCTTGCAAAAGTGCGGCTTTGGGGAACTGCTTGCCGGGCTTGCCGATCCCTTCCGCGAGCGACGCTTTGATGAGGTCGCGGGAGTCGGAGGCATCGAGGATGCTGAACTGATTTTCGTAGCGCAGTAGCTTGGCGTAGCGGCGCAGGAAGCGACTGGCGACACTGTGGAAGGTGCCATGAATGAGCTTCTGTTGCTCCTTCCGGAGGTTGGCAGCACGGTTCACGCGAGCGGCCATTTCGTTCGCCGCCTTGTTTGTGAAGGTGAGCAGCAGGATACCGGAGGCGGGCACTCCGGACTGGGTCAGCCGCGCCACTCGCTGCGTGATCACACGAGTTTTGCCACTGCCCGCCCCAGCGATCACCAAGGCAGGGCCATCTTGGTGCAGGACGATGCGCTGCTGATCCGGATTTAGAGCGTCCACGAATTCAAGAGTGCTGAAATGAAACGGCCTTGGCGGTTGCCGAGCAAGGTCAAAATCGTAGTGCATCCCTGACAAGTCGCAAAACTTTTTCATCCCCCAAACCGATCAACTCATGAAAGAATCCAGCCCGTGGTGGGCCAACCTCCAAGCCCTTGCCCAGCCCTACTGGGCGCAACTGCACGAACTCTTTGGTGACGCCACCCCGCTTGTGGTTGGGGGTGTGGTTGCACTTTTGTTGGTCACGCTTGTTCTGCTGTTCCGCAAACGAGGCAAACCCGCAGTCTCGGACAACCGGAAGCTTTCGGAAACGGAACGGGACGCGAAACTGGCCAAGCTGGAAAAAGAACAGCGCAAGGAAGCCGACCGCCGCGCCAAGGATGAGGAGGGACTCCAAAAACAGCGACAGGCCGCAAAACTCGCCAAAGCGGAGGAACGCGAAAAGCAGCTTCAGGAAGAACTTGCTCGCAAGGAAACCGAACTGCGCAGTCGGCAAACGCTCACACAGGACTTGGCGATGGTTCCGGCGGAACCGGAACCGGAACCCGCACCAGAACCCGAAGTGGTTCCAGAGGAACCGGGATCGCTGCTGGAGCGTTTCCGCAAGGGAGTCCAGAAAACCCGCACCCAGCTTTTTGGTCGGCTCAACGAGGTCGTGCAGGGCCACAAGGAGATTGACGAGGAGGTGCTGGATGACCTAGAAGAAGTGCTGCTGAGCGCGGACATTGGTCCGGAAACCTCGCAGCGCATTCTTGATGGCATCATCGCCAAGGTGGAGCGCGAGGAGTTGCAGAACCCGGAGGCACTGCTTGCCGTGATTCAGGACGAAATCCGCAGCGTCCTCAGCAAGCATCCGGAGGCTCCCGATCCCACCAGCCGCAAGCCGTGGGTGACGCTGATGGTTGGGGTGAATGGAGTCGGCAAGACAACCACCATCGGCAAGCTTGCCGCGCAACACGTCAGCGCAGGACGCAAGGTGCTGCTTGGGGCCGGAGACACCTTTCGGGCTGCTGCCATCGAACAATTGGGTGAGTGGAGCCAACGCTCCGGATGCGACCTTGTGGCGAAGGAGGCCGGAAGTGACCCCTCGGCAGTGCTGTACGAGGCAGTCGAAAGGGCAATTCGGGAGCAGTACGACGTCGTCATCTGCGACACCGCCGGACGGTTGCACACCAAGAAGAACCTGATGGAGGAACTGAAGAAAATGGTGCGTGTGATTCGCAAGCAGATTCCGGACGCGCCCCACGAGGTGCTGCTGGTGCTGGACGCAACGACGGGACAGAACGCGATTTTTCAGGCGCGGGAATTCCGGGCGGCGGCGGACATCACGGGGCTTGTGATCACCAAACTCGACGGCACCGCCAAGGGTGGAGTGGTGATTGGGATTGTCAACGAGTTCGACATTCCGGTGCGCTACATCGGCATTGGCGAACGCATTGACGACCTGCGGCCTTTTGATGCCGAGCAGTTTGCTGAATCGTTGTTCAACTGAGCGTCAGGCGCGGTAACGTACCAGCAAGCCGAGTCCCAGCAGCAGAAACAGTAGGTTGCTGGCCCAAGCTGCCAAGACGGGAATCACGAGGCCAGCACTGCCCAGTGCCAGAAAAATCTGATTCAGAATCCAGAAGAGAATGCCGAGCAGCACACTCAGGGAAAGCGATTCCACCGCCAAGCCTCGGCGACTGTGATTGGCGGAAAGCGCAAAGCCGAGCAGCGCCATGATCCACAGTGTCACGGGATAAGCGAGTTTCTGGTAGAACTCCACCCAGTGTCTGGTCACGTCCTGCCCCTCGCCTTGTAGCCGCAGGATGTCTGCAAACAGTGGAATCAGATGACGGTGGTGGGGAGAGATGGGCACCAGAAACGGGACCGATGGTAATTCCAGCTGCGGAATTTCCCACGTTTCCTGTGTGCTGCGGATGAGGTGGTTGGCCGTGAAGGCGACCCGCACCACATTCCGGAAGCGCCATGAATTTTTGGATTGTTCTCCTTGAGCAATCGCAGTACGCTCCACAAGATGATGCGGGTCTGGTTGCCAGCGAAACACGCTGACGGACTCCATGCGTCCGTCCGGATGCCGTGTCCCAAAATAGTAGATATTACGCTCACCGTCCACTTTCCAGAGCGGGGGCAGCAGTGCTTGGGTTTCCGACTGTACCCAGTGTTTGTGCAGCCACGGGTAAATCTGGTGCTGGGTGAAATACACTCCAGCGGCGACGAGGGTGATCACGCCCAACACCGGCAGCAACATGCGCCAGCCCCCCAACCCGGAGACCCGCATGGCAAGCAGTTCTGAGGTGCGCCCTAGCGAACTGAAGGCCGCAATCGTCGCCAGCAGGATGGTGAGCGGAGTCATCAATTCCAGTGCTTGCGGCAGCAACAGGGCGATTTCCCGGAGCAGTTCCAGCACCGCGGTCCAGTCCTCCAGTTCACTGAGGTTGCCGAAGAGGTGCATGAGCACCGACAGCAGCAGGAAGGCACTGAGGATCAGCAGGAAAAACCGCAGATACTCGTGGGCAATGTAGCGTGACAGGCGGGTGGGCATGAGAATTCCAATATTGTTGTGATTTAGGATAGGCCATTGCAGGCCACGGGTGCAAAGCGAAACTCGCAGGCCGCGACTTCATCAACTGGACTCCGGCTTGCATTCCTTCTTTGCCGCATCAAGCACAGACAGGTAGGACAAAGCAACCGAACGCGAACCATAATCCATAGACACCAATGTCCAAATCCGTACTGGTCCTTGAGGAAAACCTCGCAATTCAGGGGCTGATTGCCTCTTCCTTGCCGCTTGGTTTACTCTCCTTGCATCAGGAGAGCGATCCGGAAACCTTTCTTCAGCAGGCGCGTGCGCTCAAGCCCGACCTCATCTTCGTCAGCAACGAGGACTGCAGCCGAGGCTATCAAACCCTGCGGCAGATCCGGGAAGACCGCGAACTCAGCAGCACCCCGCTCGTCCTGCTCGTCAACGCCCGGGACCGTCTGGATCAGGAGGTGATGGTCGAATTGGGCGTGGAGGATCAGGTCCGCAAGCCCTTTGAGGCAGAGAACTTGCGTGCGCAGATTCGCAAGCATCTTTTGGAGAACCTGCCCAACGCTTTGGATTCTGACGCGGAAGAGCTCTCAACCAGCGTTGAGGAAACCCCGCTTTTTGACGAGGAAATGATGTCCCTCATCAGTGAGGCTCCAGGGGTTGCAGAGGACGAAGCCGAGGTGCCGGAGATCGACTTTGCCTCCGATTTCGACGAGCCTCCTGAAGGGCAAGACGATGATGCGGAACTTGATGATCTCTCGTTGTCCGACCTTCCAGAACTGGCCGCCGAGGCCAAGGCGCTCATGCAGGGACTTGCACCCGTCGCAAAGCCTGCTTACGATAATGTGCAGGAAGCAGAGGAGTTTGGCGCGAACGACACGTTTTTTGAAGACCTGCCTGAATCCTCACAGATCATGGGAAAATCTCCGATACCAACGCTTCCAAAAGCAACTGAGGATTCCAAAGGATCTCGTATGACCGATAAAACTTCTGCCTCTGCCAACGACGAAGCGGATTTACAACTCGACGAGGAAATTTCCGCAAGTGACGGGGCGTTTCAGAATGACGAGGACTTCATTTTGGATGAAGATCTGGTGCTGGATGATGAGGTTGCCGCGTCTGCACTGGCCGAGCCGGAATCCGAACTTGATGCTTTGGATCGTCTGAAGGAATCCGGGCTTGAGGACCAAATGGCTCGGGGGCAAGGAACCGCAAGCGCAGGGGTGTTTGTGGGTTCTGGATCATCATGGGGCGATGCCTCCATGAATGGCATTGAGGGTTCGTTCTTTGAGAGCAATCTGGAGGAAATGGACGAGGAGACCGAGAATGAAGGAACTACCGCTGCCGAGTCCGACGCGCTGGAGATCAATCTTGAGACGGTTGAGGACGAGGCGTTTGAAGAGCTTGTGGTGTCCGAGGAAGACCTGAAGGAGGACGAGTTTGTTGATCTCGACTTCAGCGGGGGTCGGGATGTCCGTGGGATTACGGATGAAATCGACTCCGCGAGAGCAGTGATACTTGAGGAGGCCAAACAGCTTGAGGAGACGGAAGAAGAACTAGAAACCGACGCAACTGTTTTGGCGGAAGATGTGGAGTTTCTTGAGGAAGCCGAAGTCGAAATTGAGGCCGAGAAAGTTGCCTTGGTCGAAAAAGCTGAAGTCCTTGAGGAGGTTGAGGAAGAGTTGGAAACCGAAAAGGAGATGCTGATCGAAAAGGCGGTTCTCCTTGAGAAAGCCGAAGTCGAGTTGGAGGCGGCAAAAAGCGTTTTGAGCAAGGAGCAGGCGGAGGTCATCGAAGTCGAACTTGATGCGGAGGAAACGGCTTTGGCCGAGGAGTTCGAACTGCTTGGGGAAGCCGAGGCGGAACTGAAGGCTGAGGAACTAGAGCTGCTTGATGAGGCCGCTCTCCTTGAGAAAACCGAGGAGGGACTGCAAGCCGAAGCAGCCGCCTTGCTTGCAGATGCCGGACAGCTTCAAGAAGAACAGGAGGAACTGCAAGCCCAGGAAACCGCGTTGGTTGAGGAAGCGGAATTGTTGGAAGAAGAGGCTGAGGAGATTATGGAAATCGAGGACGAGGTTTTTGCGGAGGACGCCGAGGTGCTTGATAAGTTGGAGCCAAGTTTGGAAACTGCCGAGATTGCAGACGTTGAGCAGAATCTTGACGAATTGGATGTCTATGCCGCTGCACCTGCTGCTGCGGAATCAGGAGGCTCTGGCAGTGGTGGCAGTGCTTCCGGATCATCGGCTAGCGCTGCTGAGATGGACACGGTGCTGCTCGACCTGACTCCAGAAGATCATGCGAATCCTCCACAGGATTCGAGGGATCAGGTGATTCTTGCAGAAACGGTTGAGCATGTGGTGGCAGGCCCGCTGACCACTACGGATGACCTCGATTCCTTCATGGAGGCCAGTTCGCTGGAAGAGATGGAGGCGGATGAATCCCTTGAGGAAATCGGTGCGGAAGAGGTTCGCTTGCTTGCTGATGAGGAAGTCGTTGAGGGGCTTGGCGAGGAGGAGATGCTGGATGACGATGATTTGGCCGAACTCCAGTCTCTCGACGAGGAAATGGCCGCTCTTGAAGAACAGGAGGTCGAGGCTCTGTCTGGGCTAGAAGCGTTGGAGGATGAGGATGATGAAGTCGTTCCAGCAACCTTTGTCGAAACACCAGACGAAGACTTGGCGACTTGGAAGCAAGCCAAAGAGCGTGTTCGTGAGTACGCCGTGGAAACTTTTCAGGAGGTTCTGGATGAGGAACCGCCTGCGGCCAAAGAATCAACAGACGAAGCGTGGGAAGCCGCAGAGGAAGCCGCAGAGGTTCTGGAGGAAACGGCTCACCAAATTGCTGATGAAATTTCTCAGGAGGAACAAACGTTTGCTAACTGGGAGGAAGCCGAAGATGAGTTCATGCAGCATGAGCGCTACGCGGAATCTCCCGAACTGCAACCCGCTGGCTTTGGAGAGGAAAACCAAACGGCGGACACCGCCACGGTGCCCAAAGGCGACCTTGAGGAAATCATCACCCGCTTGGTCGGTGAGTCGGTGGAAAAAACCCTGCAAAGCAATATGCCTCGCGGGGCACTGGAAGCCGCTGTGGAGTCCTTGGTGCAGCGCTCAGTTGCACAGGCGCTCGACAAGGCGATTCCAAAAATTATCGAGCAGATCATCCAAGGTGTCCGGGATCAGTCGAACTGACTCGCGCCACTCCTTTCAAGCAGACCCTCTAAGCGCTGCTGGCGGGCCTGCGCCAGCTTCAGTACCCATCCTGACAACCTCTGTCGTGTCTCATCTGCCTCCGGATTGCAAAGCGGTTCGGCCAGTTTGAACGGCCCGGAAGTGCGCAAGAGCGTCTTCAAGCTACCCCAGCCCAGCCCAGCCAAGCGTCCATTCCGGAGCAACACGGGCGTGAAATGTTTGGATTCCCAGTCGTCATCCAGATTTTCGGTGTCTGTCAAGTAGAGCAGCACGTCCAGCTGCAGGCCCACCGGATTGTTCAAGCACAACTCGGCGTGCGGGTTGCGCAGCACGATGTTCGTGAAATAACCGCTGCTGCCCGTGCGTACTTGCTGCCCCAGTTCTGCAAACACCGCCTCCCGGTCCATGCCGGAGTGGAGGTTTTCCAGAGCAGCACGATTAGCGGAAGCGTGGACCAGCCTTGCGAGGCGGCGGGACGTGGCCACAAACTGAGGAATGGGTGCAGCGGACATGGACTTACCTGAGCATTTAGGTTTCAATGTGATAGTATTCCGGAGTCGGCAGCAAGATCAATCTGTTAAGAATGTTTTTTTCACGGGCATTTTTCACCTGAGGCCGTCTTTAGGTTTCAAGAATCCTTTCATTCTTCTACACAAACTGATGAGAGATTTTCGTTTACTTCAAGGAACAGTAGCTTTGATTACCGGGGCTGCTTCCAAAAGAGGGCTAGGGCGTGCCACTGCCCAGTTGTTTGCAGAACAGGGGGCACAAGTGGTCTTGTTGGACCTAGATGCAGATCTATGTCAACAAGTCGCCGCAGAACTGGGGGGAGGCCACCTAGGGTGGCATTGTGATGTGACGAGCAAGCAACAGTGTTCCGAAGCCACGCAGCAGGCACTGGACACATTCGGCAAGATTGATGTGCTGGTGAACAACGCCGGAATCACGCAGCCGCTGAAGACGCTGGAAATCACGGAGGATAACTATGAAGCTGTTCTTGATGTCAGTCTTAAAGGTACTTTGTTGATGTCTCAGGCAGTGCTACCTGCGATGCAGCAGCAGCAATCTGGTTGTATCATCAACATGTCCTCGGTTTCTGGACAGCGCGGAGGTGGGGTTTTTGGAGGCCCTCATTATTGTGCCGCCAAGGCCGGGTTGCTGGGGCTGACCAAGGCGATGGCAAGGGAGTTTGGTCCGGATGGTATTCGCGTGAACGCCATTGCACCCGGCTTAATTGACACCGACATCACTCAGGGAAAACTGACCGCGGAACTGAAGCAGGAAATCACCAAAGGAATCCCGTTGGGGCGGTTGGGAGCCGCGAGTGATGTTGCACGGGCCTGTTTGTTTTTAGCCTCGGAATTGTCCGATTATATCACCGGATCGGTCATTGATGTCAATGGCGGAATGCACATGTACTAAATCAGACAGACTATGCAGCAAAGAGCGATTCACGAGGTCTCAACCGAGACCTTGCAGGATAAGGCAAAAATGGTACGCCGGGAAACAGTCCGACTTACAGATATCTGTGGTTCGGGGCACTACGGCTCAGCATTTTCAATAGCAGAATTGCTTGCCGTGTTGTACTACCAGTTGCTACACTTGCGCCCGCAGGAACCGGAGTGGATGGGCCGAGATCGGTTCACGATGGGAAAGGGGCACGCAGCCATCGGGCTCTATCCGATCCTTGCCGATCTTGGCTTTTTTCCAAAGAGCACTCTCGACACCTACACCAGACTGGGGAGTCCGCTGGGTGATCATCCAGACATGCGCAAGGTGAAGGGGGCAGATTTTTCTTCCGGTTCCATTGGACACAACTTATCGGTGTCCGTGGGGATGGCTCTTGGACTCAAACGGCGCCAGTCTCCAGCACGGGTGGTCTGTCTAATGGGCGATGGGGAACAGGCCGAAGGACAGGTTTGGGAGGCTGCGATCTCTGCAGCGCACTACAAACTCGACAATCTTGTCGGCATTGTAGACATCAACAAGGTTGGTTCCGATGGCCAGACCAAAGAAATCATGGACACTCATCCCTTGACAGACAAGTGGAGGTCATTCGGTTGGCATGTCATTGAACTGGAGGACGGGCATGAGCTTCAGCAAGTTTTTAACAGCCTGAACGAAGCTCTAAACGGTGAACAGCAACTTCCCACTGTGGTCCTTGCTGACACAGTGGCAGGCAAGGGCGTGTCGTTCATGGAAGGAACTTGGGAGTGGCATTTGGGCTTTCTAGGCCCTTTGGATTTGCAGCAAGCGTATGCGGAAATTGCAAAAGGATTGGCATGAACACAAAGGACTATCGCCCTGCTGGTACACAAGACCCTGCATCTTGGGACATGGTGGGCGCATTGAACTTGTCCAAGCAGCTTACGACTGGACGGGTTCTGGCTGAACTGGCGGAAGAAGGACATGACGATCTGATGGTGTTGACTGCAGATTTGGGACGCCCCACGCAGGTAAAGGTCTTCGGGGACAAGTATCCGGATCGTTACTTCAATTTTGGAATTGCAGAGCGCAACATGATTGGCGCTTCAGCAGGATTGGCAACCACTGGCTGGAAACCGGTAATTTCCAATTACTCGTTCTTTCTCGCGTTGATGGGGGTCGAGAACATCCGGAATGATATCTGTTACCCGAATCTCCCGGTGCGAATGGTGGGAACCCACTCTGGAATCGCGATGGGTTTTTACGGCACATCCCATCACTGCAACGAAGACATTGGCGCTCTGCGGACGCTAGCCAATCTAACGCTGATGGCCCCATGTGACGGAAACGCCATTGCTGCTGCCCTGCGGGGTACGATTGAACACGAGGGGCCAATCTATTTCCGGGTAGGTCGTGGTCGGGAAGCTGTGGTTTATGAAGAACCGCCCTCGTGGAAGATCGGGGGATCCAATGTCATCTGTGAAGGCAGCGATGCCACACTGCTGGCCATCGGTAATTTGGTCAAGGCCGGATTGGACGCGCAAAAACTTCTGGGCTCAGCAGGAATTCGACTCAAGGTGGTGGACTGCTATTCGATTCGGCCAATTGACAAACAGCGCATTCTGACTGAAGCCGCAGCGCATTCCGTTCTCTTTAGTGCCGAAGAGCATAACGTGACTGGAGGATTTGGAGCGGCGGTGGCAGAGGTTCTCGCTGAAGCTGGAACGAGTACAAAGTTGATCAAAATTGGCATGCCGGATCAGTATTCTATCTTGGGGCCGCCTCTGCACCTTTACCGGCATTATGGAATGGACGGTGAAGGCGTGGCAAAAGTCATCCGGAACTCCTTGAGGTGAAAAAATATTTTTATGATGAAAAAACCAAATGATCGACCAATA
>LWDU01043942.1_pt1 | contig 18884 bp, 15 predicted proteins | sample 727161 | NCBI WGS metagenome assembly LWDU01 (sample SAMN04566230, study PRJNA314399) | hydrothermal vent metagenome | isolation source: deep sea hydrothermal plume seawater | place: Mexico: Gulf of California, Guaymas Basin | collected 2004-07-11
TTCAATGTTATGTAATGAATAACATGCCATTATCAACGGGTATTCATGAAGACACAATAATCTCAATTCCGTCAATGTATAACAGTATTGCGCGCAAAACGAATCCGGTTAATGTAAATTGTGTGATTGTAAATAGAATAAATGTAATGTCAAGTATGAAGAAGAGAATTTTCAATGTTGGAACCTTAGTACTGGTTTGGGAAACTAACGGATCCATCGCTATTATTTCTCAGTGAAAGTTGAGAGTTAGTCTTTTGTAAAGCTGAGACAGCCGACTTCCTTCTCTTCATCAGCTCAACGTCGACAATTGATCAGCGGAACTCCTCGTTAGCACCGGCGGCGTAAAGTTTCATTCTGGTTTTTTCGTGTTCATCCCGTGGCCATATTTCATCATGAGCGGAAAATCTACCCCGGCCACCCGTCGTTGGGCTCAAATTGGAAACTTGTCCAGGTCCAAATTCCTGAACGTTTCTGTGACCGAGTTAAACGGAGAGGGAAGATTGCCGCCCAAGAAGATGGTTGCTCTCAAACGCGCTGAGCAGACTCTGGCAAATCTAGCGCGGCTAGATGCTCGTGACTTTGTCAAAAACGAGTGGAATTATCTCTGCGATGTAAGTGACATCCGTCTTCCATATTTCTACACGGAATGTTGCTTTATTGTCCTGCATTTACTTTTGCAGATCTGTACGATCCACTTTTCGCCATCACACGCGGCTATGGAAGACCACCAGAAGGAATGTCGGACCACGTGGCAACCGCCACAACTTCCGGCTAACCGCAACAAGGGTCCCGAGGATCTCTCTCCCGTTTGGTGCCGATCCTGCCTCATGCCTTTTTCGAAGCAGGATGACTATGACGTCCACGTGGTGCGGTTCCATTGTCTGGAGCTGAACGCCACAGCGTTACTTTGTCCGGTTTACTCCTGCCTCGCTGAAGTCAATTGGAGGAGACTGTCCACACATTTGTCTGTCGTTCATGATTTTGCCGAGGAGAATATCACCGAGGTGTCCAAACAATTGCGTCAAAGGCGAAACCTGATGCTGCCGAATATAGATAGGACCTGCCTATTGCAGCCCGACTCCAAGGAGTGGCTCCCGAAGATGTCGATGTTCATGACGTATGATGATAGGCATGACGTGGTGCACTCATTCCTTGAAGGACAAGGAGAGGAACACGAGATCCTCTACGATGTTCGACCCGTGAAACGGGAGAAGCTTCCGTTAGACTATACTCCACGAATCAGGAAATCTAAGGCGGATGCAGGAGGAAGCAAGAAATCTAAGGTGGGGACAGGAGGAAGCAAGAAATCGAAGGTTTCCCCGTCACCTACCACTAACGACAACAGCCCTAGTCCGGCGACGACTAGTTCAACTAGTTCGCCCCCGATTGATGACCCCTCTATCTTACTCATGGCCCAAGACCAAAAACGGGAGCATGGAGAGCAGAAGCGCGACGCCTATGGTCAGCATCTGGTGGTGCAGGTGGACCAGTTCCGGGCGTATGTTGAGAGTTTGGAAGAGAGGATGCACACTCTTCTCGACCTAGATGACTCATTCTTTGAGACAGGAGGTTTTGCAGGAGACATCCGTCCAGATGGAATGGAGTCTCTCCATTTCTGGCCGTATTCAAAGCCCGATGAACCGCTCAACATTTCCAGTTCCTCGTCGGAGGCCCTTACTATTTCGGATTCTATTCAGCCGGCGGTTGTCATCAAGCAACTCGACTTCGAGCAATCGACAGAGGATTCTATCAGCCCTCTGCTGAATCCAGGAGCTTCCCTGGGCAAGACTACCTCATCCCGCAGACTGAGTGGCAAGAGGCTGAAGGTGAAGGTGGAGTCCAAGAGGAAAACGAAGAATTTGAAACGGGTGTCCGGTCTGAAGAAGTTCAAATCGAAGAGCGACGACGAGGACCTATCCGTTGAAGAAGAGGCGTTGTCTTTTGGCTCCGAGCAGAAAACTCCCGAAACTACTCCCGAAACTTCATTTGATAAGTCGAGGAAATTGACTGGATTTTCTGGATAGCGTGTCGTCACCACAATCTTTTGTTGTCTACTTATATCTTTTCATTTTTTTTTCTTCTTTCTCTTTTCGCGGTCGTGTGCATTATTTATGCTTTGTTTATGGACGATAATTACCGGTCTGCCAAGTTCAGCCGTCTTATCTGATCCTTTGCTTGATTATTATTTTTCCTTGCAGCGTCTGAATTGTCTCGGAGTGTAACCCGTCATTATGTACTTTTTTTTCTTGTATATTTTTTTCTTCTTTTCTTGCTGCTTTACGATATGCCTCGGGCAATTTCTGCTCCATGATATAAATTCTTCTAATTATATGCCCGCGTGTTCTTTTTATTTTCGTTCGGCCATTTCAGAATGGCAGTGTTGTCGACTCTTGTTGCATTAGTTCAAAAGGGTGCATCAGACAGTGCGGGATAATTGGTGTGTTGAGCGCCTGTGGATTTTTTCTGATGAGTGCAGACAGATTTTTTATTATCTGCGTTATTTTTGCCTCTCGACTTGGTGTTCAGCAAAACAAGTTTCATCAGTTCGTGTTAAGTGGTCAACGCCGAAGCACATCATCATCAAAACACGGTAAGCGTTTTTGTTGTTTCTTCAGTTTCGAAAATGCTGCGTGTACATTTTCATCCTTTTTGGAATATTTTAGTTTTGTTTGTCCCATCATTAATGTCAACGAGGTTGGGGGTTTCTGCAGAAAGAATTGCGACTTCAACTGTTTTGCAACTGCTGAGATGCAATGGTCCGTTTTAGCAATGATTTTTTCCTTTTTTGCAGAAGTGCCACACCTTGTTGTTTATTCAGGACAGAAATATCCGTTTATTTTTGAAACCCATTGGGAATATGGGTACGGTCGAACCGCACAGTTCTGATGAAAGTGGAGATTCCGATGAAGAGAATCGTTTGCCTGAACTTGTGTCCATTCCCAATCAACCTGTAACAGTCCTTGTTAGGAACGGATTGACACCCGAGGCCGAGTATATTTGCAAACTTAGAGCAGTCGTGACCGTTCTGACTTCCCGTCAATCACTGGGAAATTTATCGCAAGAAGAACTTGCCCTTCTTCAGCGGATGATCGCCTATGGCCAGAGGTTGTTATTTGAGGCCGAGCAGCTATATGTGGCGTCCGTAAAGAAAAGACAGCCCGACAATACTGACGACCGCGGTGGAACCGGCGGCGCGTCCCTTACAACTGCCTGCTAACCTCATCATGTCAAAATCCCCAGCCGAACAAACGGAAGATACTATTGTGGTAGAGACGGAGGTCATCAGTCTCTTACTTGTCGTCCGCGAGTGCCTGGAAGTGATGACCACATTATGTCATGAAGTCGAAGAGGCCCAGACTACAGTTGAGGCATTGGAACGGCGACTGAAATCCGAACTGGGACATTCTCTTTTTGAGTTGTCTCGAATTATGACGGATTTCGATCATGCCCGCAGTGTTCTTCATCAAGCGGTTCAAATAAGAGATGAAACATTCGTCTACTACTCTTGGCAAATCGCACATCTGGACTTTTCTTTAACTCTATTTGACAACGGTGTCGATCCCATCACCATTGGACTTTATCCTTGTTCTTTTGTTTTATCGCCATGGGCATTATAATTTGATTTGATCTTCATCTGCCTTTGTTTTGCTTGATTCGGATTTCCATTTTTCCTCAATTATTTCCAGATGTGGAATAATCTTCCTCCGGAAATTGTGCAAATGACTTGCCGTTACCTATCTGGTACTGACATTGATGCTTGTAGCAAAGTCTGCTCCAAATGGGGAAAAGGATGTGAGCCAGATGTGATCTGGCGGAAAGCCCTGTTGAGAGAATTTTACCCTGGCATCTCTCCCAGTATCCAACTTCCAGTTGAAAATTCTTGGCGCCTTGAATATGAAAGGTTGAAGAAGACGGTTCCGTGCTATCCTGCTGTCTCTCTCTCGTTTGCCCGCCGAGTGATTGGATGCGGTTTCACTCATGATGGTGCCGAGCTCTGGGTCATTTTGGAGAGTCAACACTTTTTTGGCGTTCAAATTCTCGATGCTGATGGTCAGTCGTTTGGTTTGATATTGGAAGAAGACATGACTAGGGAAAGGAACCTGGACCAATTGGCCCAGCAGGGGTGTATGGGTCATTTATTCGGTGCCAATTCAAGACATGGTGTTACCAATCCCCAATTTTCACCCGACAACTCTAAGGTGTTACTCGTTGCTTCCCATTGGCCAGTGCATTCGTGTCTTCTCTATAAGACAGGCAAGAGAAAAGACGAAGGAAGAACCGAGGGATTGACATTCATTCGCAAAATGGACACTTCAAGAAATGCCGTGATGCCCATGTTCCTGACGGATAACCATATTTTCTTCTCCAACTACGGGGCAAACGGGGCAATGAAGATGTGGTTAGTTGCAGCCCGGGAGATTCCGGTTAATTACCAGCCCGTGGCACTGCGTTTTCACCGTCATCATGCCATCTGGTCTGCTATCAGGTCGAACCCGAACAATTGTTTGGTCTGGAAGGCCATTGCCTACTCAACCCGATTTCCGATCAGCGAGGGGTGTGAATCCTATTTGGGTCATTTGGATGACGTGGTCATCATTCTTATGCATGATGACGTTATCTCTTTTTCTTGCATCCGAATACCACCCGGACAGCTGACTCTGAAGTTGAGCGGAAGACGCGTGATCAGACCTTCTCCGGCATTGATGGAACTAAAGGTCATGAGCCTAGGTGGACGTGTCACTGCCATGGCCATCTCTCCTGCTGGCGAATTGGTCTGGAGCCGAAAGTTATACGTGGCCCATCATGGCGATCCTTTCCGCTTCTCCATAATCAACGTCGAGGAAACTCACTTGTCCGAGTTCTTCCATGACTCCAATGGACGCTTTGGCTTTATCCTTCGGTCTCCACTTTCGTCTCAATACTTGACTTTATCTCAACATTTCCTGTCCATATCCAGGGGAGAATCCAGTTGGGTGTTCGATGTACGACACGGCTGTATGATGAAGCATTTAACACATTGTGGTCCAGGCCACGTGTTCAGGCCACGTGATGAACAATTATGTGTGTCTACCGGATTCACTGAAGTGCGAATATGGATTTCCGACCAAAGGAGATGTGAGATTATGGAAGCCGAAAGGCTGAGAAATCTTGATCCTTAATACATGATGATATTCTTCGTGCATATAAGTTTCTTATTCCAATTATTTTCTACTGTCTTTTTCTCTTTCAGTTTTCCAACACAGATTTCATCAGAGGAACCGTCATCTATTACAAGATGTGGTCTGATTTGCCGGTCGATGTGATGATCGACATTGCGTCTTATCTACCTACGCGGGACATTGTTAGTTGTGGGTCCGTCTGTACCAGGTGGTACGCCACCTTCTCTGGTGATTACGTATGGAAACGCGCATTCCAGAAGAAGTTCAAAAGTAACCATCCTCTTCCGGTCGCGACTGTGGACCATTTTGGCCAGGACATAGAACTATCCGAAGACGGCAAAACCTGTCCATCTTGGCGTTCGGAATACGCCAGACTGTCCGACACCATTCCCTTTTTGAAAAGTATTTCATATCTTTTCAAAGGCCAGATCTTTGGAATGAGTTGTTCCAATGACGGATCTGAATTTGTCGTCTGTCTTGGCTCCAGGGAATATTTTCGGAACTTCTGGTTAGAAATCTGGAGTTTGGAACCACATTCTCCCGTTGGACATTGCCAGTCTCGTTTCGAGTTGAACCCTTTTGGGTATAACCCAGTGATGTACAATTGTCCCAATTACAGCCAAGATGATTCGAAAATAATCATGTCGGTGGAGTACAAGACTCCCTTGTGCGATCTATACCAATTCAAGGATGGTGTGGCCGTTTTTTCGACCGGTAGACGTCGAGGGGATCCCGCGACCAGCACTCTTCAAATGTTGGGGATGATCGTGGATCATAAGTTGGGGCCTTACTGGACAATGAGGTTTACCAATTTGTTTGGGGCTCTTTATGCCCCTACATGGATTTCAAACGACTTCTGCCTATATGCATATGGCGCCCTTTGCCCGCAATATCGGAATTGTCTAGACGTATCCTTATGGACCTGTCAACCTTCAGAACGTCCCTTCAAGGAGTGGGAGAAGGCTCAGCTGGTGACTTTCCGTCGAGCCATCCGTACTGAAGATTTAGCGCTCGAACCCCAAGAGGATTGGCAATCTCAACTGCATTATGAGATTTGTGTCGACAATCCCCAAGCCATCGTCTCCGTTGATGACCAAGATGACGTCTTCTTGCGTTCCCGGTGGATCGCTACCCAGTTTCCTTCTCAATTGGCAATCTTCCGGTTACATTGGTCCGATCAAATGCGGACTCCTCGTTTAGACGGGGATGTACACGTGGCCAAATTTCCCGGAGAAATTACCGAGTACATCATGTCTTTGGATCAAACCAAAATTTACGTCCTCCACCTTCTGGAATGTCCTGACGACGGTATTGGCCTCGCTCAAGCGATTACCATTATTGACCTTCCGTCTGTGGTTAAACGGACAGTACCGTTTGCGAACTATGCCGTTTTCCGCCCATTTGCGGTCTCTTTGTGTGAGTCTGAGAATTTCCTGTTGGTATCCAGTCCAGATCGTGTCTCCGTTCGTGAAAAACACTATCACTGTCGGTTGGAGCCGGGTGAGTGGGGTTCTATTTGGACGGATATGGACTGGGGATTACGGTTCCGCAAACAAGATCAAGAAATTGCCTACAGTTTCAACCATGCTCGGTTGACTTTTTGGCTTTCTTCTAACCGTAAACGATCCCTGTGCCACCAAGCAGAGGCCAATTTTCAGCCTTTTTTTGGAATTTGATGATAATCGTTTGAGTCTCCATTCCAAGACCAAGGTTGAAGAAACTGTCTTGTATCCTTGTATACTTCTGTTTTTGTTTTTCAATTACCATTGTGTTGTAATTTCAACTACAATTTTCAGTACCGTGACGCACCAGCATGTCATTTCATACTCTCTGTATTTTATTTTCCAGCATCATCATGTCCGCTTCCGAGCATGAAGTGGGGGTGGTGTTGGCCGAATGCTTGTCGGTGATGACACAGATCTTTCAGGCCTGCGGAGAAGCCAAGGAACGTATCCGAAGATCCGAGGCTGACGTGGCTGAACTCACCTTTACATGCCTAGAGATGCGACGATTCGGCCCGCCTATTGGTCAAGCCGCCCTATTTGATGAGTTGTTCAGCGGAGCTACTGCCGCACTTGATAAGTTGCAAGACGACCTAAATGACGTCATTCACACCCATACCGCTCTAGAGGCGCTTAAACAACGGAACCTTGAGATATTCCGTACCCTGGTCAGTACACGTACTCGTGGTGCTCAGACCTTAACCGTTCTTGAAGACGAATCTGGACATTTAAGTCTTATCGTGGCCCATCCACCCTCCGCAGAGGACTCACAAGTGCCTATTCCGACACCTCCCCCCGTGGAGGACTGACATTTCGTGTCACGAAAATGTCTTCAGTATTATCTGTGCACCGAGAAAGAGAACCAGAGACCAACGCATAATCCCCTTTTTTCAAAACAAAAGTATCAACGAGTTGACGTGAATATCATTTACTTTTTCAGTTACGTGGCAGTCTGCTCGCCGTCATCCGACAAGAAAAATTTGGAAGCCTCATTCTGTTTGTCGAATCCGACGGAACACCAGTACTCATTATCATGTGAGTATGTATTAGCACGTAACATGTACATAAAAAGGGGGCCTGCAGTTGCTATGCTGGGCAAGATCGGCTAATGTGTGCACTTAGTTGTCTGGAACTTATTTTCCAGACACAAGTCGCATGTGGAGTTGGGCTGGTCGAGTACAGCAGACTTCTGAGCGCTCGCTTGGCGGTTTCGTCGTGTTAGCCGGCAGTGCTGCTCGGCCTGAGTTATGTTCAGCCGGCCTGTGTAGATCCGGGTTGATGTTCAAACCTCTGACGGGAGACTATGTATGTCGAGTGCAAGGTCGATAATTTTTGTTTGTAAATTGCAAGAGTTCCAACGAGAGATGAGTTTGCAGAAATCTCAAGAACAAGGCATCAAGCGCAAACGGAATGATTTTGAGAATCGGTCGATTGTCAAATATGGCTTTATGATTTCATGCTTTTTCTGCCTTTGAGTTGGCACATAAAAAATCTGTTGAGCCTAGGCTAAGGTACCGTGTAGGAATCGTTAATCCATGTTCATTGTCGCTTTTACAGACGCCCTGCCGTGATCATGGCACTTTCCACTTTGAACCACGACGTACTGTTGCACATTTTGACGTTTCTGCCGCTGCACGATGCTGTGATATGCGGCCAAGTATGCAAGGACTGGCAAGAGGCCGCCCGTGCCGTTCTCATTTGGCGAAGGGCTCTGGCCACTCATTACCAAATTGATCCTGACCGTGTAATTGGTGGATCTCCTAGCAGATTTAGGTCATTGGTGAAGAAACTTGTGGACCGTGTTCCCGGTCAACTTCTGCCGGCGATGCTGCCAATTGATCTGCAACTGGGTCCCGCCAGCAGCGCCTTGACCGGAAAGGTGCTTGGCTGTTCGTTCAGCAATCATGGGAACCATGTGGCCGTGCTGTCTTATCGGAACGCCCCAGACGGTTGTGTTTATACCAATATCAAACGTCCATTAATGCCGAACGTCTCCACCCTTTTTTGGCTTGACATCTGGACCGTGAAGCGAAATTGTCTTTGCATGGCGACAGCAGGGCACTTTATCTTATCTTGTCACGAAGTGCCATATCCCGCATCTCGGTATGCGCATCATGTGTCCTACGGATCTCCGCTATTCAGCCCGGATGACACCCGATTACTGGTGCCTGTGGGCATGCGGACTTCGGACTACCCTGATGACAGTCTTCGAGATGATGACATTGGAGTGGCCATGTTTCATTGTGCCCATTACCCCATTACATATCTGGGCACTTTAATCAAGACCAGGTCTTATCATGAAGGAATTTCACATCCACGTTGGCTTAGTGATACTTTGTTCATGTTTGTTGTCGATCCTGAAGTGGACGAACATGACCCTGATTTTGAGGTCGCAATGTCCGTCTGGACTTATGACATTGGTCCACAAGGTGTCGTGCCACCCGAGATTGAGTATCCCGCTTGGCGTGTGGCCGATCACGAATTGTACACTTTTGACTTTCACGTAACCGGGCATTATATCGTTGAGCTAGCTAGTGCCCCAAAGCCAGGTATCCAGGTGATGGAACCCAATGGTCTCATTTTCGTGTGTTTCCACGGCAGGGTTACGGATCGTACCCATTTGCGGATGTACATTGTGACTTGGGGACATCCCGATGGTGCATGGCGTGATGGGGCCACCGTTCTGGATGGAGGAATTATTGATGTTTTTCCCGGAATTGCTCGGGAACTGCTTATTCTTCCTGACCCAACGACGCTGTTTATCGTCGTGGATACTCCCTATCTTCCTTCGGAGGATCCGGACTATGTGTGGACCCGCACAGTGTCTACCTTGATAATATCGCTAGACGAGGGCAATCGTAACGTCCACAGACCAACGAAATACTTGTCGTTTGTGGCCGGCTACACCCGTGGTGTTCGACTGCGAACCATCAGTGCCGCCAACGGCTTCATCTTGCTAAACAGCTGTGTGTTTGGTGGCCGTGCCTTGATTATCGACCGTCGGCACAGATGCGTGGCAGCGAGTCTTGTGGGTTGTATCGGTTTACTCCATCCTCAAGGTGACCTTTGCGTTGCCTTTGAAAACGGCTCACGGCCTACGGACGCCGGCATCTTAAAGATCTGGTGTTCTAACCGACTGGAAAGACTAGCTAAGGCGGCTTCATGCTACCCTACTGTGCATGGTCCCGTGTTCCCCACTGCTTTGCCTTGGCAAACCGACAACTGTCTGTTGAATCGCTTTCTTGATAAGCCGTAGTGGAATGAGCGTGACTTAGACATTTCTCAGATGTATGACCTCGTCCAGCTCTATCGTGTTGTTCTCTGATGTATTAATGTTCACTTGTTTTCAGATTCCGATATTGTCGTTATTGTGTGTGTGTGCCGACATCTGCTGATCCCTGTGACCCATAACCATGGCATCAAACACGTCCGTTGTCGTAAGAACCTATGTCCTTTTTGTTTTTCTTCTTTCTGGTCGATAGAATTCCGCTGATTATCAACAGCCATCCTAATGTGTTAAATTTTATCCACAGCCTAGGACAATCCTTCCTCGTGGCTGGGGATCGCTTCCCCGTCTTCTTTTACGCACCATCCTTGAGTTGTCTAACGTTGTCACCATCATCCGGTGCAGTGGCGTATGTCGCTACTGGTGCAGCGAATCTCGTGACAACCTATTATGGCGTCAATTGATGGAGGAGAGGTTCTCCATTCCTCCACACATTCTGAGGGCAGAACGCCGGATGAATACGTTGTGGCGGTGGAAGTACGAAAGCTTGATCGACCACGTGCCTATTCTGGAGTGTCCTCGACTAACATTGTGCGAAGAAATTGCTGGTCTAGCGTTTTCCAATGACGGAAGGGAATTGGTGATCGTAATGAGATCAAGATCGTCCAGTTATCTTGGCATGGTAACCGAAACATTTTGCTTGGAAATCCGCAAACTGGTGGGCCACGAATTCCTGTACGTGCTGGACTACAGCATGTACGGCCTGTGGCCTCTAGCAACCGTGTACCATTACGGTTATAACCCAACCAGTCCCCAGTTTTGCATAGACGACTCCAAGCTATTAGTGTTTGCTTGTCATTGGCCTCATACCAACGTGGCGTTGTTCGTGACCAATCGAGTGTCCAACCAGGACAAGGATTCTGACCTGGCTCTGGTAAGATGTTGGACCTTGAATGCCGGAGCTAGTTTCCCCGTGTGGATCTCGACGGATTACTTATTTTCTTCGCAATTTGTTGCCCCATATGACGTGTCATTATGGCTCGAGAAGTACGGAGGACCAAACAGAGCCGCAGTGGCGTTGGAAGTCGATGATGACTATGATGGTGCTGACGGAAATGTTCATAGCCCCGACGGATGCTCCATTTGGAATCGCTTCTGGTTTCGTTCATTCCCCGGTGGCAACCTTGAAGGCCTTTTGGCGTACCATGACCCCACCAGAGAAGTAACAGCTAGTCGGTCATATCTCAGTGAGTTGGATCAAGAAGTAATTGTCGTCAGGTGCCGGCACCTAATTGTTTTTGGTGGTGTCAGGAAAAACCGAAGAGGATCTCCGATATTCACTCGGCTTCTCACTGTTTCCTTGGACCAACCAATCAATCATTTCGCACTCAGTCCTAACCGGCTTTGGCTATATGTTTCCCACACGCCGTGCGGAAACGGTCGGTTCCTTCAGACTTTCAAGCTAAGACCTATCGTAAAGGATGTTGTCTATACGACGTACTTCACCGCCTTTCCACCGACGATCACCATGTCGCTTTCAGAGACCGCCTTTTCCATGTGTACGGAAGTGAAGTGCCTTATTTTTGACCAAGACCTTGGTTGTTTTTTGTCCAATTTGGGACAATGTTTCCCCGGCCATCACTTCCGTCCGGGAGACTCTGATGTTTGTGTCAGTCACACACAGAATTTTATCCGCTTGTGGATTTCAAGACGACGTAGTCGTCTATTGGGAGACACAGTGAATCACCGAAGTTTGACTTATGGGAGGAGCATTTACCCCATAGCGATTGTATGATTCTCTGCTCAATTTCATTCGCATCAATATATTTGTCAGCTGTAAATTGCTTTTCATTCCGGTATCCATTTAAGTAACCATACCCTGTCTATTGCAGGATGGTTTGGACTCGTGAACAAGCTCGCTTGAAAGCCATCCAAAGACGGAAGCAATGGGCCGTAGCCACGAAAAAGTATCGTGACAAGCAAGCCCAGGATGCTAAGTCGTTAAGAAAAGAATGTCGTCGGCTGATGGAGATTCACCGCTTCAACCTAGCCATATTGGCTAGACAAGAAAATATGAAGAGGAAACTCCAACATGCGATTTCCAATATGCGAGGAAATAAGTCCCCAAATCTGGTCAACCGTGATGGTGACTGATGTACATTATCATTATTGGTAAGAATCTTCCCCCTTATTTACATACAACTGTTAACGTACCATTATCTCGTCCTTACTATATTTGCGGTTTATCTAGGTTCCTTCATCATTCAATCGAGAATAAACATCCCGGAACTCGTTTAGCGAGTCATCAATCTGGCCCCCTTTTGAAACCACTTAACGTACCTATCTTATTCTTGTAATCTATTTGTTAGTAGCAACATCTTGTACCAGAACGAACATTAAAATTTCAGACGAATTGGTCCTACCGTCATATCCTGTTTGATCATCATTGATGATGAGAATGACGCGGCTTCTTCGGGACCACTATAGCCTTGGGAGAGTCCTCATACACTAAGCCCTTGCAAGCCACACTGGACGCAGACGATGATGTGGAATCTGCGATCCCGGTTATGTCTCTGAGATTCCGTCCGAGCATGTCGCGAATTTCCACGGCCTCCGTGGCTCTGAAGGAAACCTTCATGGCCCGTTGGTGTTGGCTCTTGGCTTTAGTTTTTACCGAAGATCCGGTCATGGTTGATGGCCTCGTCTTATCCATATGGGACGAAGCAGCGTTAGATCTGATTGGTGCTGAAGGTATTTCCATTTCCTCTTCCTCTTGATCAGTTTTCTTCGTGTCGCATGGGCAACAACAGACACACCATTTTCTTGGTGCCTCGGGGGTTTCCGTTACACTTTCAACGTCATCCGTTTGGACTGCTGAAACAGATGCCTCCGATGGATCACTCAGAGCTGTTTGGCTATAAGGATTTCCTCGTCTGCGAACGGTATTGAGACACAAAGCTGTCAAGGCAATCAGAGTACTAGCGCCAGTAATACCGGCTAGTGCTATATCAATCAGATATCCATACTGATAGTTGTCTTCTCCGTCCTGAACACCTTTGACGAATGTTTTCAACGTTCGGACCACTCCCATGAGACCCTTGTTGCTGACTTCCAACTTGGTGGTGGCGGGTAGTTTGTTACAGAAACAGACATCCCTTGATGTGTCATCTTTCCACCACTTAATGTTTTTGGAGGCATCAAGAAGGTCCGCCACCTCGCGGAGATCCGTTAAGTAGGCAGGGGTGAGGCCAAATATTAGACGGTAGTTTCGGTCATCTAGGTTCAGGTTCATTTGTTTCTGAAGAGCACGATAGGGTTCCAGAAAATGTAGAGCAGAGGTTCTCTCTGCATCAGCACAAATTCCGGAATTAGTCCCAAGCTCTTCTGGAATCTGAATATCGAAACGGGGTTTTAGGCCTTGCAGTGCTTCCAAGTCAACGACATATTGGTCCCGTAACGCCATGTCCTTGGCCAAATTCCGGGGCATAAGCCGTTGACAAAAGGTGGTCTGGGGTTGAGTACATTCCGCTTCACTGATTCGAGCGTCTTCCTCGGATTGATTATAAATCCGGGACTTAAACGCGTCGAACGTATAGCACAGAGAGTCGTTCACACTTTGATAGGTGGTAGGTCTTCCGTCTGGTAACCAAGCGGAGGGAAGGAATGTTCGGGAATCTCGGTAGCGGGGTGGACCCCGTTTTGTTTGGACTATGTCTATCCAAAACATGGGCCAATCGTCTGATTCATCAATTGGGCCATAGAAGGCCTCCATAACGTCCATCCATCCGCCGTTTCCGGTAGGTTCCATGAGATGCATCATAGTTCTTCGCGAGTTGCCAACCCCTTGTGTTCCACAAATTTTTCGACCAAGGTTTAAACTGTGGACATTTGGTAAGCGGTAATACATTTGATCGCCAACGATCTTGCGGTACTCGGTCACCGTCTCCTCATTGAAGAAATCTCGATTCCGTAAGGTAAACAGCATTCGTTCGGCGAGCATGATCATATCACGAGCGCCACTTAGGGCTTGTTTGGTCATTGATGTGCAATCATAACTGCGAGGAGTGGTTTCTGGAACATATTCCTCGTGGTGGTCAGAGTCGTATAAAGGTGGTGTGGTGACCGTTGGTTCGACATTTACCAGGACTTCAGAAGCCACTGCTGGTATAGCCGTTACTCCTATAGCGGTCACCACATCTTGGTCTTGATGCTCGTCGCCTTGAACAGGGACGTCAGGGTTGCCATTCGCTTGTGGCCTAATGGCAGAGGCCATCAATACGATAAGGGTGATGTGGACAAGTAAGGTCCTTATACAGCCACCCATTTTTTTTCTTGACGGTTGTTACCGTTGTCTTGATAATGTACGTTGAACAAGGTTGTTTGAAAGATGGAGCTTGCTGTAGCAATGGGGTCCATACATATAGGAAATATCCGTCTAATAGCGATACCACTTCCACCAATCCGTCGATTGTTTTTTAAGCGGAAGGATAACGGATAGCTGCAAAGAAACCATTTAATGCTGGCATTCACAACAGAAAGAAATGAACGAGACCGCGCAGGGATGACATTTGGGAACTAGGACAAGGTATACGGCTACTTAAAGTTGGTTGGGGTAATGGAAAGAGAAAGATGTCACTTGCTACTTTTGTTCAGTTTGTTCGGTATTTGGATCCGTTTCCTGATTAGGTTCTGCAGTTTCCTTGATAGTTGGTAAGTCAAATGTGACCATCTTCTCGTCCAAATCGTCCAGTTCATCAGGAATAACTTCGTCGACTAACGGAATGAAACCGTTGTCTTCGGTTTTCTCGGTTTCGGGAAAAACAATAGCATCGTCTTCTTCCTTAGCCAGTCTCCGAGCAGCTTCCGCCCTGGTTATTACCGAGTCCAAAGGTAGTTTTTCAGGGACAAAGATGTCAGGTGTAGTTCCAGCCGCCATGTGCTGTTGGAGTTCTTCTTCAGTAAAAGCACTCCCCAGCTGCAGTTTAGCCGAGATAGGCAGATTCTCGTAGAGTTCCGGTGGTCTGTTGTGGGACCGTTTCACATTCTTTTTGTGAATTAGCCGGATGGTATAATCGAAGTCTTGTACCATAACAACACGTTCATACTCCTTGACCACCATGTACGGAACAATGTGGTACTTAAGATGTATTTTCGGTTTGACATGCTGTCGATGATCTTTTAGTAATACCCAGGATCCTTCTGGATAATCTGGCAATTTCCCCCCAAGTTTGTCTTTCCTCTTCTGGTACCTAGCGTGATATTTTCCAACTGCCGCGTCCAGAACCGCTGCATGTTCAGTCCAATGAGTCTTCAGTGTTTTGGGTGAGACAAAGTCTTTCAACAAGGCTTTGTTCGGAATATTGTCCGCACGGATTCCAGTCATGGCAAAGAGTGGAGTGTGGAAGCCCAAGCTTTCGGAAGGTCGATTGTTGAGGGACACTTGTACCAGGGGAAGTAATTTTGTCCATGGTATTTTTGGTAATTGGTTCATCAAGATCCGAAGGGTAAGCCCAACTTCCTTGCAAGTCCGTTCAACACGTCCATGTGCCTGTGGACTAAAAGCCATAGTGGTATGTCCACGGATTCCCCAGAAGTCCAGTACTTCACGGACCAAACGGTTCCGTGTCAGGTTACTTCCGCCGTCGCTCATAACGATATCTGCCGGTCCAAAGGTACTGATAATCCGGTGTTCAAGGAGTTCCGAAATCTCCTTGCCAGTAGAGTGTTTCAGAGCAAACAACATCCGGTAGGAAGTCGAGTGTTCAACTGCACATAACACTTTGTCACAGCCGAAAGTTTTTGGAAGTCCTTCCAAAACGTCCAGTGACCAAATACTGTTCTTGCGTGTACTTTGAAACGACTCTGAACCAATGGAGAGCTTGCCGTCATAGCTGATGCGGGAGGCGGCACAAAGGTAGCAGCTGCGCGTGAATCGCAGAGCTTGTGTCCTAAGTTTTGGAATATAATAGTCCACACGAATGATATTCGCTAAGCCGTTAGCTCCACAGTGATTTGAGACATGATGATAGCAAAGGATAGGTCCGACCAGGGTTTTTGGAAGGGCAATCCTTTTTACACCATCTTGAAGTACATAAACCAATCCTCGGTCCTTCAGATATCCCGACTTTGGTTGAGATAACTTTTGTCTGATTTCCGGATCATTCCGTTGCTCTCGGGCGATGTTTTGATCCGTGAATAACAATGCCAATTCTTCAATTACTCCATTCATAGAGGCATACGAGCCGACTTTCTTCACCAATTTTCGGTCTTGTTCATCTTCTCTGCTTCCAACTGGCAGGGTTCCAGCTTCCAAACAAGCGGAGAACCATTCTTCGAATTCCTTCAATGTCAGGGTAGATCCAAACGGAAATGGACTGGTTACAGTGAAGACTTCCATTTTTGAAGTGTCTACCGGATCTATTTCTGCTTTTACGGCGATTGGAGGTTGACAGGGTCGGCTGAGAAAGTCGCTGGGATTCATAATCCCGGGAATATGTGCAAAAATGAAACGGACGTTCATTGAATACAACCGGATAAGCCAGCGATGCAATTTGCTATATCTAGCTTTCGCTATTCTCGTCGTTCTCATAAGCCAAAGGATAGGTTGCGAGTCGGTGAGCACAAAGCAATCGCCCAAGTGGCAAATAATATGTGCAAACTGGCTCACCCCTTGGACCAGGGCATAAGCCTCTCGTTCCATGGCAGTCCACCTGGACTGGGTTTCACTCAGGCTTGCTGACCAGTATCCAACCGGTAAGATCAGATGAAGTTGATCTTTTTGTGAAAGCATACTAGTTAACGGCTGTGCATCATCCAATTTATCCGTTTCCATATTGCGGACCAGAATTTCTGGTTCTTCCGTTTCTTGCTCTTTGGTCCCTGGGTTTTCTTCATCATCTTCTCCTTCCGTTTTCTCGGGGTTTTGGAAGAATTCCAAATTGTCAGCTGCGGAGACGATACGTTTTCTGCTTCTGAACAATTGTTTCGAGATCGGTGAGAGTGAGAAGGTTCCCGGAGAATTTTTTCCAGGTGCAGGGATCACTGGATGTATGGTAGGGACCCTTCCTGTTGCTTCTTTTGGATCTTTGAACTGTTCTTCAAAGATCAACTCTTGACGGAGACTGTCGAGGTTTTCCTTTGGGTAAGATCTTATTTGATATAACATTGCCCCTATCCACGATTGAGATGCGTCACAGATCATGTAACACGGTGCATCTGAGTCTAAGTGATATAGCATCGGGGCTTCCGCAATCGCAGCTCGTATTTCGTCAAAGCTTTCTTGACATTCTTTCGTCCAATTCCAGGGTTTGTTTTTCTTCAGAAGTTGGAGGAGAGGGGTAACTTTAGCAGCATAATACCGAACTGTGTTACTACACCAATTAGCGAGCCCAAGAAAACTTAAGAGAGATTTGACGTTTGTTGGACGCTGGAATTTGGTTAATGCATCCACGTGTTTCGGGAGGTTCTGGATACCCTTAGGAGTGAGCAATTTCCCGAGCACTGGAATTGATGTCCGGAACAAAGACATCTTTGATCCGAGGATCTTCAATCCTGCTTTGTGTAGCTCAGTGCACACTGTCTTGATGACCAACATCATTTCGTCTTCCGTTTGTGCGTAAAGTATGATGTCATCTGCATATACTTGGAAGAAGGTTCTGTCACCGAAAAGCCTGGGAATGTCACGGAATACTCTGGCCATAACATGATGCCAAAACGCTGGAGCATTCTTCAAACCATAGCTCATCCTCTGAGGTTCGAATTGCACATCCGGTATCACCACGGAATACTTCTTTTTGGACTCTTCCGTGAGTTCCACATTTTGAAATGCAGCTTTCACGTCCAGTATGCTGAATATGACCGGTTGAGCATATGCAATTTCCTCGTAAATTGTTTGAATGCTTTTGCACGGAAATCTTGATGGGACCGTTACTGTATTAAGGGCTCGGCTGTCAAAAATAAGTCGAAGCCTTCCGTCTCCTTTAGGGACTACAAAGCTTGGTTGGGCCCATGGTGAATGTCCGTATTTAGCCAATCCGGCTTTTACCATTTGGTCAAGGATGGTGTGTGTTTGTGCATTCCGTAACGGATCTAGGTTATATGGCTTGTGGTAAATTGGTGGTGAATCGCCCGTGTCGATACTGAACTTCATGTTGAAATCAGGGTTCAAACATCCCAGGTCCATTTCGTTTTTGGCTAATAGACCTTCCATACCAGTTTCAAAGAAGTCTATCAATACCGACTTATACCTGTCGGGTACATGCCGATCCTCTCGAAGAATTACTCGTATATCTTCGTCTTCCGTTATACCAAAGCCTTCCGGTTCCACCAAGGCTTCCATGGCCAGACCTTCATGTACCGTTATTCCTTCAGGTACCTCGTCATATTCCGTTCTGGCTTGCATCAGGCAAATCCGTTCACCTTTTTCCAGTGTAATCGGGTTCACGGATACGTTGCGGACCACCGCCTCGCTCCCATCAACATGGAGAATTTGTAACGGCGAATTCTCTTGCTGCGTTGGACAGTGTGTGCCATTCACTTGGTCGACAAAAATGCGGACAGGCTGATCTCGGATGGTGACTCGTTCGTCAGCTACCAGGAATTGTTCGGTTTTTTGATGATCGCTTAACGGAGGCACATCTCCAAACGATATGCGCATGGTGTCCCCATTATGTTGGATATTACACTGGTGATTAACAATGAAATCCATCCCTACGATCATTTGGTCAACCTGTTCATGTACAACGTGGAACATCTGTTCCCCTTCTTTGTCCATGATCTTGAAATCCAGAATGATAGATTCTTGTTCTTGAGGAATGTCACGGCCTTGGACGTCAACCAGCTTTCTGGTGACTGGTCCTCCGCGTCGGAAATCCTTCGAAGGTAAAGCGAGGAGCGTTGTTTGTGGAATCAAACTGACTTGACTCCCGCAGTCAACAAGCGCCTCTAGCTCAAGGCCCGAGTTTGTCTCCAGTATGATAAGCAATTGCATATCTTTGA
>LWDU01040194.1_pt1 | contig 18879 bp, 17 predicted proteins | sample 727161 | NCBI WGS metagenome assembly LWDU01 (sample SAMN04566230, study PRJNA314399) | hydrothermal vent metagenome | isolation source: deep sea hydrothermal plume seawater | place: Mexico: Gulf of California, Guaymas Basin | collected 2004-07-11
CGGATCGTTACGCTGTGCGAGAGCATGAGCGACTTTTCGAGCCGCATTGGGATTTGCGCTGATATATCCGATAGTTTTCTCGAATAAACCGTGATAAGCTTGTGATTAACAGGCAAAAATCATTTGCGCGCCTATATCCATTTTCATAGGATATGATCCATGCAACACAGAGATGAATTTGATGATCCCGATATTGCTGGCGCTATGAGCTCGATATTCAGGGCCATGGACCAGCGTGACCGTATCCAGCCACGTAAGCCGTTCTGGGCGCTTGCGCTCGTTGTCGCGCTTGTCGCTTTTTTGGGCACAGTGCTTTGGTATAGCTGGCCGCGCGAAGTCGCTCAGCAAGAATTAATGGCCGTGCCGATTATTCATGCGGATGCAGGGCCGATAAAAGAAGCGCCGGCTGATCCGGGTGGCATGGATATTCCACATCGTGACAGCACTGTGTTTGATACAATGCGCACAGCTGAAACGGAAGAAATTGAAAATCTGCTATCCGATCGTGAAGAGCCTTTGCCGCGTGAGCAGGTTTTTGCAGGACTAAAAACAGACATCAAAAAAGCTGATATTAAAATCGAAGGTCGTACTGTTATGACTTACGAAAAGAAGCAGGCTGTTGAAGATGCCGAGCAAGCGATTGCAGCTGTCGAGGATGCCACAGTTATCGAGAGTGATACAGAAATAGCTGCTGTTGAACAGCCAGTAAGTGAAGAGGCAGAGGTAATTGAAACAGTTGTCGCGTCTTCCGGTATTCCTACACCAGTTAGTAAGCCTGAAATCGCTACGAGTTCTGCTGAATTGAATAAGACAGAACCTGCGGCAGGACTTGAGAAGACTGCTAAGTCTTCGGCAGTGGCTATTCAGACGGGTGGTAACTATTACGTTCAGTTTGCTAGTTTAAAGTCCGATGCAGATGCGCGTAATGCATGGTCTGACCTGCAAGGTGAGTTTGCGTTTTTGAAGCCGCTGTCTTTGCGTGTGCAGCAGGCCGATTTAGGCGCGCGCGGTACATTCTATCGCGTACAAGCTGGGCCGATTACCGAAGCGTCAGCACGAAATATCTGTGCCCAAGTAGAAGAAAAAAGATCAGGAGGCTGTCTTGTTATCAAACCTTAATCCCGAGACACCACCGCTGCCGGTTATTTTTGGTATTGAAGGCGAGAAGCTGACAGCTGCCGAGAAGAAATTTTTCAAAGAAGTAAACCCGACCGGGTTTATTTTGTTTAAGCGCAATTGCAAAGATCCGAAGCAATTAAAAAAGCTGACCGCTGATTTGCAGAAACTATTGGGGCGTGAAGTTCCTATCCTGATTGATCAGGAAGGTGGCCGAGTGCAACGTATGTGCCCGCCAGAGTGGAAGCAATACGAGCCGATGGAAAGCTACGGCGATGACTTCCTGCGAGATTTCTCTAAAGGCCGTAAGGCTCTGCAAGAAGTAACGCAGTCTATGTCTGCTGAATTGGCTGATGCGGGTGTTAATGTGAATTGTGCGCCTGTGCTGGATGTCCAGTTCCCTGAAACACATCAGGCGATTGGTGATCGTGCTTTTTCAAATGATCCCGAGGTTGTTTCTATCCTTGGTATCACAATGAGCGAAGAGTTTTTGAAACACGGTATTGTGCCTGTAATCAAGCACTTGCCGGGACAAGGTCGTGCAAATCAGGATAGTCATAAGGATTTGCCTGTTGTTACGGCAGAGCTGAAAGACTTGCGCAAATCTGATTTCGAGCCGTTCCGTGAATTGCTGACCAAGGCGTTCTCTGAAGCGGTATGGGGTATGGTATCGCACATCATTTATCAAGAGCTTGATGAGCGCGCCCCTGCGTCATGTTCTCGCCGCGTTATTCATGAAACAATCCGCGGCGATATTGGTTTTAAAGGGCTTTTGCTGAGTGATGATATCAGCATGGGAGCTCTGGATAGCATCGGTAATGTTGCACAGAGAGCAGAGAAGGTTTTACGTTCGGGCTGTGATATAGCCCTGCATTGCAACGGCGATCTGGAAGAGATGAAAGCCATTGCCCAACGTTTGAAACATCAAAAGATGACAAACGAGGCTGTAATGCGCTATAACCGCACGGTTGAATGGCTTCAGACGAATTTGAAGCCTTAAATTTAAGCCGCTAGAGGCTTGTTTTAGGTGATGGCCTATCGTGTAGGCCAGTCCCCTTGTTTTAGAATACCATGACTGACGTGTTGTTTGAGGAAGATCCGCCGCGTGAGGTGCTGCCCGAAGGGGAGCATGACGCAGATGCGCTTTTGCTGAACATCGATGGGTTTGAAGGGCCGATCGATGTGCTTCTGAATCTTGCACGTGACCAGAAGGTTGATCTTACCAAAGTATCCATTCTTCAACTTGCCCGCCAATATCTGACATTTATTGATCGTGCGCAGGAATTGCGACTTGATCTAGCTGCTGAATATCTGGTGATGGCCGCTTGGCTTGCTTATTTGAAGTCCCGCTTATTGCTGCCTAAGGAAAATGACGGCGAAGAAGTCGACGCCGAGACAATGGCGGAAGCGCTGCAATTCCAGCTGCGCCGTTTGGAAGCCATGCAGCAGGCATCTGAAGAGTTATTCGGTTTGCCACAGCTAGGACAGGATATCTTTCCGCGCGGAATGCCCGAAGGTCTGACCACTAAAATGGATACGACTTATGATGCGTCGCTGTATGATCTGCTGAAAAGCTACGGTGATATCGAGCGCCGTCAGGAGTTTACGAATTACGAGCTGCCGACATTCTCGCTTATGAGTATGGAAGTCGCTATGCAGCGCATGACCAAGATGCTTGGTAAGTTGCCGCGCAAGGGGCCTTGGAGCGTGTGGACGACATTGACTAGTTTCATTCCTGAAGGTGTGAAGGATAAGCTTTATGTGCGCTCGGCTATGGCATCATGCTTTACGGTGGGGCTGGAGCTTGCCAAGCAGGGCAAGGTAGAGATTAAGCAAGATGGTCTGTTCAGGCCGATTTACCTGCGTGCCGCAGTAGATCGTTTGGAAGATGACTACACAGAAGATGAAACAGGGCAGGATAACGCACAATCCGAAGATACTGCCGAGGTGGAACATGACACAGGAACTTGATCAGAAAATGCAGGATGCGCTTGAGTCGTCATTGGCTTTTGTCAAAGAGGCCGCGCAGCTAAAGCAGGTGTTACGCAAGACAAGCCCGATCGGGCTGGAGCGAAAAGAAAACTCGGCGGAGCATTCTTGGCATCTGGCGGTCATGGCGATGGTCCTGTCGGAGCATGCCAATGAAGATATTGACCTGAACAAGGTTGTGCGGATGCTGCTGGTTCATGATCTGCCCGAAGTTTATGCGGATGATGTGTTTATCTATGACCGCACTGAAGAGCACACTGTGAAAGAACGTGAAGCAGCGCAGAAGCTGTTTGGTTTATTGCCTGACCACATTGCCGCGCAGTTCCATGAATTGTGGGAAGAGTTTGAAGCCGGCGAAACAGCTGAAGCCAAATTTGCACGCGCCTTGGATCGTTTCCAACCTTGTTTTTGTAACTACAATAATGGCGGCGGCACATGGGTGGAGTTCGGTATTTCACAGGATGCCGTTTTTGAAAGGAACGCGCCTATAGAAAAAGGGTCGACGCGTCTCTGGCATAAAATTAAAGCATTGGTTGAGGATGCGACGACCAAAGGATTTTTCCCCGCAAAGGAGGATGTAAAATATGGATAAGGATTTAAGAGTTATTGAGGCATTGCTGTTTGCGTCATCAGAACCACTGACCACGAATACAATTCGTGAACGCGTTGGCGATGACAGCGTTGATGTCGGCGGTTTGCTGATGGAACTGCAAAAGCATTATGAAGGCCGTGGTGTTAACCTAATCGAGATCGAGGGTAGCTGGGCATTCCGCACAGCGACGGATCTTGGAGATGTGCTGCAGATTACTAAAGAAGTGCAGCGCAAGCTGTCCCGTGCGGCGATGGAAACGCTAGCGATTGTGGCTTATCACCAGCCTGTAACACGTGCCGAGATTGAAAATATTCGTGGTGTGGCAACGCATAAGGGTACGCTGGATGTGTTGATGGAAGCAGAATGGGTGAAGCCCGGTCGCCGCCGTGAAACGCCTGGTCGCCCCTTGACTTGGGTCACAACGACATCATTTCTAGATCACTTTGGTCTGGAGGCACTGACCGAGTTGCCGGGTCTTGATGAGATGAAGGCATCAGGCCTTCTGGATCGACGTCCTGCGATTGAGACAGTTCCGGGCACGGGAGAGCTGTTCGAGCAAGATGATCTGGACGAGATTGAAATGGAGCTTGCACGTGAAGACGATGAAGCCCAAGATGAGGAACAAATTTTACCGGACTACGAACCTGATGAGTCCGATGTTGAAGAAGACGAATTGAAAGAGGAAGTCGCATAATGGCCCCTAGTATTTGGCAAATTCTAATTATTGTCCTGATTGTTCTGCTGTTATTCGGTGCGGGTAAATTGCCGCGTATCATGGAAGACACAGCAAAAGGCATTAAGTCTTTTAAAAAGGGTCTGCGCGACGAGGAAGACGAGACAAAAGCTGTCGAAGCTTCCAAGAAAGACAAAGAATAATCTAACCTAACCTGAAAGCAGTTCATGCTTGATTTTGGCTGGTCCGAGTTAGCTCTCATTATTGCCGTGGCGGTCCTTGTGGTCGGCCCGAAGGAAATTCCGCAGCTTATGTATGGTTTGGGGCGTATGGTGCGCCGTTTGCAATATATGCGTTATGCCCTGACATCGCAGTTTGACGATTTTATGCGTGAGGCTGATCTGGAGGAAATGCGCAATGCCGCGTCTCACCGTAAGCATCTGGATGATATTGACGAAGCCGCCGCTGATGCTGAAGTCGAAGAGATGGAAATGATGCCGCAGGATCCTGAGAAGAAAAAGGTAACAGGGTATAGTGATGACTGATACACCTATGCACCCTGATCCTGAACAAGCTGGTGAAGAAAACAAAGCACCGTTGAGCGCGCATCTTTTAGAGCTGCGCAAGCGTTTGCTGATAGTCATGGCGGTAATGCTTGTCGGTACAGGTTTCTGTTTTGTCTTTGTTGAGCAGATATATGGGTTTCTTGTTCAGCCTTTGGCTAATGCTATGGGTGATAACGGTACTAACCGTCTGATCTATACAGGGCTTACGGAAGCATTCTTTACGTATATCAAGGTCGCGTTCTTTGCAGGTATCTTTCTAACTTTTCCGCTGCTCGCGATGCAAATATGGAAGTTTGTGGCGCCGGGTCTTTATAAGTCAGAGCGTAGGGCATTTTTGCCGTTTCTTGTGGCAACGCCGATATTGTTCTTCTTAGGCGGAGCGTGTGTTTATTACGTCATCATGCCTATGACATGGCCGTTCTTTTTAAGTTTCCAAAGCAATGGTACGGAAACCGCGTTGCCTATCCAGCTTGAAGCGCGTGTGGGTGAGTATCTTGATCTGGTTATGGTGCTGATCTTTGCGTTTGGTTTGTGTTTCCAATTGCCTGTGCTGCTTACCTTGCTTGGTAAGGCAGGTATCATTACGGCAGAGGGGCTCGCGGCGAAACGCAAATACGCGATCGTGATTACCTTTACAGTTGCCGCGTTTTTAACGCCGCCTGACATAGTTTCGCAGGTGTTGCTCGCTATTCCTGTCATGGCGCTTTATGAAATTTCGATCATTTTGATTAAGCGTCATAGTAAAGCTAAGGCTGCTGCCGATGCGACCGATTGAAGCCTATAACGCGCAAGTTGAGTCGGGGGCATTAACGCGCGACCCTGATCAGGCCGCAGCGATGCAGGCGTTGCAAGATTTGTATGATGAGCTGGTAGCTGTTCCCGAGAAATCATTCTTTTCCTTTTTAAAAAAAGCGCCTGCTGCACCAAAAGGGTTGTACATGTGGGGTGGTGTCGGCCGCGGTAAGTCGATGTTGATGGATATGTTTTATAACCATTTACCCGAAGAGCTTCCGCGCCGCCGCGTGCATTTTCACGAATTTATGATCGAGGTACATGATTACCTGCACCAAGCTCGTCAGAACCACGAAACTGACCAAGCGCTTTTAAAGTTTGCGGCGCAGGTTGGTGATGAGGTCAAGCTGCTATGCTTTGATGAATTTCATGTGACGGATATTGCCGACGCTATGCTGCTGTCACGTTTGTTCACGGCACTCTTTGAACAAGGCTTGGTGATGGTGGCAACGAGTAACTGGCCACCAGAAAAATTGTATGAAGGCGGGCTGCAGCGCAGTCGTTTTTTGCCGTTTATTGACTTGCTTGAAGCGCGCTTAAATGTTCAGGAGCTGAATGGGGCGGTTGACTATCGTTTGCGCTGCTTGCGAGAGAATGGCGTATATTTCCAGCCGCTGGGCCTGGCTGCAGATAAAAATGCCGATATAGTCTTCCAAAGTCTTACTGATGGCACGTCGCCGCATCCCGAGACGCTGACTGTTAAAGGGCGGACGTTAGAGGTTGATAAGACAGCCAAGGGTGTGGCTCGTTTTACATTTGCGCAGCTCTGTGAGAAGCCGCTGGGGGCAGGGGACTATCTGGCGATTGCCAAGAATTATCATACTGTGTTTTTAGAGCATGTTCCTGTGATGAAATATGATCGCCGCAATGAAGCCAAGCGCATGATGACTCTTGTTGATGCGTTGTATGAACAAAAGACAAAGTTGATTGTCACCGCCGATGCGCCGCCTGAGAAATTGTATTTGGGGCAAGATCATTCATTCGAGTTTGAGCGCACTGTTAGTCGTCTGATCGAGATGCAAGGTGAAGAGTACTTGGCAGAAGCAGGATGAATCCTATCTTTCTATCATGACAAGACTCTTGTATCCTTGCTGCCATGAAAAAGCTGATTAAAGCCATAACATCAAAATTCTCTACGGAGCCTCGCCTAGATCCAGAGCGTTATGAGGCGGAGAAGAAGATTGCCAAGTCTTCGGATGTTAAAGCGCGTATGGCGCTGGCTGGCAGTAGTAAAACCCATCAGGAAATCTTGTATTATCTAGCAGAGCATGATGACGATGATGGCGTGCGCCATGCTGTTGCCAAAAACAAGAATACGCCTGTGCAAGCCAGCCCCATTCTGGCGGGTGATAAAAATGCGGATGTGCGTATTGCACTGGCTGAACGTTTAGTCAAAATGCTGCCTGAGCTGAACGCCGAGCGCCAAAGTCAGGTTTATGCGTTTGTCGTACAGGCGCTGGGTACTTTGGCTTTGGACGAGGTTCTTAAAATTCGTGTGGCGCTTTCCAGTGCACTGAAGGATCATGCCGCTGCGCCGCCGAAGGTTGTGAATGATTTGGCGCGCGATATAGAGCGTGAAGTCTCCGAGCCTATTCTGAAATTCTGCACTGCTGTATCGGATGATGTGCTTCTGGAGATTCTGAAGGAGCATCCAGCGTCTTGGACAGTTAAGGCGATTGCAGGACGTAAGTCGGTCAGCAAGAAAATATCGCAGGCTGTGATTGATACGCGTGATAAGCCTGGGGGTACCGAGCTTTTGAAAAACAAAGGCGCGCAGATCAGCATTGCAACGCTCGAGGAAATTGTCGAGCGGGCTCAGGAATATCCTGAATGGCAAACGCATTTGGCCGGCCGTGCCAATCTGCCGCCTAAGATGGCCAAGAAGCTTGCCAAGTTTGCTGATGAATCTGTGCGCAAATTGCTAATGGAACATCAGGAGTTCGATTTAGAGACCGCAGAGGAAATCGCCGAGATATTTAAGCGGCGTATAGATTTTGCGGGGGAGGGTGAAGGTAAGAAAGCTTTACCGCCCGCTGATCGCGTGAAAAAGCTGATTAAGGAAGACAGGCTAAACGAAGAAGTCGTGACGGACGCGCTGGGTATGCGTGATCGTGACTTCGTCGTAGAAGCGCTCGCGGCGCTGGCTAAAATTGATACAGCGACAGTTCATAAAATTTTGAATATGAAAGCACCTAAGCCCATTGTAGCGCTTAGCTGGCAGGCACGACTAAGTATGCGCTTTGCCTTGAGGTTGCAAAAGGAGCTGGTGAATGTGCCGGCAAAAGAGTTGATCTATCCGCGCGATGGCACAGATTATCCACTGACCCATGATGAGTTAGTATGGCAGCTTGATTTTCTGGGTATTAAGGCGCGAGCTTCAGGTAAGTCATAAAAGACCTATTGCCCAAGGGTTTTTGAAGCGGTATCAATAGGGCAAGTATTTGATTCAAGGAAAGGTAATTACTATGAAAAAACCAGTTCACGTTACGGTTACGGGTGCTGCCGGTCAAATCGGTTACGCATTGTTGTTCCGCATTGCTTCAGGCGAGATGCTTGGCAAAGACCAGCCTGTTTGCTTGCACTTGTTGGAGATTACTCCAGCATTGCCAGCGCTGAACGGCGTTATCATGGAGCTTAAGGACTGTGCGTTCCCATTGCTGCATGATGTTATTGCGACTGATGATGCGAATGTCGCGTTCAAAGATTGTGACTATGCGTTGCTGGTTGGTGCGATGCCACGTAAAGACGGTATGGAGCGTAAAGATTTGCTGGAAGCTAATGGCGGTATCTTCGGTCCTCAAGGCCGTGCATTGAACGACCATGCAAGCCGCGATGTTAAGGTTCTGGTTGTAGGTAACCCAGCGAATACAAACGCGCTTATCGCACAGCAGAATGCGCCTGACCTTGATCCACGCTGCTTTACAGCGATGGTTCGTCTGGACCACAACCGCGCGATCAGCCAGCTGGCGGATAAGACAGGTAAGCCATCAACAGCTGTTGAGAAGATGATTATCTGGGGTAACCACAGCTCTACGCAGTACCCTGATATCCACCACGCCACTGTTGATGGCGAAGCGGCTAAAGGTCTTGTTGACCAAAGCTGGTACGAAGGCACATTCATTCCTGAGGTTCAGCAGCGCGGTGCGGCAATCATTAAAGCACGCGGCGCATCTTCTGCGGCATCTGCGGCATCTGCTGCTATTGACCATATGCGCAACTGGGCGCTGGGTACGGCTGAAGGTGATTGGGTTTCAATGGCTATTCCTTCTGATGGTTCTTACGGTATCGAAGAAGGTGTAATCTATGGTTACCCTGTGACTTGTAAGGATGGTAAATACGAGATCGTTCAAGGTCTGGAGATCAATGAATTTTCTCGTGCCCGTATGGATGCGACGGAAAAAGAATTGCGTGAAGAGCGTGCAGCCGTTGAAGGTCTGTTTGCCCAGAAAAAAGCCGCTTAAGCTTTTAGCTCAGTAAGAATTGGAATAGCGGGCGGGAATGTCCGCTATTTTTTTATCCTCGCTCTTCTGACATCTGTCCTGACATTTCCAACAGCCCGTTGCAGTAAGCTATGTAAGCTTCTATCGGGTTTACTTTGTTTTCTTTTTCTATGTCTTTAAGCAGGTCTTCAGGATTCTCAATTCCTGCCTTTGCCATGATGCGGTGATCTAGGGTTTGCATATGGGGTATGAAAAAGCGTGCGAGTTTCTGGGTGTTGCTGAATGATTTGTCTTCGAAAGTGGCAGCCAAGCTTCGCCTGGCGGAATCAGCGGATTGTTTGTCGGCGATTTCATGGCGCATGGATGCGGCTGTAATGGCGCCGAAAATATACCCGTAGAAATAGCCGGCGTTGTCGTCCAGCCAATGGTTTTCAGTTAGCGCGAAATCTTCTGGGCGATGATCAATGCCTGTCCAGTCTGTCATGAATGCGGCCCAGTAAGGCGGAATATCATCAACTGTCATTTTACCGTCCAGAATGTCGCGTTCAGCAGCAATGCGCCATAACATGTTTGGTATCATCACGATTTCGTTATCACACCAATCGGTGCCCAATGTGTCATCGGTGGGATAGGGGTTTTGATAAGCGAAAACTTTTGTCAGGTTTTCTTCAGTCCATTCCGGTTTGATTTGTCCATTTTCGTCTTTGACGATTTCGGGTAAGCGGTTATGGATTGCTTTTGCAAATAGCCTGACAATAATCTGATCGTAGCTTGATTGCTCCAGTGCAATTGCAGCGGCTTCATGAACGGAATAGCCGTTGATATGACCTGCAGGTGTGCCGCGCAACCTTCGTGGCATGTCGTTGCGTGATAACATGTATATCAGATGCCCGGTTTCATGAATGAAGTTACTGAAGCTCAAGGGCAGATTGTCATTTTCGTAATCAAAGCCCATACGAATGTTTTTAGGCGACCCCCAGCAGTAACTAAAGCCGCTCGTGAAGGTGATTGGGCTTATAGTGATGCCTGCTTGTTCAAGGCGGCTTTGGTGCCAGCCTGCTTGGTTCAGAATTTCAGTGCGTACGGATTCGAACATTGCGGCTATTTTGCTTTGATGTTTGTCATCAATGGTTACAGGCAAAAAGTCCGGCGTGTTCGTAAGCTTATAAAATTTTTTTACTAATGGCTTTAACCTTTCGAAGTCTTTGATGACGCGGTTGATATCATCGATGCGGCTGTAGGGATTCCAGTAATCCAGTGTAACTTCAGAGGGCTGTATATTCATGATTTTAGCGACGGGAACAGCCATGGCCCGCCGTAAATCGAATATCTTTTTTAGATGGTCTTTTATATATTCCCAGGCTTGTGGCTTACCTTCAGCGCGGGCAAGTCTCATAGACTTATCAAAGACATTTTGCATTTTGGGTGCTTGGGCGTAGAAATCCTCTAAGTCGCCGCGCTCTACATAGGCTGTGTGGGTAAAGCATCGGTAATATTCGCGCAGGACAGGGTCATTTTCGCCGTAATCGAAATCCGAAAAGTATGTTTCCAAAGCTTGTTTGAAATCAGGATCATCATTGAGTAAGTCATAGCGGGCGAGGGCGGCGCTAGTGATACGTTCTGAAATTTGCTTAAGAGTATCCTCATCCGTTGTTTCCCAAGCTTGCGGCTTTAGTTCGTCAACCAGATCGGAATAGGCTTGCCACTGTCTGAATACTTCTGTGACATCCTGATGTGTAAGCGCCTTATTCATACTCATTTTACCCATAGGCTATAGCTTTATTATATCTTAGGTCGCATACTTATTAGAAATAAATATGTATAGCGCCTTGCTTTAGAGGGTATTTTTTTCTACGCTCTAACCTAACCAATAAAAAAATATAAATAAATATTCAGGGAGATGTTAATGAGTGATCAGGATAAAAAGCCTAGCAATAGACCTATTCGCAAAGTTGTCGTGAAACGTGCGGCTCAAAAGCCGGAGCCACGCGTAAAACAGGAATTTGAGAAAAAGGTCTCGCCAAATACCAGAGCATTACCAAGTCATGGCAGTCGTAGTCATAAAGATAAGGATGGTGGGCCGCTCGCTAAGCCTAAAGATCTAATTCCTTGGGAAGCGGAGAGCGATAAGCGCATCTCTGAAGCTGCAAACCGCGAGTTTGAGGCTGAGAAAAACATGGTTCATGGTGCGCCTTATAGGGTGAGCGATTTAAGCAGTGTTCCTCTAGCTGAAGAACTCTCTACTGATTTAGATGCTGTTGTTGAGTATTGTGAGCGTGAGCCATGGCGCATAACAGATATTAACTCATTGTCCGGGTCACCTAAATTTGGCACGATTCCCGCACGTTATGATGTCATGGCTAAAGAGGCGCGTAAGCTAGCGAAAAAGGCTGATAAAAAAGATGATAGCGAAGCGTTTTCCAAGCATATAGATCGTGCTGCTGAATGTGAGCAGGCAGGGCAAAAGGCTCGTGAATGCTACCTGCAGCAGATCAGAAAAGACTTTCGTGTTCTGGCATCTCGTATGGATCGTAAACAGATTGGCTTGTATTCAGAGTCTATGTGGACGCGCGTGTTCTTGTCTTTGAAGGCCGATAAGAAAGAATATGGCGGTAAGTTTGACGGCCGTTTCTTTATGCCTGATATTCGTGATGATGCCAGTAAGAAGTTGCAAAAGGCGGCATCACGTATCGCTGCGGCTCATATCAAATGGATGTGCCTGAATATTAATGAAATTCCGATGACTGGTTATAACGCGCCTTCTGCTACGCCAGAGGAAAAGGCTGTTGTTAAACCTAAAGGGCCTCTATTGAACTAATAGTTCTTAAACCGCTAATTGATGGCTTTCTGCTCCAGCTACAGGGCTGAGTGTGCCGTCGCTTGTGTAGTCTTGAGTGGACGGAGTAGGGTTGTCCAAAGGTTCATCCCGCGGAATATCTGCATGTGCGAATGTGGTGGTCAAATTCGTTTCAGTTTGAATGCCAGCCCCATCGGCTGCCGCTGCTGATGTTACAGTCCCTGTAGCGATGGCTAGTTCCTGTTGAACGCTTTCCAGATGTGCTTCTGTAGCTTCCAGCCTGTTCATTTGTAAGCCTGGTGTGGCCGCCTCGAATTGTGCATTGCGTGCAACAGCTGCACTTGCTGCACGGCTTTGATCCAGAGCCGCATTAAACGCATTGCCGTCAACCATTTCTATGCCGCCAGCTTCATTTATTGCGGCCATAATTGTGGCTTGGTCTTCTGCGCTAAACTGGTCTAGTGGAACGGCGTGCTGCGTTGCTCGCAATTCCAGCATTAGTCGGCTGTCTGATGCCATATAGCCTGTCATTTCGCCATTTTCGTCATAGCTGGCCATGATTTTGAACTGCATTGCGCCGCTTTCATCGTATACTGTCAGGGCGTTAGAATTAAGTTCTTCAAACCCCATGCTAGCCAAATCTTCTGATCCGATTAGATCGTACGCAGAATCACTTAAGGCTTGATCATATTCTGTTTGTGCTTCTGCAAGCTCTTGTTCAAGACGCGCTATTTCAGTGGCTATTTGCGTGCGTTCCTCTGCCAGATCAGAGCGTAGACTATAGCGGCTTTGCATTATTGAATCCGAATATAAGTCCGGATGTGCCTCCATGTCGCTTATATTCTCGTCTAAAACTGTTTCTTTTTTTGCAAGTATATCGTCTCTACTTATTTGCGTCGCTAGTATAGTAGCATTTAAGTCATTCGTGCTGCTTCCGCTGGCTTCTAAGTCAGCGAGTTGTTCTTGCAAGGATTCTAATTCCGCTTGTATCTCTGCTTCTTGTGCATTTAGTTCGTCCAAACGTGCATTTGCTTCTTCGAGTGTTCTTCGCGATTGATCTGCTTCCGCTCTAGCCACTTCGTAAGCTTCGACGCTTTCAGGACTTGTGCTTGTCATGACTTCTCGTAAGGCGCGGTCGGCTGCTACTTCATCCTCTTCAAGCTCGGTTTCTGCGATGGCAATCACAGCTTCTTGCTGTTTGATCAATTCTTGGATTTCTGCGTATTCAGACTGTGTTTCACTTATGTCACGATTAATTTCGTTAAGATAATTTTGTTCAGCCGTCAGGCTTGTGGTGAAGACATTCTCGTATTGTTGAAGCACACCTGGAACAAAGGTATCACTAGTACTTTCGCTCTCTGTAAAGCGATTGAGCAGGTCTCCTGCCCAGTCTAATCCTGCACTGGCTTGGTTTGATACCCAGGCCATGAACCCTTGATTGTATGCCTCCGGGTCTTCTTGCTGCAGCGCTAATTCAGATTGGACAAATTGGCTGTTCTCTTGAACCAGAGTTACTTTTTCAGTTTGCAAAGTTTGTATGTTTTCTTGAACTGCTCGGATTTCATCTAGTTTTTCTAGCCGTTCCTCTAGGGTTGTTGCTTCTCTGGCTTGCAAATCGGCAAGAATTCTTTCTTGCTCTTCAATTTGTGTGTCGTATTCCGCAATGCGCGCTATACTGGCTGTTAGATCTGTTGCAATTCCGTCTAAACGCTCTTTGGCCGCCTCTAAGGCTGCTTGTCTTCTTAAGAGCTCTTGTTCGGCTCTAACTTGTTCGATCGGACTACCGTTTTCTTCGGCATCTACAACGTTCGCTTCTGCTTCAGCAACGTCTCTTTCTGCCTCATCAACATCTTCCTGTGCGTCTTCTTGATCTCTTCGCAGTTCATCGGCTCTCGTTACTTCTTGCTCGCGTTCTGCTTCAACGCGCTCTAATTCGTCTCTAGCCGCTTCAATCTGTTCTCTTAATTCTTGCAGAATTTGATCAATCTCTGCCAGATCCAGTTGCAAGCCGTCAAGCTGACCGTTTAGAGCATCCAGTTGATTGTCAATTTCCTGAATTCGCTCAAGGTTGCTGTACATAGCATCAGCAAACATCTGACGCGACATTTGACGCGTAAAGCTCTCATTACTGTTGCGGGTGTCGCCTTGTGTCAGAACTGAATTACTGTCTTTGTTATCTAGATATAGTTTATAGCGTTTACCTGCCTCGGACGTGGCCATGGCGTCGAATGCTTCGGCATCGTGATGTTCGAAGGGGGCAAATTCGCCTTCTTCGTCAAAAGCTGCTGTCAAAATAGCAAAAGCTTCGGCTTCTGCTGCTTCAAAACTGATAACGTTATCTGCGGGCTCTACATCCAGACGCATCGCTGTTTCGGCGTTTGCTGCCTCTAATTCGGCGTCCAAGGTATTTGTATCTGTTTCTGTGTCGAGGGCTACGTTTTCGGGTATGACTGTTTCAATAGGCGCGTCAGGCTCTTGACGGCGGGGTTCGAAGCCGACGTCTTCACCATTTAAGTTATTGAAAATATTGTTTATATCAGCCAACAATCCGCCCCATGCTTCTTTTTAAGCTTATTTTTCACGCAACTATATATTGATCGAAAAACCTTAACATTTCGTCAATGTTATGGATAATATATGCGGCATTGCACTATGTGGTGTATGGCAGGCAAACTAGGGTTTGCATGAAGTTTTGAACGTGCTAATAAGGTATCGGAATCACTTTACCTATAAACGGAGCGTTTTTTATGAATATCCATGAGTACCAAGCCAAGGAATTGCTGGCGAAATACAATGTAGCCGTGCCTAAGGGCATCCCTGCGATGAGCGTTGAAGAGGCTGTTAAGGCAGCGGAAGAGCTTCCTGGGCCGCTTTATGTTGTTAAGGCGCAAATTCACGCTGGTGGACGTGGTGCTGGTCACTTTACGAACAACCCTGAAGGTAAGGGCGGCGTTCGTCTTTGTAAGACGACTGATGATGTTAAAGCTGCTGCAGAAGCCATGCTGGGTAACGTTCTGGTAACAAAGCAGACAGGTCCTGAAGGTAAGGAAGTTCAGCGCCTTTATGTGACTGACGGTGTGGACATTGAAAAAGAATATTACTGTTCAGTCGTTCTGGATCGTGCTTCTAGCCGCGTGACATTCATGGTGTCTACAGAAGGCGGTATGGATATCGAGGAAGTGGCAGAACATTCTCCTGAGAAAATCATCAAAGCATCGATTGACCCTGTTACGGGCATGATGCCATTCCACGCCCGCAAGCTTGCGTTTGCGTTAGGTCTGGAAGGCGGCGCGGTTAAGTCTGCGGTTAAGTTCTTCATGAACCTGTATAAGTGCTTTGTTGAGCTGGATGCGTCTATCGTAGAAATCAACCCGATGATTCTGGTTGGTGACGAAGTGATGGCGCTGGATGCCAAAATGAACTTTGATCCTAATGCTCTGTTCCGTCAGAAGCACGTTGCTGATATGCGCGACGAAACTGAAGAAGACGAAAATGAGCAGAAAGCCCACGAATACGATCTGGCTTATGTATCACTGGACGGTAATATTGGCTGTATGGTGAATGGTGCGGGTCTGGCGATGTCTACAATGGATATCATCAAGCTGTATGGCGGCGAGCCTGCGAACTTCCTGGATGTTGGTGGTGGTGCTACGACTGAGAAGGTGACTGCTGCGTTCAAGATCATCCTGTCTGATGCCAACGTTAAAGGCATTCTGGTTAACATCTTCGGCGGTATTATGCGCTGTGATGTGATTGCAGAAGGCGTTGTGGCTGCAGCGAAAGAAGTGGCGCTGAGCGTTCCTCTGGTTGTTCGTCTGGAAGGCACAAACGTTGAAAAAGGCAAAGAAATCATGGCGAACTCAGGTCTGCCTATCATTTCTGCTAATGACCTTGCCGATGCGGCTGAAAAAGTTGTGAAAGCAACTAAAGAAGCGAGCATGGCTGCTTAATAGCTTTATATTTAGTATCATTAAGGCCTGTTGCTATTGCTAACGCATTAGGGACAGGCCTTTTTTCTTTATTGAATTTTCAATTTTGTGGCGGGCTGTTTGCTATGGCAAAGCTGTTGTCAGCCGGTGGATCTGGTCGTGCCACAGGGCGCACTATATTTTCCGAGAATATAACCGCATCTGTTGGTATGACGTGGCGCCTGTCTTGTTCTGCGACACTGACAATGCTTACATCTGTGTTTGGCTGGGTGTCTAACACAGGGGCGCGCCCAATGCCCATTTCATCGGCAATGTAATCATATACTTCCTGATAGGTACGATATTCTTCTGTTTCAGCATTGTAATAAACGCTCTTATTCTGAACGACGAAGGGGTGCGTAAAGCCCTCGGGATGACTGTCTGTGATAAACATCTCATGCGCCATTGCGTTCGGGCTGTCCTGTAATGCCTCTAAAAACGTCGAGGCGCCGCCCGGACCGCGGAAGCTGATCAGGTAGTAATCAGTTTGGTTCGGCTCCAGATCAGGCAAGCGTTCTTGTACGAAATTGCGCATATAGTGATCGAGATAGGCGTAGTAGGCCATGCCCGAGACCAGCGGATCATGGATCAACTCGTTTAGGCGTTCACGTGCGGCATCGTTCACGGGATGATATGTGATTGTGTAATTATTCTCTTCTGTAGCGCGCTCACGCTCAATTAGTGATGTTACTTCACTCATTTCGGGAAATAGGTCGCGCATGAAATAGAGGCCTTCGTAGAAGGCATCGCTTTTAAACTGGAAGTATCCTGCCGCACCTGAGCTTGGGTTGACTGTATTGGGCTGTAATCTTGTTTCTTTCCATGCAGCTGCCTCGTAGGCTTGATAGGGGAGGGGCGTTATTTCGCCCAGTGCCAGAAATGCCGCGTGCAATTCGGGTGGTTTCTCATGGTAGCGGTCATATTCAGCATCATAATAAGAGTGATTGACCATGGCGTCATTCATGCCAAACAGGTCGTTTCTGTCGTCAAAACGAAGTCCGTATCCGTTTGTGAGTGTCACTGTAACAGGTATAATAGGGGCTAGGACGGCTTCGCTGAAATTGGTTTCTATATCTTGCGAAGGAACATCTATTTCAGGGCTTTCAGGCACTGAAGCAGTTGAATTGTCTTGAGGGCTCAGTAAATCATTTTCCAGCACTGTATAAGCGATCAAGCCGCCGACAGCCAGGTTTGCGGCTATGGCAAAGGCTGTGCCGAGGCGTCGTGTGGATTTTGCAAAGTCTGGTTTGATACTCATTTCTACCCATTTATAGTCATACGCTCAGATCACCACCATTTTTAACGAAATATGTTAGGAAAGCCTTAAAAAACGCGGTTTATGCGGTTGATTTAGCGGGCGCGTTTTCGTAGAAATAATGCGGAGCAACATGATTCTGCCGCGTTAGTCTGCGGCCTTAATAAAGGAGTACTTCGATGGCTGTTCTGGTTAATAAGGATACAAAGGTGATCTGTCAGGGCTTTACAGGTTCACAAGGCACATTCCACAGTGAGCAGGCCATTGCCTATGGCACGAAAATGGTCGGTGGTGTAACGCCTGGTAAGGGTGGCCAAGATCATTTAGGCTTGCCAGTTTTTGACTCTGTCGGCGAAGCTAAAGACCGCACAGGCTGTAATGCTTCTGTGATTTACGTGCCGCCGCCATTTGCTGCAGACTCAATTCTGGAAGCTATCGATGCGGAAATTGAATTGGTGATTTGTATCACTGAAGGTATTCCTGTGATGGATATGGTGAAGGTAAAGCGTGCGCTGCAAGGTTCTAAAACACGTTTGATCGGCCCTAACTGCCCGGGTGTTATTACTCCAGGTGAATGCAAAATCGGTATTATGCCAGGCCACATCCACAAGCGTGGTAAGGTGGGTATAGTTTCCCGTTCAGGTACATTGACATATGAAGCCGTTGCACAAACTGGTGCGGTTGGTCTTGGTCAGTCTACATGTATCGGTATCGGTGGTGACCCTGTAAATGGCACAAACTTCATCGATTGTATCGAAATGTTCATGGACGATGATGAGACAGAAGCGATCCTGATGATTGGTGAGATCGGTGGTTCAGCTGAAGTTGAAGCTTGTGAGTTCTATAAATCACTGAAGAACAAAAAGCCGATTGCAGGTTTCATTGCAGGTTCTACAGCCCCTCCGGGCAAGCGTATGGGCCACGCAGGTGCGATTATTTCAGGTGGTGACGATACAGCACCAGCTAAGATGGAAGCTATGCGTGAAGCTGGTTTCGTCGTGTCTGAGAGCCCAGCAGCATTGGGTGAAGCCGTTGTTAAGGCGATGGCTGCTTAATTAGACCAGTTTTAAAGAAGATTTATGCCGCGGCATTCCATGGAGTGTCGCGGTTATTTCTGTAAGAATTTCACCGCTATAGGCTTTGGTCGCCTTCAAATTATCGTGCTCGCCATTGAATGATTCTGTAAGCAGGCCGCGCCCTGCCGCTGTTTTCAATGTTAGCGCGTGGCCAAATTCTTGCTGTGTTGCCTGTTCAAAGGCACTGGATAGTGACTGTGCGTATTGTTTGATAGTCTTTGCGGCGGCCTTATCATCAGTGCGCACGCGCACTTCATCGCCTATAATTTGGAATAGCTCCATATCACTAAGCTCCGCAAGACCTCTCGCTAGTTGTGGGAGTTTAGCTTCTATAAAACGTCGCTCATCTTTTGTGGCTTTGCTGAAGCCATTAACATCAGAGATACAGACCCAGGTGTCTTGGTTCGGATTTTTAAGGCCGAATACGCCTTCCCAGCTTAGACCGTTTTTGCCACGATAAGTATCTATGCGCTCTATGGCTCGCTTTACATCGCTTTCCAATGCGGGGTCCAAAGGGCGTGCTACGTAGTTTGTATCCATGGTAACGGTTTGCAGCATGATGGGGGCGTTGCCGATCGCCATATTCTGTACAATGTGTCCCGCAAATGCCGCGCT
>LWDU01041329.1_pt1 | contig 18870 bp, 13 predicted proteins | sample 727161 | NCBI WGS metagenome assembly LWDU01 (sample SAMN04566230, study PRJNA314399) | hydrothermal vent metagenome | isolation source: deep sea hydrothermal plume seawater | place: Mexico: Gulf of California, Guaymas Basin | collected 2004-07-11
TCCAGAACGGTGATGATATCGGGCACCATGACTCTCGGTTCCTCGTCGATCCAGCCGATGCTGAACTCGTTTTGGAAGTCGAGCTTCATTTTATGACCCTTGTCCGCTTCAAGGCCTTCCAACTCTACGCTTCCACGCAGGAACCCTTCGGTGGTTCTCCGATTGACTTCGACGATTTTTCCCTCAAACAGGATGCGCCCATCTTCGCAATCGACCACGGCTTGGACCGGATTCTCTTTCGACTGACGAGCTTGATGTACTGCGTGTCCTATGCCTATGGCCTGGGAAACCGTCCGGAGTATGCCCCACTCCTTCACTTCACGGCCGGTACGGGGCGCCTTGCACGTTGCTGCAGTTGAACCCACCTCAGTACAGATTTTTCGACTGACGCGCTCCATCCATTTCCAAGTCGGTACTTTGGATACCACAGTCTCGACCCCTCTTGGGTCGGCTAAGGTCAGCGGGTAGGGGCGAAGATCACCGATCGCGAAGCTACTCATCTGAGCTTCCGGGTACGCTCTTCCCATTGTATCAGCATCTAACACAGGCAGACCTGTAAACGATGCAACCATAAATGGTTGGATGGCATTACTTCCACCAATTTCTAGTGCCATAACTGCGTCAAAGCCGTGCCCTACATATTCCGCCATCATTTGCACAGCACGAGCTGCCACTCGGGGGTCGGTTAGTCGTTCTTCTCCAACCAACGGTGCACCCATCGTCGAAACCACAGCGATCCTGGCATCATCGGCAAGATCGTCAGGATCCATGAGCGATGTAGTCATTCCACTAGAGTAGATCTTTTTCATCGCGAGTAGTGCGTGATAGGGATCGCCGCCACCGCCGGCGCCCAGGATCCAAGCTCCTGTAGCCAGTAGCTCGAGGTCTCGTTCTGTTATTTCTCTCATTTAGGACATCTAGTAGCTAACTGGTCGATTATCGGGCGAGGATACCGGAGGCCCTTAAGCGTCACAAGGTAATAGAGGTTTTCGTGGACACAGTGCCCTCGGACGACATAAGCTGTCGGCCATGAATTCAAGCCTCGCTATCCTGACCATAGGGCAGACTCCACGGAATGACATCCTACCGGAACTGACATGTTGGTTCCCGGATACGATCCAAGTGCAGGAGCTTGGGGCCCTAGATGGTGAGTCTGAAGATGGGATTGAACGACTGCTCCCCGAGGCCTCTGACCATCGTCTCGTTACTCGGCTCGGGGATGGCAGGCAGGCGGTCGTCAGAAAATCCTGGATTGCGCGTCGGTTACAAGACATGCTCGATGGGATCGACCCCGAGGACTATTTGGCCGTTGTTTTACTTTGTACAGGTGAATTTTCGGATCTTCACTTCGATGGGCTCTTTCTCGATGCACAGCATCTAGTTGATCACGGCACCGACGCGATTTGCGCCGGCGCACATCGTATTGGCGTCCTTCTTCCACTAATAGAACAGAGCCAAGAATTTCACTACAATACGAGACCGGACCAGGAACTGCGATTCGCTACTGCCTCCCCTTATGAGGGAGATGAGTTTCCCGCTGCAGCCCAAGCCCTAAGCGATTGCGACGTCATCGTGATGCATTGCATGGGCTACACGGAAGCACAACGCACTTCATTGGTTGCATTAACCGGAAAGCCGGTGCTGCTCGCTCGTAGACTCGTCGGAGCTGGGATCGCTCAGATCTTATGAACGATTTCCCACACGATCAGGTAAGGAGGACGGCTAAGGAGCATCCCTCGATCTTCGAACCAGCTACCCTGGTCTTGGGTCTGCTAATGGCTGTCCTCGGTGGCGTGATCGGTATTCAGCTTCTTACCCGTGTTGGAATCACGCCAAATAGTTCGGTAATCGGTGCGGTCGTGGCGATGACGTTAGCTCGCATCCCCTTAGCAGTGCTTCGCCCATTCGGCAGCCTAGAGCGCCAGAACCTCCTGCAAACGGTCATATCAGGTGCAACGTTCGGAGGCGCTAACGCTTTGCTACTCCCGATCGGGATCCCTTGGCTCTTGGGTAGGCCAGACCTCGTGCTCCCGATGTTTCTGGGCGCATTTGCCGGACTAGTAATCGATGCGACGATTCTTTACCGCCTTTTTGATTCACCGGCTTATCCTGCTTCGGGACTTTGGCCGTCCGGTGTTGCCACAGCTGAAGTCCTGATCGCTGGTGACCAAGGAGGGCGTAGGGCAGGGCTCCTCTTAGCGGGTGGCTCTGTGGGCGGGATCGGACAGCTCTTCGGTATCCCGATGGACGTGTTTGGGGTCTGCTGGATAGGGAACGCCTACGCGCTCTCGATGTTTGCACTCGGCTTGCTACTCAGAGGCTACATGCCAGCACTGATTGGGGTCGATCTGAGTGAGATATATATGCCCCATGGATTGATGATCGGAGCGGGTGCCGTTGCCCTAATTCAGGTCGTGATGATGGTAAGAGGCAATCTAAGCAGCAGCACCGGAACTAAGGGTTCGCGGCGCACGAACCGGGTATTGGTGATTGGTTTTATGGCATTTGCTTTGGCAGCAGCTGGGTTGCTTTTTTCCGGTGGAGCGGCTTCCGAGATGAGTGTCGGCATGATTCTCGGGTTCGTCGTGTTTACTGCCTTTGCCGCCCTGGCCTCGGAACTCGTTGTTGGACTTTCAGCGATGCACGCCGGTTGGTTTCCTGCCTTTGCCACAGCATTGATCTTTTTGGTGATTGGGATTCTGGTTGGATTTCCGGAGATTCCCCTGGCGCTTCTTGTGGGATTCGTTTCCTCGACCGGTCCGGCATTCGCCGACATGGGCTATGATCTCAAGGCTGGCTGGATTCTGCGTGGTAAGGGTCAGGATCCGGAATGGGAACGAGCTGGGAGAAAGCAACAGTATTGGGCGGAACTCATAGGGTTCGGAGTAGCTGGGGCACTCGTACTGATGGTTTATGAGAGCTATTTCCAGGCAGATCTCATCCCACCTCTCGATCGTGTAGTTGCAGCTACGATCTCAGCAGGAGCGGATCCGTTGCTTGCCAAATCTCTGCTTATTTGGGCGATCCCTGGAGCGTTGATTCAATGGGTAGGAGGTCCATCACGGCAGTTGGGTGTCTTGCTCGCTACCGGGCTATTGATCCTGAATCCGATTGCGGGCTGGACGGCGGTTGTTGCATTAATCATTCGTTGGACATTGACTCGAAGATATGGAAAGGATGCGGAAAGCCCGATGTATATCGCGGCAGGTGGCTTCATCGCTGGATCTGCTCTGACCGGCTTCGCGAGTGGTGCCTGGCAGGCGAGACGCTAGACAAGGAACTGACACATGAAGAGACTTTGTTTTCTACCCATTATAGGTATGTCTGTGCTCACGCTTCTGGGCGCATGTGGTACACAGCCTGGAAGCGTATCCTCTGATTTGATCTTTACAAATGCGTACCTGGTTGATGGGACGGGTGAGCCTGGGCGGATGGCCGATGTTCGTGTTCGCGGTGATCGCATTCTGGAGATTGGAAGTTTGATACGAACGGATGCGGAGACCGAGATCGACGCGACCAATTTGGTGCTAGCACCTGGCTTCATCGATACACATAGCCACCATGATGGTGGACTCGAAGAAGGCGGTGCGCTTGCCGCGGTGAGCCAGGGCATTACCACAATCATCGCGGGTCAGGATGGTGGCTCACCGCTGCCTCTCTCCGAATTTTTTACCAGGATGGAGACAGCAACGGTCGCCGTGAATGTAGCTGCGTACGTGGGGCATAATTCGATTCGTAGAAGGGTGATGGGCGATGATTTTCGGCGCGAAGCCACCCCAGAAGAAATTGATGAAATGAAGGTACTGCTCGATAGTGAACTCCAATCAGGAGCGCTCGGGCTATCCACCGGCCTCGAGTACGACCCGGGCATCTACTCAAGTACAGACGAGGTCGTGGAGTTGGCCCGTAGCGCTGCTTCCGTCGGAGGACGCTACATCAGCCACATGCGAAGCGAGGACCGGGCGTTCTTTTCAGCTCTGGAAGAACTCCTGCACATCGGTCGGGAGACGGGTATCCCGGTGCAAGTCTCACATATGAAGCTTGCGATGAAGAGCTTGTGGGGAGAAACAGGCAGGGTGCTTTCTATGCTCGACGCGGCCAGAGATGAAGGCATTAATGTCACAGCCGACGTCTATCCGTACGAATTTTGGCAGTCAACCATGACGGTTCTTTTCCCTGATCGAGAGTTCACGCGAGAGGCTGCCACGTTCGCACTTGAAGAACTCGCACCTCCGGAGGGGATGTTTATCGCGGCGTTTGGTGCTGATCCTTCTTATGTGGGGATGTCGCTGGCCGAGATCGCAGAGCTTCGCGGTAAAGATGCAGTCACTGTCTACCTAGAGTTGATTGCTGAAGCGGATGCCAGCGATGGTCGTGAGAGCATCATAGCAAGGAGTATGACCGAAACTGATATAGCCGAGCTTCTTTCTTGGCCATATACAAATGTCTCAAGTGATGGAGGCCTGAATGGTCGGCATCCACGCGGTTACGGGAGTTTTACCCGTATACTGGGGCGGTACGTGAGAGAGCGTGGCGAGCTATCTCTCGAAGCTGCTATCCGAAAAATGAGTTCGTTGGCGGCAGAGAATACTGGACTCTCGGAGCGTGGTGAGATCAGAGAAGGTTATTTCGCTGACCTCGTGCTCTTCGACGCTGAAACGGTTCTAGATCGGGCCACACCAGATGAGCCCAATTTGACGTCTGTAGGTATCGTCGGAGTTTGGGTGAATGGGGCTCAGGTTTACAGTGCGGAAGGAGTTACTGGCAATCGACCAGGGCGTGTACTTCGAAGGGGAGACAATTGATGAAGCAAGTATTTAGCAAATACACCCGACTGTTAACTGCGGCCCTTGCACTACCCATGATTGCCTGTGCACAAGGGGAGCTTGATTCGGCTGCCATCGATAACGTCTTCGCAGACTTCAACGCTGAAACTCCAGGATGCGCTCTAGGGGTCGTACAATCCGGTCAGCTTGTTTACGGACGTGGCTATGGTATGGCCAATCTCGAACACGATATCCCCATCAATACCACATCTGTGTTCAGAATCGGATCAGTTTCAAAGCAGTTCGCAGGGGCAGTCGCTGCGCTTGCTGCGATGGAGGGATATCTCGACTTAGAGGATCCACTCCAGAAATGGATCCCAGAATTACCCGATTACGGAGAGCCGCTCACGCTACGGCATACGTTGAACCATACTAGCGGATTGAGGGATTACATCACGCTGATGAGTCTCAAGGGACTTCGGGGTGATGACTTTTACACAGTTGCTGATCTCATCGAGGTTCAAGCACTACAAGAGGAACTGAATTTTTCATCGGGTACTGAGTACCTGTACAGCAATTCAGGCTATGTGCTCTTGGCAGAGGCTGTGGCACGCGCAGTAGGCAAGCCGTTCAAGGACTATGCAGAGGAGGTTCTGTTCCGACCACTGCAGATGAGTCATTCACACTTCCACGACGACCACAACCACATCGTCCCACTCAGAGCAGACGGATATTCGCCTCGCGGAGATAGTTTTCGAACAAATATGACAACGCTCGATATGATTGGGGATGGCGGTGTGTATACCTCGATCGATGACATGGTTCATTGGGTTACAGCGCTCGAGCAGGATGGGATTAGGTCTGGCCTCACCCCAATACTTGAAACGAGAGGAGTCCTCAACTCCGGAGAGGAAATTTCTTATGCACTTGGCCAGAGTCACGGCGAGCACCGTGGCCTGACGACGATCGGGCATGGCGGCAGTTGGGTAGGATTTCGGGCCGACGTGCTTCGTTTTCCTTCTCAGAGTACCAGTATCGTCACACTTTGCAATCGGTCAGATTCTGGTCCTTCTGGTCGGGCGATCCAGGTCGCTGACATCGTGCTTGCTGAGCACCTGGCCCCGGTCTCCGAAGAGCCAAGTCTTGAGGCTGAGGACAGACGTGAAAGAGGTGAGCAAAGCGAAATAAATGATCCAAACTCTTACCTCGGAACGTATTACAGCCCTGAGTTAGACGTGAATTATGAGTTCACGAGTAGAGACGGATCCCTAGTTGTTCACATGGGATCCAACGCTGAAAGTGAACTACAGCGAATTTCAGGAGACACACTCGCTGCCGGTAGCCGAACCTTTAGATTTTCTCGTGAAAGAGGTGAGGTTACCGGATTCGAACTAGACGCAGGACGGGTTGTACATCTCCGTTTCATACGGCTTAACTGAATACGTTAAGCCGAAACATCTCAGTTACAGTCCAGCTGGCTCCAAGAATCGGGGTGTCGGTTCACCCGCGAGTAGTGGCCCCAGGTCGTCTAGCGATGCAAAGCCAGGACCAGGATTCGCTCTCCAGGCCAGATACCCTTCATAAGCCTCCTGGGAGTCCCAGGCTTCGACGAGCAACAAGGTTTTCCCATCTGGATCAGCGAATACGGAAAGGTCGTAGCATCCTGGGTATGCTCGGGTATCTGGCAAGGCTTTTCTGAGCATAGCTTTTAGGTCGTCTACCCGACCTTCTTTAGCTTCGAGTTCGAAGAGGACCAAAGTCATATGTTTTTTCCTTTAAGACTGTTCCTTAGGGATGGAAGGGCCAGAATCTAGGATGAGTTGCGATCCCATGATATGCCAACTCTTAACCCCCAGGGATGTACTCGAGCAACTCCAGACTGGTGACAGTCGTCATCGGCATGGTCATCGATGCACCATCTGGTCCGGACATGGTCATCGTCATCTCATTCGTGGTGATCGATGAGAGTACTAAGCCGCGATCTAGTTCGAAGATCAGTGAGCCGGTCATCTCGGCATCTACGTCCATCTCCATTGGTAGTCCTTTCAGACCGTCAGGAGCATCAGCGACGATCTCTCCGGTGCTTGAAAGGAGTGCTACCGTCTTTCCGTCACGCTCCTCTACCTGGTCGAGAACGAAAGTAAGGTTATTGGTCACCTCCCCCAAAAGCGGATTGGGCATGGTGAACGAGGTTTGCCATGAGTCGCCTGGACTGATCGGGTCCGTGGGAAGTATCTGCATGCCCTGCTGTGCAATTTCGATGAGGATGTCAGCGTTAAACATTTCATCTAGCATCGGTGCGACTTCAGGCGGGAAGGAGGTTCGCATGGCCTCAACGAGCTCTTCGATCCCTTGCACTGACTTCACAGTGCCGTCTGGTTGGACGACCATGGAATAACTCTGCCCCACCATAGCTGCTGCCCCCAGGATCGCCGGGTCACTGGGGATGTCACCAGTGTCTGAATCGTAAAGCTGGTTTCCAGCAGGGCCGATCCCTTCCATACGCATATGCTCGGTTATGACCATAAGCGTGGCATCTCCACTCAGATCGACACTCTGTACTGTCTGGCGCATTCTTACTGTCTGGTCCATTACTTGTGAGCTGAAGCCACCAGGCATCAACATTTCCATACGGTTAGTCATCCGCATGACGACTTGGCTGCCCTCCTGGAAGCCCCACTTCAGCATGATCTCCTGTGCAGAGACAGGCGCAGGGGTCGACATGGCCAGGATCGTCCAGATCGCAAACAAACTGGATCGCCTTATTTCTGGATGGAAATCGAAGGTCCTCATATTCGTATCAGGATTAGTGGATGGATTATCTGCATTCCAGTGAAATTAAGCAGGGAAGCTTATGGGAGGGCGTTTCATAATGCTATCCAGAAGGTGCGGGGGCAGGGGAACTAAGTACTAAGCCGCCTCAGCACTGTCGCATAGTTGTCGAGGATTTCTTCCTCTCGTTCGTGATGTCCGTCACGGATGACCCATTTCCCGCCCACCATGACATTCTGAACGGGTGTATTCTCGCCCGAGAAAATCCATGAATCGAGGATCTCGTCACCGGTTCGTCCTATGAGGGCAGGGTGATTATCATTGAGACTAAGGATGTCGGCGCGCTGGCCTACTTCGAGCCCCCCTGTCGATCTCCCGGACGCCTGTGACCCACCGGCCCAAGCATGTTCAAGGAGTGCTCTTCCCGTGGATCGGTCTTGAGTGCCAGCTGCGATGTTTCGTTCCTGCCGAGCGATTCTCTGTCCATATTCGAGTAACCGAAGTTCGGCGATGGGGCTTACACTGACGTGGGAGTCCGTGCCCACACCCCAGTTGCCTTCGCCCCCGGCATAAGCCTCGAATGGAAACAATCCGTCACCCAGATTCGCCTCAGTAGTCGGGCAAAGTCCCACCACAGCCCCTGAAGCCGCGAGAGCGGTTGCCTCTTCAGCTGTCATGTGGGTTGCGTGGATAGTGCACCAATGTTTATCGACCGGTGCGTTCGTGAGGAGCCACTCTACTGGACGCGCGCCCGACCACGCCACGCAGTCGTTCACTTCTCTCGTTTGCTCGGCTACGTGAATATGAATTGGCCCTTCGTTATCAATATCCCGGAATGAGCTGACAGCGCGGGCAAGATCTTCGGGAGCAGCCGCTCGAAGTGAATGGATAGCTAATCCGATCCGATATTGCGGGTTCTTCGCTGTGGAGTCACGCAGCGCAGCCAGGTCACCGATAAGGTCATCGGCCGCGGCTACAAAGCGTTTTTGTTCCGGAACTGGTGGCTTATTACCAAAATCCGAAGAGAGATAGAGCACAGGGAGGAGTGTGGTACCGATACCTGCTTGATTAGCGGCACCCAGGATTCGTCGGCCCATCTCCACCGGATCTTCATAGCGGCCGCCATCGATGCGATTTCGGAGATAGTGAAATTCGGTCACTGAAGTGAAGCCATGGCGAAGCAGTTCCACATACAACTGAGAGGCGATCGCTTCCACATCTTCCGGAGACAAGCGTTCCAAGAATGCGTACATGTGTTCTCGCCAAGACCAAAATGTGTCCGTGTTGGAACTACCTCGCTCGGCTAACCCGGCCATCGCACGCTGAAATGCATGTGAGTGAAGGTTGGGTACTCCTGGCACAGCGATGCCGGGCACGTTCTCGCACCCAGTGGAGGATGCTTCGGACGTGATCTCCTGGATCCAACCATCCTCTGAGACGGCAATTCTGACGGAGGCCTGCCAGCCTGAGGATAGAAATGCAGAGTTAAAAAATAGGTCGGTCATGGCCATCGAGTGTAGATTGACATCGCAAGTTAGCGCCAATGGGGAGTTGATGTGGTCTCCTGCGATCTACTAATAGAAAATGCTATGCTCGCTACGATGGATGAAAGCGAGCGAAATGCTTTGCCGTATGGGGAGATCGCCGATGGTGCGGTAGCGATTTCAGGAGATCGAATCGAGTGGATTGGGGCTATGTCCGAGCTCTCTTCAGGACTAAGGGAAGGTGCAGCGAACGTCCTGGATGCCAAGGGGCGTTGGGTTACCCCCGGGCTGATCGACTGTCACACTCATTTGGTATTTGCTGGCAATCGAGCCCGAGAGTTCGAAATGAGACTTCGGGGCGCTAGTTATGAGGAGATCGCGCGTGCTGGAGGAGGAATAGCTTCAACTGTTACAGCCACACGCACAGCGACAGACGAAGAACTTTTTTCGGATGCTTCGAAGAGACTTAGCACATTGGGGTCGTTCGGTGTAACAACGATTGAAGTGAAATCGGGCTACGGTCTTGATGTCGAGACAGAGTTGCGCATGCTGCGTGTAGCGAGAGGTCTAGGTGTAGAACACCCAGTGACGGTTCGGACAACATTTCTTGGAGCCCATGCTCTTGCTCCCGAGTACGTGGGTGATCGTTCGGGATACATTGACCTCGTCTGTGAAACCATGATCCCGAAACTGACAGACGAGGGATTGGCTGACGGGATTGATGCTTTTTGTGAAGGAATCGCGTTCACTCCCGAAGAATGTGAAAGAGTATTCGCAGTTGGGACTCAGCACGGGCTTCCCATTAGAGTGCACGCAGATCAGCTATCGGACTCCGGGGGGGCAGCTTTAGCGGCACGAGTTGGAGCTATGTCAGCAGACCACCTTGAGTACGCTTCAGAGGATGGAATCCAGGCGATGGCAAACTCTGGAACGAGTGCTGTGTTATTACCGGGTGCTTTCTATTTCCTGGGTGAAGAGCAGGTGCCTCCAGTTGATGCGCTACGCTTGCATGGCGTTCCGATCGCGATCGCTACCGACTTGAATCCGGGGTCCTCCCCGATCAACTCGCCGCTCACTGCCATGAACATGGCTTGTGTCTTGTTTGGACTTAGCCCAGAAGAGGCGCTAAGCGGTATGACCTGCAGCGCCGCCAAAGTTCTTGGAATGTCTGGTGATCGGGGTGTGTTGAGAGCGGGCTCCTGCGCTGATTTGGTGGTCTGGGATATTGGTCACCCATCCGAACTTTCCTACTGGATCGGGGGGAATCCCTGTGATGCGGTAGTTCAGGCAGGTACTCTAAGATGGTATTAGTGTTCTTCAGTTTCTAGGGCGTCGCGCTCGCCTTGCCGTAGAAGAGGGACGGGATGACTGGCGGGGCGGTTTCGGGCTCACCTTTGGAGATGTTCTTGGCGTTGCCCGAGCCCTTGGTGCTCTGGATGGGGAAGGGGTGGCCTTGGGCGTACGATTGGGTGCAGGTCTGGTCTGAGGAGTTCGTGGAGAAGCTTCAGGCAGAGTTTGCACTTTCGGAGAACGCCTTCTACCGAGTGAAGGATTATTGAGGGTCCCGTTTCCGCCTGCAGGGTTACGGTCAAAGCTAGGGTAAGGGGACCGGTTACGGCTCTTAGGCTTCGCCCTTGGTTTGGTTTTCGAGTTTGGGACTGTACCTCCTCGAATGCGGTCTGATGGCCGAGGGGTTCTAGTGGTCGCTCCCTTCGGCGCTCCGCCTGCTCTTCGCGGATCAAAGGAAGGGTGATCTGATGGGGGACGCACAAAGTCAGATGGTGGGGATCCAGATCCCCTGGCCCTAGGTTTTGCTTTTGGTTCTTCAGGATCTCGGGAATCCAAAACGGGGATTGCTGGCCACCTCGTCGGAGGACTTGAGTTCCGTGGAACGGCGGAGCGACCTGGAGCTCTGGCTGTACCGTCTCCCCTGGGTGAGCCTACTCGCGAGGATGGACGACGTGTGGCTGTTCGACTGGGGGGCTTAGGTTCAGCAATTTCAGGGACGGCTGGATAGGAAGCAGGGGAATGCCCTCCGAAGCCCGGCTCATCCCAGTATCCATCCCAGAATGGTGCCCACGGATCTTGGGTCCAGTGGGGTCCCCATGGGGGTATGAACGGATCCCTCCAATATGTGAATGCGTGGCGTGGAGGAGGTCTTGAATGAAAGGAGCTCCATACCAAGAAGCGATCCCAGGGGTGATAGGTTGACCGGTACGCTAGGCCAGTGAAAAAATCGCAGCCCCATAGCCAGTCATTGAAAAGCTCCCATGTGTAATCCCAGCAGGCGGAGTATCTCGGGCCGGAATACCGAGTCGGGTGATTGCTCTTGGGTCCGAAATAGGTGCCATACCCGAATTCGGCGGAGGGTGTGTGGAAGGTCGAACCCACTCGGACATAGCCAGAGGGTGTGTGTGGGAATACTTGCAGCGAAAACCCGCTGAACACTGAATTGCTGACAATTGGACCGGTGACGACGCTGAATGACACTTTGGTCTGGGCTTCTGCTCCCATCACAGGTAGCCCAATTAAGAAGACCAAAACAGCGCTGGCCCGAACTCTAGTAGGCACCTCTATTCTCCCTCAAAGGTTGGTACTACAACCGCAAGATGCACGTGCTATACCAGGCTGGCACTATTGTAGCTAAACTATTATGGCACAATGTGTTATGGGTGATATCGTGAGTATAGTACTCACATGAAGTTATGTCCGATATATTGGACATCTGGAGTAACGAGAGGACACCTATTTTCTTGGGTCCACAGGATGTGTAGAGGTCTTGGTCGATCCTTAGTCCAGGGTACTCATTACGGAACGACTGTGTGTATAACACTTGATCGTAGGCATTATTCGTAAAAGATTTATTCTGTCCGACCGATGCGGTATGCGTCGGTACCAGTGTGGCCTCCTGGCCAGCTGAAGAGGACCGGTCCACAACTCCTGATTTATTCGGGGTTTCTACCGAAGGCGTTTGTGAGGGGAATAGCTCTCAGGAGGCGCCAGGTAACGTGCAAATGGATTCAGACGTGTCAGAACCATCAGAAGTTCAACCGACATTAGACGGCTTCGCTGAGCCAGAAACTCAGGCTGAGCCAAAAACTCAGGCTGCGCCAAAAACTCAGGCTGCGCCAGAGGCTCAGTCAGGAGCCCCTGAGGCTAAGCAGAGACCACAGAATCAACAGGGTAAGAGTGGGCAAGCCCCCCCCCACCGCCGGCGCCGGAGAGGGCGAAGGCGTCGCAAGCCTCGCGGGCAAAGCCAACACCATTACAGTGAAGAAGAACTCAAGGCCCAGCTTCCAGAAGATCCCGAACAGCTCGAAGCAGAATCACGTCCTCTAGGAATCCTTGAAGTACTGGGTAGCGGGTCAGGTTTCGTGCGCCGGAGGGAATCTGGATACATTCCGGGCAATGATGATATTTACGTCGGATCACGAATGATCCAGCGGTATGGCCTGCGCACTGGTGATGAATTGGTTGGAATCGTTGGTCGCAGTGCGCGGCCAGGGAAGAGTCCTCCGTTAGCACACCTTGCTCGGGTCAATGACCATCCTGCTGACGAAGCAACAAGGCGGCCCGACTTTCAGCAGTTAAGCGCGATGCACCCTGACGACCAACTTGTTCTTGAGTGTGGAAGGGAATTCCTTGGACAGCCAGATTACACCAATCGAGTCATTGATCTGATTTGTCCGTTCGGTAAGGGTCAAAGAGCGATGATCGTTGCACCGGCCAAGGCTGGAAAAACGATGGTGCTTCAGGCAGTGGCTGAGGGCATTGTAAAGAATAACCCAGAATGTCATCTCCTTATTCTTTTGGTGGATGAGAGGCCCGAGGAGGTCACGGAGATGGAGCAGTGTGGATTTGGTGAGGTGATCGCCTCAACTTTTGATCGCCCAGCCGAACGACACTGCCAAGTCGCTGAGATAACACTCGAGCGTGCACGCAGACGTGTAGAACAGGGAGAGGACGTCGTCATCATCCTCGACTCGATTACTCGTATGGCGCGTGCTTATAACTCGGTCAAATCAGGCAGTGGCCGGACACTCTCTGGTGGTCTCGATTCGAACTCGCTAGAGAAGCCGAAGCGTTTCTTGGGGAGTGCACGAAAGATCGATCCAACTCAAGGTGGTGGCTCTCTTACGATCATTGCTACCGCATTGGTTGATACTGGATCTCGGATGGACCAAGTCATTTTCGAAGAGTTCAAGGGCACCGGAAATAGTGAACTTGTACTGTCTCGAGATTTAGCAGATCGGAGGATCTATCCGGCGATCGACATCCCAGCGTCAGCTACGCGGAAAGAGGAGCTGCTTCTGGATGCTGACGCTCTCTGGCTGTCGCATGCCATGAGGCGCCAGCTCTCTGGGTCTAACTCATCAGATGGAATGCAGGAGTTGCTTGGAGCGATGAAAAAGACTTCAAATAATCAGGACCTTATTGATTGGGCTCGTAATCAATAGAATCATTAGGACCTTGCAAGAGCTGAAGTAATCGACCCAAGCTCTTTTCTAACTCTGCGCTTTGAACTCGGTCCATAAAGAGGGCCCAGTAACCCATCAAAGGGTTTGCGCCGAGGTCACCAGATTCTCGCCAGATAATCCTGGTATCCCCCTGTTCGGGACTCAATTCGAGCATTCCTTCGATATGCATCGCGCCAGACTGCATCTGCACTTGATATCGAATCACTTTTGCTGCTTGAGCTTCTACGATCGTGAATGCCCCGGTCCCTAGTTCTGGATCATCCCAAGTAAACCCTGATCCAGCCCCACTTGGTGGTCCCATGATCTGTACACCACTATCGGGCCAGATCGTCCATTGACTCCAGTCTGAAGGGGAATCCAGACGTAGAAATGTGTCTTCAGGGGATGCCGGCAAGCGTGCTGATGCTTCCGCACTCCAGGTACCAGGTAGAAGTACACCAATAAATAGAAATAAGATCAGGAGAACTGCAGCACTTCCTAGGATTGTCACTCCTGGACCCAAAGGGCTCCTCATTCTCTGCTGGTCTCACTAAGCTCAAGATGGGGCAGCTCTAGGGAGCCCGTATGGTGGCATCCATCACATGCTATGGGGTGAGGGTATCTTAGAGGGCCTGATTTCACGGATAGCGTGATTTCGCATTTAGGACAGCTGCCGTTAACGGAGTGCAGTGTAAATTGCTCTAACCAGCGTCTGCGTGAAAGGATGAATCCCCCTGTAAGTGCGCCGATTGTCCATACACCGTGCGGGGGAACGAAGATGGCGAAGCTCGCTATGACTGAGAATAGAACTAGAATCCTTACAGCGCCCCCCACTCGCCATGCTCTCGTCCTAGGCAGGAGGGAAACCACACATTGTGTGGGAGCAAACCCGAACAGCTTGATCAGACCTGCTACTTCTTTGCGCTTACTTCGGCCTGGACGAACCTTGGACTCAGACAAGAGAGATCAGGAATCAGGCTTAGCTGTGCCCAGTTAACGCGAACTCACGGAGACGCTCACCGGCGGCTTCGAGTGTCTTGATCGTCTTGCAGAACGCGAACCGTACAATTGAACGTCCCCTTTCCGGGACACTAAAGAAGCTCGAACCTGGTACAGGAGCTACGCCTCCATCTTTGGCGAGCTTCTTGGAAAAAGTCGTGTCGTCCTCTGACGAAAGACCACTGAAGTCTGCGAGCACATAATACGCGCCTTCTGGCGTACTAAACTTGAAGCCAGAATCCTTGAGTGCTGAGAGGAAGACATCGCGTCGCTCCCGATAATCTATTGTCAGTCCCTCGTAGTAGCTTTGCCCTAGTTCTCGGATACCAACGGCGCATGCTTCTTGCAGAGGTGCTGGCGCACCGACAGTCAGGAAATCGTGCACCTTGCGGATGGCATCAGTCAGATCAGGCGGGGCGATGATCGTACCTATTCGCCATCCGGTCACGCTGAAGGTCTTTGAGAGACCACTTATGATTATGGTCCGATCCCGCATCCCATCGAAGGTAGCCAGAACGTGATGTTCTCCTTCGTAATAAATGTGCTCGTAGATCTCATCCGTGATGGCCAAGATGTCGTATTGGAGACAAAGGTCAGCGATCATCTGAAGCTCTTCGCGATCGAAGACCCTACCTGTCGGATTATTAGGTGTGTTGACCACGATAGCCCGAGTTCGATTGGTAATGAGGGCCTCTAAGTGATCTTTCTCAAGGCGATATGCTGGAGCCTCTAATGTGAGGAAAACTGGCGTGGCATCTGATAAAACTGCATCGGGTCCATAATTTTCATAAAAAGGCTCTAAGATAATCACTTCATCACCGGGTTCGATGATAGAAAGCATCACAGCCGCCATGGCTTCAGTGGCGCCGCATGTGACAGTGATCTCTTGTTCGGTATTAACTTCCATGCCATAGCGTTCGGCGTATTTCTCTGCGAGCGCTTGTCGAAGATTTACCGTCCCCCAAGTGATCGCATACTGGTTGATGTCCGCACGAATGGCAGCACATGCGGCTTCCTTAAGGATTTCTGGTGCAGAGAAATCAGGAAAGCCTTGAGCGAGATTGATAGCATCGTGTTCGTGCGCCACTCGTGTCATCTCACGAATAACGGACTCGGTGAAGAGATGGGTCCGGCGGGCTGTTCGTGCCTGAGAATTAGCCATCTTAGTTCTGGGGAAGTAGGAAAGTACTGATCAGGGATCTGTAGCGTCGAAGGTCAAAACAAAATATTACCTAAGTCATACTTCAAAGAGCGGGTCGGATCATATAGCAGGGCTGACTCATATCCGGAAGAGGTAGCTGAGTTTAAGGAAGAGCCCTTCTTCAACCGGGTTCATCGTTGAAGTCGACTGAAGCCGATATAGAAGATGGTTCCCGGGGAAGGCTCGTACTGAAGTAAGAATTGTCCCTGAAACTCCCCGGTTGAGCGAGGGCCTTGGGCCTGGCCGAAGATTGCCAGTTGGTGACCAGTAGCCGGGTCCTTAAGTGCTTCACGCTCATCGAGGTCATATTGCAGGATCACCCGCGCCATCAAAGCTCTATTGAAGAGGTATTGGGCTTTGATATTTGTTATGTGCACAGTCGAATAGATCTCTTTTGGAACCATAGTTTGCAGTTCACTTGAGCTTCTAGAAATCTTTGAGAACGTATGGTTCAAGGAGAGTTCTAGGCGGTCTGTCGGGCTCCATTGAATCTCGGGTCGTGCTTGTAGCTCGAATCCCCGAGAGGCTTCCGCAAAGATAGCTCATCCTAGGAAAAACCATGAACGCCTTCAGGTTCTTGAGTGCTTCCGGTGTCAGGAAAGGGCTTTGGGATCCATCTTCGTCTAGGGTCGCATAGTTGGTATACCGTTCAGGTTGGAAACTAAAATATCCGTTCCTGATCATGAAAGTGAGAGTTCTCCCACCCCGGAATGTGAAGCTCGGCATGACGCTCACCTCGTGCTCGAATAAGCCGGATCCATTCCAAAAATCATTGTGGTCGAAGAAGTTCTGGGCGGAAGCAGTGATCGACGTTCGTTCGAGGATGGCTCCAGGGGGACCGAATCGGTTCACCGTCATCCTGGCATCAAGCTGGGTGTCGCCTGCACGTGTAATGAATCCACTTCGTGCCCTGAAATCAGGGTGAATATCTGTAAAGGTCACATTCCAAGTGAATTCTCGACCTGACCGATCAACAGACGCCATGATAAGTGGCCTAAGCCCGGTGGATTGAGAGTCCACATCCGAACGGTCCACACTGCCAGCCACCTGAGTAGTTAAGGTGTAGCGACCACCCAGCAGGAGACGGACGTCACCCGACACCACGCGATTGAATGCTCCTGAGCCGTCTGTCATGTCCCGCCCGGTATAGAGCACCCCGATTGTCGAGCCAGTACCGATATCCCCGCGTGCGCGGAGCATATTGAAGCGTGCCCTGCCGCTGCCCCCCATAATTGAGCTTGGACTGTCATCCAGTGCTCCGATATAACCGATATTAAAGTTGCCGAGTTTCCCGGTGAGTTTTAAGCCACCGACTGGGTCAACGATTTGCCTAGTGTAAACAAGCCGTTGAGGTGTATTGAAAATTTCCGTGCCGTTGAGGAAAAAGGGCCTCTTCTCGGGAAAAAAGAGCGCAAACCGCTCATTGACTGTGATCTGGCTAACATCAGCTTCGATTTGAGAGAAATCCGGATTGTAAGTGCCATCCAGCACCATATTCTGCGTGACACCTATTCGGGTATTGAAACCGAATTCACCATCTGGGTCACTCTTGAGGAAAGTTCCCGTGGTATTTGTCGCTGCCCGAATCCCAGTCGCGACTGGGTTTAGCTCGACCAAACGCCGAGGGTGAATCTCTTGTAGGCCGACGAGCCGTCCACTCTGTCCGAGAGAACTTGATACATCCTTCGTAAGAGGCGCCCAAGATTGGCGGAATCGGGTCCGCTTAACCTCTCTGGTCACCTGGATGCCCCAGGCCTGTTCCGGGATTTCACGGAAGCGTAGGGACACGTATGGAATTCGGATTTCTCCAGTCCAACCCTCACGGTCGACGATCCCTTTGGAATCCCAAATGAAATCAGGATTAAAGTCAACCTGAAACACCCGCCCACCATAACTGCCCCCTCCGAAACCGCCGCCGCCGCCACTACTTCGTCCGCCACCACTTCGTCCACCGAATCCGCTGGCGCTGCCCTCTACGATGAGGCCATCGGACTGCAAACCGAGTGGGTTAATTGCGAATGCGTATGCTTGCCGGCGGTCATCGAAGGTATCCAGGATGATTCGGACCCAATCATCGTTATAGGTTACACGGTCACGTTCACCGAAGCGTGCCAAGATCTCATCCGGATCACTATCGTACGCCCGAATACCGAAATAGATGGCCTCGTCCGTGTAAAATACCCGGATCTCTGTGGGTTCTGATGGCTCGACCCCTTCAACGGGAACGTATTGAGTAAAGCCTCCAAGAATTGCAGCTGTGCTCCATGCTTGCTCATCCAAAAGCCCGTCGACGTTAATTCCCGGATCAACTAGCTTCGGCGGGCTGACCTCGAGCTCACCCATACGTCCGTTGTAGCGTATTGAGTCAGGTTCGGTCCCCAGGGTGGCCAGGAGGAAGAGCTCGGTTAGCATATGAGGCATTGCCTGTGCGAGAACGCAGCTCAATTGGGTGTTTGAGTAAACATCTAAAGACCCGCTTAAGCACTAAGGGCACGTTGTTCAGCGCAGAGGCTAGCACAAGCAGTTGAGCAGATGAAGGCTTTGTGAATCACGTTCTGACTTGTTGGGCGCCAGAGGCGCTAGCAGCGTTGTGAAACGAAGCCTAATCTGAAGCCTGCCAGGTGACTGGCATTCGTAACACACGTATTAGGAGCATCCGATGAAGCAAGGCCTTCTATGGAGTTTTCTTGTAATCACTTTGACAGGATTTTCGCTGGGTGCGCAGGAGCGCCCTGACTTATTCGGGAGCATGCGAGCGAGAGAGATTGGGCCAGCCGGGATGAGTGGCCGTGTATCCGACGTCGAAGTCGTGTTAGCCGACCGTAATATCATCTATGTAGGAGGTGCAACGGGTGGTCTATTTCGATCTGAAAACGGCGGTATCAGTTGGACTCCCGTCTTTGATGATCAAGATGTTCTCGGTATTGGGGCTATTGCCGTATTCCAGCCGAACCCCGATATCGTTTGGGTCGGCACGGGCGAGGGGAATCCACGAAATAGTGCTGGAGTCGGACGGGGCCTCTTCAAATCAATAGACGGAGGTCACACGTGGCGACTGATGGGACTTCGCCAGTCCGAAAGGATCCACAGAATCATCACGCACCCCACTGATCCAGAGATCGTATATGTAGGAGTAATGGGACCCGCCTGGTCGGATGGGCAGGAACGCGGCCTTTACCGCACGCTTGATG